>JGI11944J13513_1000843_pt1 | contig 27246 bp, 34 predicted proteins | sample TerdegcoTASludge_FD_13513 | JGI IMG/M metagenome (IMG submission 13513) | reverse complement strand
CTGCTTAAGGCATTTGACACACCTGATAGACCCGCACCAATAGCTACATCGCCCACTGTTGGGGTTAATGTCTTTACAGTATCATCGTCTTTCTCTACCCTGAAATAGCTTACTGCCTGCTGTGGCTTAAAGGCATTGGCAAGACCTGATAAGACACCTGCTGTAATGGCAAGGGCTATTTCCCTGCCCTGTTTGCTTATAACTTTACCCCTCATGCCGAGCTTACCGTCTTCACCAACAATTTGACCCTTCATAGCAACTTCCCAAGGGGTGCCATCTCTTTTTATACATGAAAGGGTTTCTGTTCTTATGTAAGCTCTTTCTTCAACAATGCTTCCATAACCAGCCCCAATGATAAAGCACTGCTTGAGGTTCATCCTGAAATCATTCGGCAGTATTGAATAGTCCGAAAGCATCATTAAGACAGGATAGGGTTCTGATTTTGTTTTATGGGATGTGGGAACATCTATACCTGAAAGCAAGACTGCCTTTGTTATGCTACCAGTGGGTATCCAAAGATAATCTTCTTTTTTAGATGCTGTTGTCTCTTTTTTTGTTGTTTTATCGGTTTTCTGTTCACCAAAAACACGAATAGCAGGAGCAGGCTTTTCTTTTTCTTTGTCTTTCTCTTTTTCTTTAGACTTTTCTAAATCTTTTTTAAATTCCTCTTTTGTTGGCAGCACCTTTTCGCCTGCTTTTTTATCACCAAGAGGTAAAGGTGGCGGAACAGGTGGATTAGCAGTTTGTTTGGGGTCTTTTACTATAGTTGGTGTAGATGCTTTCTTTTTGACCTCCTCTAATTCTTTTCTAAAACGGTCTATTTCTGTTGTCATCTCCTCTACGGATTTTTGAAGTGTTTTTATGTTCTGTCCTTCTGCTGCAATCCAGAGGTCTTTTTCTACCTTTTCTGATAGGAGAGAAAATTTTTTCTTCTGTCTGATTTCCTCTCTCTTTTTTGTATCCTCTTTTTTTTCTGTAAACATAGAGACCAAAAATACTATCAGCAGGACACCGCCTATAATCATAAAAATTTTAGCTCTCTGTTTTTGTTTTACTGAAAGGTTCTGAAATAGCTTCAAGATCGCCCTCCATTGCCATTTATATTAGAAAAAAGCTCAAATGTTTTTTGAAAATCATTAATGTATTTGATTAGATTTTTTGTGTTTCCAAAAGTATAGTTTAGGATGTTGAAATCAATATTTATCCCCGATGGAAGAACGTGTTTTACTGCATAAAGCATACTTTCAGGATGCAGCCAACCACCAATAAATGTTTTTTCATAGGGGACATGGCTTGAAATGAAAGATATTTTACTCCAATCAGGGTAGAATGTATTGGTTGTCAGTATGATTAAATCATATGCAGTTAATAATTGCTTATTGTTTTTTTCAAAGTTTATTTTTGAAGTATTTAAAGAAAGAACAATGTTATAGCCATTTTCTTTGAGTTTTGTTAATTCTGAATTTTCTAATAGGTCTGTGACCTGCAACCACTTTGTATTGAAGTTTTTACACAATTCTAAGATTTTGTCAGAATCTTTCAGATATGTTGCAATGACAGGTAATGCTTTATTATCTATAGTGTTTATTATTTCGTTGGCTTCCTCTATTGATATTTCAGAGTGGTGTTTTCTTTTTCCTATTCTAAAACCAAGAATTAATTTGTAAGCAGAAAAGTTATCGATAAGAAAGTTAGCCGTATCCTTATCCTTTATACCGCAAAATTTGATTTTAAACATTTTTTGTCTCCATAGGTTTTTTATAATGTATTAATTATCTGTATGTAAGTTTAAGCCAGAGTAAAAATCCAACCATAATAACACCTGTAGTAGCATATTCGAGTAATGAACCTACCTTGATAAGCCTTATACCAAATTCTTTTTTATGTGGATTCAAAAGTGGTATTTTTCCTGTAATTGAATCTTCTATTAAATGAAAGATACATCCCAACAAAAAATAGAAAAAGACAGTGCTTATAAGTAGAGCCTGATTAGACAGAAAAGATGGGTATAGATTAGGTAGATAAGGGATTTTGCCTTTTTTACAACATATATATAAGAAAAAGCCCAGCATAGGGACAGCATAAAGGATAAACCAGTGGGATATTTTTCTATGAGTTTGACGGTTGAAGTTTTTATAGTCCTGCCCTTCGATTTTGTCAGGAACGATCGAGCCGAGAGCAGAGATTGCAGCACCGAAAGGGTCTCCAGATATGCAGTAAACTGTTATGCCTGTGATTATCTTGTGGCTGAACCACTTCATATATATTGTATTACTGAAAACAAAAAAACCCGCCCTTGACAGTGCTAAGAGCGGGAACAAAAGGAGGAAAAAAAGTGTGAGGTTATTGGCTGATTAAGCGAAGATAGCTTTAAGTAGTAACAGGCATTTTAACTCCTGAAATATTTTTGTCCTTTTGGGTTTTTTGTCCTCAGACCAGTAACAGCATTCCCGACAGGTGAAAGACTGCCAGTTGTTTTTTACTGCTGTATCAAGGCAATTCATATAATTGAAACAGGTAAAGTTTCTGTTGTCTTCCACCTCTGATAACTGCAAGGTTCTTTGTAGTTTTGTTGGAGTGGGGTAATTGTTAATTTTTTCTGCTGTATTTGCTCTGGTCATATGGCCTCCTATCCCAATAAAAGTTTATAAGAAAGGGTTCTGTAAGTCAGATAAATCTGTTCAAGCTCTGCTTTTGTGAGTTTGATTAATGGATTGTCTTTAAAATTTAAAGTTATATAAAATATTGCGGGATGCCAACAGTAAGATATAGTTAATTCATTGTTTACGGGTAAAAATTCCAATGCAGGGCAACATTGTTGACGGTTTATTAAAAACTCAAAAAAATACGCTATAAGGCAAAAAAGTTCATTTTCATTTTCAGTAAGGATTAAAGTTTCGTTTTCATTTTTAAAGGTAAGATTAACGAATTTATATCCGAAAGTGATTTTTTTAAATAAATTGAAATATTTTAAAGGACGATAGAAATATGCAATTTTTTCAAAACAGAAATTTAGCTGTTTTATAGCTAAGTTATAAAAACCCAAACTTTTTATGTAGTATATATCATCCATATATTTATATTAATTTACAGGGGATGTATAGCTTGAAACATACACCGGGATTTATGTTCTCTACGGTTATATGTCCATCTGAAAGATGCAGCAGGAAGTTTACTATATATAATCCAAGACCTCTACCATCAGTTTTTGTTGTATAATGTTTTTTAAAAATTTCATTTATATTTTTTATAGGTTCGCCTGAGTTTTCTATACAACATACTCCATATTCACCTGTAAATTTTTCATTGCAGGCATTACAGTAAATATTGATCGTTTTTACTACATCGAATGTAATTTTTATAGCACCATTTTTTTTTATTGCCTCTATTGAATTTGTAACAATATTTAAAATTATTCTATCTAAATCAAAAGGGTTAATTTTGAAAATGGAATTTTTTTTAGTTTCAATATTAAAGGTTATCTTTTTTTGATAGTTGAAACTTTCTCTGAAATGCCACAGTTGACTTGCATACTCTTGTGTAACAGTTGTTGTATATTTACCATTGCCTTTACTTAAACTCATAAAATCATTAGCAAGTTGTTTTGCTTTTTCTGATTGAATTTCAAGTATCTTTATAATTTTATTTAAGTCATATTCGCCTGAATTACGCTGTGTTTTTAAAAGCGTTATACTACCATCTAAAACAGTAAATATATTGTTAAGGTCGTGTAAAAAGGCTTTAAACATCATTTTTAGTTACCCCCTCTTTTTTGTAGTTGTTCTTCAACGGTATCTTCTATGATTATGCTTATTTCTTCTTTTTTGTCAGGGTATTGAACCCATTTAGGATTTTTACCGTTTTTGGCAAGATAGAACATTCTGCTGCAACTGAAACATTTAACTATATCTCTGTATAACTCCCTTTCCCCCGGCAGACATGGAGCAAAATAAGCCCAATATATAAAACCCCCGCAGCGGGGACATTTTTTTATCTTGAGTTTTACACCCTTTTTTGCAAGTTCAACAAGGTTGTAAGATGGCTGCAATTCTACCTCCTATATCGTTCTTCTATAGTATTACGGGAAAGCAATTAGATAGTTACATAGGTTTACAAAAGAAGTGATTTTGTTAACTTTCCGATAGAAAATCAGGTCAAAATTGGTTAATTTTAAGCAGTCAAAAGGTCAAAAAGTTAACAAAAGATAAAAATGTTAACTTTATGCAGTAATACTATTTTGAGAGGTGAACATGTTGCCAGCCAGAAAAGAATACTCTAAAAGTTTTTCAATAGTCCCTTATCTCACTCCAGAGGAAATAAACCTCATGGTAGAAAAAGCTAATAGGGAAAGAGATAAACTGCTTATTTTGCTTTTATTCCAAACTGGTTTGAGAATATCAGAAGCTCTATCTTTGGCTCCTAAATCATTTCAGGTCTTTGAAAGTTGTCCTGTAATCCATGTTGTCGGCAAGGGAAAGAAAAAGAGAATGATTTCCTGCCCAGAAATGCTTGCCTACAGGATTAGGAGTTACTGCTATGAGAAAAAGATACAGGAAAATGAAAGAATTTTTGATATTTCAAGGGTTCAGGCATGGAAGATTATAAAAAAGGCAGGAAAAGAAGCAGGGCTTACAAAGAGAATTTATCCGCACCTTTTAAGGCATTCGGACGCTATAGAGAGGTTGAGACAGACGGGTAATCCAAAGGCACTGCAACATCATTTAGGACATTCGTCCATCACAATGGTAATGAGGTATTTATCTACACTCACGATGGAAGATGCTTTGAGGGTGCAGAGAGAGGTAAAATTTGAATAGATTCGCTTGTAAAGAGTATAATTTTCAAGATTATTGAATATGTAACAACAAAGATAACTTCTCATGATTATTGTGTTTTTTTTCTCTTAATAAATTATTTTAACCAATAAATAAAAATTGAAAAGTTACAGAGTTAAAATTTTCCAACCCTCTAAATCAGAAGTATATTGATAATCCTCATTATCATTTAAGAAAAGTATTTCGTCTCCTTTTCTTTTTTGTGCTACTATTCCACCAATTAGATTTTTACCTTTTTTGTTTTGTTCTTTAATATATTTTTGTAAAGCCTCTGCCTTCGCTTTTGCATCTTTTGCTGTCATGCCACTTTTCGTATCATATAAACCAATTCTTCCATCTTTAAACTTTACTATGAAATCGACATAAAAAGCCCATTCTTTACTATCTTCAACATAAGCAATAGCAAAATACTTTTTTTCTCCTTCTCTGTTTTTATACCACCACTCAACTTTACCAGAAGAATCAAGCAAAGCCATAAAAATCTCTTCTGGCTCACTTTTTTTTGTTAGGAAGAAAGGTTTCATTATTGATTTTAGATGAATTTCTCTCTTGGCATTGCTTTTATAAGAATCAATTATAGGCACTTCCCATTTATCTGTTATTTCTTTTTCTCTTGTTTCGCTTAATTTATCAACAACTTCTTTTTTGTATATATCTTTTGCTTCTGCTATCGTATTTGTGAATAGTGGTCTGTTTTCTTTAGCGACAACAATTTGTTGAACTATAGGGTCATATTTTTCTAACTTAAATTTTTGATTAAAAAATTTGTAAATTGCTGTTTTTATTCTATCGCTTGAATCAACTGGAGCATAAGGAGTGCAATTATCCATTATGAACTTATCAAAAATTTTTTGCAATTCTACATCATTAAGTTTAACTTCTATTTGGCCTTTATATTCAACCTCACCTATTTTATCAACATCAACAATCTTTCCATCGGCAATGATTGGCAAGGCTATTTTTTCTGGTTGAACTATTATTTTTTTGACAAGGTTATTTTTTTCTGCAATTTCTAAAAAAATATCAACAAACTTTCCGCTTAATCTTGTTCTTTCTCTTTGTCTTTTAAAATAAACCGAAACCAATTCTATTGGCTTATAAATAGAATTATCTCTTTTAGATTCATAAATTGTTAAATAATCTTTTGCGTAATCTTCTGTTATTTCAATATTAGGTAAGTTAGTGAAAATAAAACCTTTATTTAATTCATCATTGGAATAATATTTTAACTCTGGCATTCGCATTATTCTGCCAATTGTTTGAATCGTAAAAGTAAAACTTTTTGATTCTCTAAAAATAACTAAAATTTGAGCTCTTGGACAATCCCAACCTAATGCAATAGCTTGTTTAAAAATTAAAACCTCCACTTCATTGTCGTTTTTGTCAATGTTAGCTAAATTATTTGTTTTTTCTTCTGAAAGCCATACCGCTAATTTATCGTTTTCTTCTGTGATATTAAATTTATCTTTTAAAATTCTTATAATATCCTCTTTTTTATTTAATAAACCTTCTCTTTGGTCTGGCAATTGAATTAAAACAAGCGGATTAACATTAGAATTTTCTCTTTTGTAGAGTTTTGCTAATTCTTCTCTTTTCTTTAATGCTTGGCCAATAACAATTTCATCTGGGCTTTCTTTATCTACTTTTAAATTCATAAACTCTGGATTAATAGCAATTTCTGACTTAATCATCTCTTCTGCTTTGACATCCGCTAAATAGACTTTTTCTATCTCAGAAACATTCTCTTTTAAATGAGGAGTTGCTGAAACCTCAATTGTTACTTTTGGAGCTATTACTTCTATTAACTCTCTTGAACGCTCTGATTTTGCAGTATGATGGCTTTCGTCAATAATTAAAATAAGTTGCCTATCTTCTTCTTTAGTGTTTTGAATAATTGAGTTTAAATTGTTATCTTGTTCGTTTTCTCTAACATAAATATTAATATCTTTTTTGTTTATGCTGTGCCAATTTATGAACAAAATTTCATTTTCACCTATTTTTCTATCTTGCAAATCTTCAAAATAAGAACATTGAATTAAGCGATCATCTTCATAATATTTTTCTAACTTTTCTTTACTTTGCTCGTGCAACATTCTCACAGAAACCCAAACAAAAGAATATTTAGTAGAATTTTCTTTCACTAATTGTTTTAACATTTCAGAAACCATTAAAGTTTTGCCTGAACCTGTTGGTGCTTGAAAAACAACAATCCCTTGCTCCTGGCTATTTAAAACTCTTTGAACCTTTTCTTTAAGGCTCTTAATTGCTTTTTTTTGATAATCTTTTAACTGAATCATTGTTAGATACCTCTGAAAATTCTTTTATAAACATTAAGAATAACCGCCGGTATTGGTTTTAATTCAATATTTTCTAAATCCTCAAATTCTTCTTCTCTTGCGCTGTCATCAAGTGAAAAGACATAAACAACAAACTTTTTATTTATCTTTATAGCTTCATTCTTAAACGGCTCAATTCCTTCATCATCGTAAATTATGCCTAAATATTTGTCTTCATTATTCTTAAAAATCTTAAAGCTCTTACCTTTCAAAATAAAATTAAAACAATCCTCTTTTAAGCAAAGCATCTCAGTAGATTCATCAACAAGTTTCTTTTTGTTTTTATCTATTGGTTTTGCATCAACAAAATCAGTTTTGAAATATTTGAGATTTGTTTTAATTCCTGTTATTTCTGGATAATCTTCATGCTTTTTCATTACTGCTTTTATTCTGGGATAACAAACGGCAGAACAGATACCATATTTTTCTTGCCATTCAACCCATTCTTTTTTATTCGTTTCTTTCCATTCTTTTAATGTTGTATCGTCTATTTTATATTTCTTTTTAAACTCTTTTTCTGATTTTTCCCCTACTTCATTATTTGTACATAATATAAATTTTCTTTTACCATTATCTTCATTATTTAAAAGAATAACTGCATGACCTGTAGTGCCTGAACCAGCAAAAAAGTCTAAAACAATGGCATTTTTTCTTTGTTTAATTACACATTCCAAACAATCTCTAGTGTTAAATATCGATTTTGGAAACGGAAAATTTGTTCCTGTTAATTTGTTAACAATTTTAGAACCATAGGTACTTGCATCGTATTGTTTACCAACCCATACAGTTCTTGGCTTTTGTGTGTCTTTTTTTCTCCAAATATCTATTTCTCCATTTTTCTTTTTAACTATATAGAGTTTTTCTTTTATTTTTTCAACCGTTTGTCTTGCAAATACCCATTTTCTTTCTATCTTTTTTATATCAATTGGCCAAACTTCTATAGTGCCATCTTTTCTAAGAATGTTTTTAAATTTAGGATGATAATCATTATCAGGCACTTCTCCAAAACCTATTATTTTTTCATCTTTAACTAAAATTGGATAAAAGCAATTACGAGCATCTGTTCTTAGAGATTCACTTCCATGGTCCTTAAATTCTTCTTCTAAAATCTCATCTCGTGTTTTATCACCTATAATTGATAACCCCTTTCTAAAAACAAAATAAGCATATTCATGACAATAAGAAAAATTATTGCCTTGTATTCCTCTTGGATTATGAATTATTGTAATACAATGCATTTCCCAACCATTAAAAATTTCTTCTAATAAACACCCTAAATGATGAAATTCATTATCATCAATTGTACAGATAAGCACACCATCGTGTTTTAACAAATTCTTTGATAATTTTAATCTTTTTTCCATCATGCTTAACCATTTGCTATGTCTCCATTGGTCGTTTATATCAACATAATCGTTGTTATATTTCCAGTCTCTGGCTCTAGTATTATACGGCGGATCAATATAGATTACATCAATTTTGCCTTTGTGAGTATAATTTAAAACGGAAAGAGCATGATAGTTATCGCCTTCAATTAGAATATTTATGGGTTTTGTTTCATCTATTTTGATTTCTTTATTTTTAATTTCGGTTAAAACAGGTAATTTTTCTTTACACATTAAAGCAACTTGCTCAGGTTTATCTTCCCAAACAATTCCATATTTTTTTTGCTTCTTGAATTTCTCTAATTCTCTTATTAATTCTTCTTTTGTCCAGCTTGAATAATCTTTCTTGGCCATAGTTTTAATCTCCATTTTAATTAAAATAAATTAAAAAAAATAATCTAAAATTTCAAGTTGAATGAAATTAATCCCATCCTTATTATCTTAAAATTTTTTAATTTAATCTAATTTAGGTTGATTTAGAGTTTAATTTCTGTGTAATTCTTTTATGCTATTAATTTCTATATAAACCCAATTTTTATTTTTTCCATACATTATAGCTACTGCAAATATTCTTGTTTATAAAATGAAATTTTTTTAATCTTTAAGTGTAAAACGGCGTAGACACCTTTAAAAACATAAATAGACTTCCAAAACCAACCAGTGCACCGAGAAAATAACCCACAATTTTATCTAATTTAAAATTGATAACAAAGGCTGTAATTATGGATAATCCATAGACAAGGCAGTATGGACAAAAGGTAGCATGAAAGACCTGATAGCCGATAAGATAAATTTCTGCACCGAAAAGAGTTGCCAGCAGTAAATGCAGGATATTGGATTCTCTTTCTCTTTTAGTAAGCAGGGTTAAAAAAATAACCATAAAAGCATACAGGATACCGAGAAGTTCAAGAGGTATATTAAAGACGGTTCCGTGCAGATTTGAACAGGAAGTAGAACAGTATTTGTAGAAATACATAGTTGTAATACCTGTTAAAGCAAGACAGATTGTAATTGCTTTTTTCCAAAGGGGCATAGGTATAAACTCCTCATTAAAAGTTTCTCTTGCCAATTCCCTCATTTTTTCCCTCCTTTTTTGTTTTATAACTAATGGTTTTATAGCTGTTTTTTGTAGTTGTATAACTATTTAAGGTATTATAAATTCTCCATGTATACCATCTTCCTTTTTTAGGGGTTCCCGCAGCGTAACAGGCTATTGCATCCCAAGAATAACCATATTTATCCATGCACTGCCTCAAAATCCATGCACCAACATAGATATTAAAGCAGGGGTCATTTAATCTTTGCCAGTTTTCTTTTCCAAGAGTTTTATACCACGAGGAGTTTATCTGCATGATGCCATAATCGTAAGTTCCGTTTTTGTTTCTGTTAATGGCAGTATGGTTGAAACCGCTTTCATTTTTTGCGATCGCCCAGAGGATGTTAGGGTGAATACCGTAAGTTTCGCCAGCAGAGATGAAACATTGATTAAGGGTTAATCCTGATAAAGGGAAAAGCAAAATAAGAGAAATTGATAAGATAGACAAACGACTCATCATATAAATATATTACTTACTTTCATTAATATAAAGGTATGACCCGAGAACAAAAAGATAAATTAGAAAATCTTGTCCTTTGGGGAATTATTGTTTTAGCCTTTGTATACTTTTCTATTGGATTGTCTTTATCTCTTTTAAAAGTTTAAGCAATTTCTGAAATAAGCCGATAAAATAATCAGTATGAAAGTGGAGAGTTCTGCTATAAGAATGTCTTCTCTTTGCAGTTCTGTTTCAAGCCAGAAGACTGTCCATATTGCACTAACAAGACCAGTAATGCAGGATGATACTGTAAATATTACATCTACAGCTTTAGCCAGACAGAAATCGATTGATAGTAAGGAGTGTAAAACAGAGGATTATCTAACAGAAAAAAAGAGGATTGCCAAGTTCCTCATTGAGTTATTTTTTGGGGTTAAAATTCCTGATAGGTTTACAATTAAAAAAGAGGTTCCTGAGACAGAACAGGAGACTGCGGAAAGGTTTGAAGTTATCAGCATAGACTTTTCAGAAAAGTTTGAAAAAGAGGATGTTGACTTTCATGCAGAGGGGCAGGTAAAGACTGCTGACGGCAGGGTTTTGAATTTCAATGTATCAGTGGGTCTTGGTCGTTCTTTCTATGAGGCAAGGATGTCTATAGATAGACAGGTTCGGGGGAAAGACCCGCTGATTTTAAATTTATCTGGCGTTTTTAAAGGGTTAACAGAAAATACCATTGATTTCGATATAGACGCAGATGGGGTAAAAGATAAGATACACTTTGTCAAAGACGGTAGTGGCATTCTTGTAATAGATAAAAATGGTGATGATAGGATAAACGATGGTAAAGAAGTCATCGGGACACAGACAGGCAATGCCATATCTGAATTGACTGATTATGACGAAGATAAAAACGGCTGGATAGATGAAGGTGATGGAATTTTTGTTAAATTGGCAGTATGGGAGAAAGATAAATTAGGCAATGATGTAATTACTCCTATTAAAGAAAAAGGCATTGGGGCAATAAGTCTGGCTTCTGCTGTAACACCTTTTCAGATAAAAAATAGTGATGTCCCCTATGGCATGATTGACGCCACAGGGGTATTTCTTTTTGAAGACGGCAGAGGATCGAGCCTTCATAGGGTAGACCTGTTTGTATAGTTCAGTTTTTAGTTTTTGTATCCTCAATTCCAAAAACATTAGTTAGTAAAGCATCATTCAGGGCATGTTCTGTCCATTCGAGTATGTTTTCTAATTCCTGTTCAGGGTTTTCATATTCATGGGCTCTATTTATTGCCAGAGTGATTATACCAAATTCTAAACCTTCTATAAGATAGGGATTTTGTAGATTGCCTCCCATAAAGGTAAAAAGATTTCTCATTACTGTTTCGCAGTGGCTTCTATTTTTTGGATTTTTACATTCACAAAGACAGGGAGCGGGCGTAAACTGATACAATGCTTCATCGGGTAATTCAGGAAAATAGACTTTTGTCAATCGTTTTATTTTTTCCATCTCCTGTTCTACCAGTTCATTCGCAGTTGAAAAATTTTTTTTAGCATGTCTTGAAATTTCAAGGGAAAGCCCGAAGATCAGGGCGTTGCTGAGACAAGGATAGGAAAGATTTTCTTTTATAAAATCGGTAATATTGTAGAACATTGCTTTTTCTTCTTCAATCGAATGGGTCATTTTTTCCTCTACTTTATAAAATTGAATGAAAAGCTATAGCTATAATCTTCACCTTTGCTAACCTTTACAGCAGCTATTATAATCATAATGACGTTTAAAACTGCAACAATAAAAAGTAGAACAAACCCAACAAGGACAAAGGCAAGTATCACACAAACAATAGATATAATGGTTATGGTTATCTGGAAATTTATGGATTCCTTACCGTGATAGTCTACAAGGGGATATTCATTGCGTTTTACTAACCAGATAATAAGCGGAGCAATTATGTTGGCAAAAGGTATACCGAATACGAATGCCAGAGCGGATAAATGACACAGCATAGCCCACGTTCTTTCCTGACCGTTTACTGTTTGGTTCATTCTATCTCTCCTTCCTGTCTATTTTTGGATATACACAAAAAACATAATCAAACAGCCTACTGTTACGGAAGTTAAACAAGCAATAGAATGTTTTATATAAGAAAAGGTAAAACCAATGCAAATTAAGGCTCCACTTATAATGTATCCCAATACTGCATCTGTTTTTGTAGTTGTAGGGATTAACGCTTTTAACCATATATATCACAGTTTTTTATCATTTTTTAGAAAATTTCATAAAAGGGTTTTAGATTTACCTTTATAGCATCTTCTAATAATAGGTTGGTTATTTCATCTGCACGGCCGTCTATTATCTCTTTCCATTTTTCTGTAGGGTGTTGGCTTGCAAGGACAGTGGGTCTTAGACCGTTTCTTGCTTTTAGGATTTCAAGGAAAATATCTGATTCTTTGGCATTCATACGAAAGGTGCAGAAATCATCAAGTAAAAGTAAATCTACGGTCTTTAAATGGTTTGTCAATCCTTTAGAATATCTATTTACAGGGTTAATAATGTGCTGTAAAAGATAAGGCACTGAATAAAAAAAGGCTTTCATTTCAAGGTTGACGGCATTGTTAAAGATATAAGCAAGTATCGTTGTTTTTCCTGACTGCGGTTCGCCTGTGAGAATAATATTCTGTTTACTCCCCAACCACTTAAAATTTACGATATATAGTGTTGAATATTTTCCGTTTTGAGGATTATTGATACCATTATAATATGTTATATCAGCCTGATTAAGAATGATTGCAAATATGTCCTTTTTAAAATTGAAGTTTAACGGATAAAACATTGAAAGCCTCCTTTTAATATTTCTCTATAATTATTACTGTTATAGAGCAAGGGCAATAATCCGCTTGAGGTTGTTATTGCCGTTTTCCTTGAGCCATTTAAGGTAATTGGGGTCTTTTTGAGAAATATTTGTAATGGAATTACCTTTGTATTTTCCGAAAGGCAGAATAACCCTCTGTGGGTCAATACTTTTTATTGCCTCTTTAAAGGCTGCTTTTGAATAGGCATCGGCAATATAATTTTTTTCTCTTGGAATCCAGATAAAATTAATATTATTAAATTTATCAGATAAATTTTTTGCCATATCAAAAAGCTGTTTTATATTGTTACTGGTTACTTTATATAATCCTGTCATTTGTTTTATGACTAATTGAGAGTCACCAAAAACCGTAAGACTGTCAATACCATTTAAAAGACAACAGGCAAGACCCTCAATGAGTGCTTTATATTCTGCATAATTATTCGTTGCAGTAGGAGTAAAGGGTTCACAGGCAAGACCATACCCTTTATAAATAATTTTATCGTTTTGTAGAAATGCAAACCCATAAGTTGCTATACCACCGGGATTGAAAGGTTCGCAGGCACCATCAAAAAAGAGTTTGTTCATAATATAGTATTAATGATTGGGGTTGAACAATAAAGGGACAGATATAAAATTTTGTTATAATTATTGACAAACATTATAATGAATGTTAATACAAATATATAGATTTAAGAGGTGTGGAGGGTATGAGAGGGATAAAAGAATTGGGCAGTAGGTTAAAAGCATTAAGAGAATCCATGGGGCTTTCACTTGTTGAAGCTTCTAAACGTCTGGGATTTTCAAATTACCAGACGCTAAGAAATATCGAATTGGGAAAACGTGAAGTTCGTGCTATAGAACTTCCTCTTTTTCAAAGAGTTTATTTTTGCTCACTTTCGGAAATATTAGGTAAAAATAAATCAAAAAAAGGTTCATTGTTATGGCGTAAAACTCCTGTAAGAAAGCAGGAGATAGAGAGACAGATTTTCTATCAATGTGAACAATACCATCTACTTGAAAGACTGCTTAATGTAGATTTAAATCGTGACTATGAATTTTGTCAGATAAAAAGCAAAGACAGAATTAGAACTTACTTTGATATAGATACCATCGCCGATGATACAAGAAATAGAATGGGTTTAGGTAAACGACCTGCATTTTCTCTCACTAAAATACTTGAACAAAATTATGGAGTAAAGATTATTTATATACCTCTTTCTGACAACGGTTCCGCTGCTTCAATGGTTGATGAAGACTATGGGGCAGTGATAGTTATAAATGCTGATGAGGCTCCATGGAGACGTAATTATAATTTAGGACACGAAATGTTTCATATTATAACTGCACCAGCAATAACAGATGAAGACTTAAAAAATGATTCATTTCTTGAGGGCTTAGAAAAAAATGCAGAAAGATTTGCATCAACACTCTTACTGCCAGAAGAAGAAATAAAAAGAGAATTAAATTTCAGGATGAAATCCCAAAATAAAATTACTTATTCTGATCTGGTAGACATAGCCAGAGATTTCGGAGTATCTACCTCAGCTTTAGTTTATAGACTATCAAATTTAAAACTTATAAATTGGGATGATGCCAATAAATTAGCAACAAATGAAGAGCTAAAAGAAATTGATAAAATAGCCAGAAGAGGAGATAAAAAAAATGGTTATCTAATTTCCGAAAGATTTATGGCCCTTGCGGTCAGATGTCTTAGGAAAGGTTTAATTTCAAGGGGCAAATTTGCTGAAATGATGCAAATAGACAGAAGCGATATAGATATTTTTATTGAACAATTTGGACTGCTGGAGACCGAGGGTTTAAAAGTTGGAATTATGGATTCTTGATGCTGATATAGTAATTGATTTGCTCGAATTGGGTATATTTGATAAGCTTGTAGAAAAACATGAAATATTTACCTCCTCAATTGTTGCCACTGTAGAAATAAAATATTTTTATAAAAATGGCGTTAAAACATCTATAGATTTTCAATCTGAATATGTTAAAAAAGGAAAAGTAAAAATTAAAGAGGCAACCCTTGATGAAATTTCGAATATTAAATTATTGCTTCCTGATTTGCACAGAGAGAGTATTGACTTGGGTGAATTGGAATCACTGGCAATCCTCATCAAAGATACCTCACTTTCATTTTGTTGTTGTGATGCAGCGGCTATAAGAGCGTTACCGTTCCTTAATTGTTCTGAGAGGGCGTTATCGCTTGAGAGTTTATTGAAAACAAGCGGTTTATCTGCCTCAAAGAAAACACTAAAAGACAGACATACAGACAAATACTTTTCTAACAATTTGAATATAGGCGAAAAATTAAAAATAGAACATTTTGTAGTTAAAAATAAAATCAAAAGAAAATGACTACGCTTTTATTGTTTTACAGATTTTTGTAATTATTAAAGCTCCCATAGAAAAAAGACAGAGATAAGCAAATGTTTTAATTCTTTTTTTTACCTTTGAATGCCTTTGTGAAAAATTATCAATTTCATGTAAATAGTCATAGGCATTATGGCTGACTGTTTTCATTCAACCCCCTGAATATATATTTAGAACGTGGAAAAATGCTGTATGATGTTTTTGCATAATAAGATTTTTTAGATAATTTCAACTTTGTGACCTGCAACTCTTTTATGTCTGTTTTTAATAATCCATTATATATATCAAAATCAAGAAATAAAGATTTACAATTCAAACAGTGATTTAAATAAAAATTGTGTTTTATATTTAATCCCCATGTTGGGTAATTATATAATGTATGTCTTATGTCATTAGGCAGGTCAAATACGAATTGCAAGATATATAAATCATCTTTTATGATAAAATTTTCATATTCAATACCAGAAACGACAAGGGCAATAACCTGTTCTGTTTTATTACAGGAATCACAGGGCAGATTGAATTGAACAGCATATACAGGGGTATAAATTTCGATAGGAAACCTTTCTATATAGGTGAAAAAAGCAGCCATATCGTAATCTTTTTTGGTTTATCATGGTCAAATTCAATCCCCATCAGCAGAAAAATATTTAACAGCCTTTTCCGATAAACCTTTGATAAGTTGTTCAATTATTTTTGCATTATTTGTCAAGATAATGCCTCCTTTAGCGTTTTATTTAAGGTCAAAAAAAATTCACAATCCTATCTTTCCGCAATAATTTCTTAATCCAGTTTGATTGACAAAGTTCTTTATATAAATCATCAATCTTATTGGATTTAACCTCAAACTGTTTTCCTTTTTTATGATTGATAAATTTGAAAAGAATTTCGTAATAATCTTTTTTCCAACCTGATGTATCTTCTCTTTTGATAATTCTTTTGGCTACTTCGATTTCCACATGGGGATATTTTTTGAAAAGCAGGTCTTTCAATTCGTGATACTGTTTCATCAGATTAAAATCGATTCTGTATTCTTCAAACTCAATTCCATGCAATACGGTATTTCCAGTGTAGAAAAATAAGACCTTTGCTATTGCAGTTCTGTGGTTACCTTCCCCTGAGATATAGATTTCATCGTTAATTCGTGCGTAGTGCATTACAGGTTCTTTTTTTGTCTGTTCATAATAATAAGATGGATTAGTGGCAAGCAATGACAGGTTTCTTTTACCGACTCTTAACATATCTATCCAAGAGATACCGTTATTATAATCTGGATGGGCAGTTCCGATTACTTGAAAAACATTGACGGATTCGCTGTTTGACCAGTAGTGGTATGTTGCAAAATCGCTAAGTGAATTAATATCAGGGCAGGGCTTAATTGTTTCGTTCAGGATACAGTTTTTATTCTTAATTTCAACTATTACTTTTTCAGGATTATTAGCAATTAGCAAATGATATTCCATATAAGTCCTTTTTAATTTATTTTTTTTCGGCAGGGGGCTCCTGCCTTATTTAAAAGCCTTGCAGTTTGAATATTTCCGTGAAGTATTGCTATATCACAGGCACTATAGACTTCATTGCCAAAATAACCGAGCAGGGCAGGGGAGGCACCTCTGGCAATTAAATAAGCGATTGCACTTTTTATTTGAGGGGTATCACCGCAACGAGCAAGAAACATCAAAGCTGTCTGACCGTCAAGGGTTTCTACCCTTGCGTCTGCACCTAAAGAGAGAGCCTGTTTTATTCCTGCGGGGTCACAATTATACGCAGAATTAATAAGCAGGTCGTTTGGGTCTAAAGCAAAAACAGGTTGACATAAAAGAATGAAAATAAATAATGCAATTAAGCTATTCTTTATCATTGTGTATAAAAAATATGATCTTGTTTGAAGCCTCAGTTAGAAGTGGCAAAATTTCTTCAAGCGTAAATTCACCGAAACCGGGGACAGGACAGTAGACCTTATCGAGATTGTAAGTTGATATAAGCTGATTTAATTGTGTTATGCTTTTCTTTATGAGTTCTGGGTCTGATTTACACCAAAACCCGGGAATAATATCCTGTTCAGAAAAACAATTTTTGAGGGATTCAAGTGCATTATCCCAAGTTCCTTTTTCAGGTTTAGTTGGAAAAGCTATAACTCTGTTATAGATAAATCCTACAGTGTGACCATATTCAAACAAATACCACCCGAGTTTTTCTGGCAGTTCAGGTATAATATTAGCCATTGCCTTTGCACTGCCTCTACCTATGACTGCAATGGGAGCCCCATTGTTATTTTTTATAAAGCCATTTGTAGTAATACAAACAGTCTTTTCCCGCTGCCAGAGGTCAACTATGTTATTTATTTCTATATCCATCTTTATAAATATTATTTTTTATGACCTGATTTTTACCAATGACAGGGTAGAGCTTATAAGAAAGACAAAAGCAAAGCGGAAGAAAAGTTTAGATAAGGGTATCTTCATATCCTGCCACGAAGGGGCAGATGTCATCGAGAGAAAAGGAAGCAATGACAGACGCCAGTAATTGTTGTTCAAAAGATACAAAATAAACAGGGCAAAAAAACAGGTGAAAAAGATATGAAAAAACAGCCTATACTTTGATATGGATTATTTTTATTGTAAGTATGGATAACCATCGGCTGAGGTGAGATGGCAAACCGTATAATTTTATGAAAAAAGATAATACAGGCAACAGCATGGCAGAGTTCGTGAATGAAACAAGCAGTTTGCCAAATGTAAATAAGGGCGGTAAAGAATACTCTTTTGGATAAATATAGTAGAATTTTTTGGAACAGGATAAAGATAAGGCTGAGTGTATATAGTGATATAAAAAGTAGTATGGTGTCATTCAGGCTTTTTGTTAGTATGGTTAACATCCTGTTTTTGTATTAACAAAAACGCATTTCGTAACAGTAACACTATGGTATATCTATTACATAGAGCATACTGCAAAGCCTTATCTGGCAAGGGTTTATAAGGATTTTTCTCTTGCATAATTACACCCCCGATGTTTTTCGGATTTTTTAATAATATCATAGAGTTAAGTTTAATTTTCTCTTGCATAATTACACTACCTTTTCATTAGCAAAAATCAATTAATAGCTGAAATTTTTATTGAACTGAGACCTTTATATTATAACAGGTTAAAAATGTAGTTTGTTTGGAGAAAAATTGATTTAACTACTTGAAATTGTTAGAAAAATTAAGAAAATTCGAGAATGTAGTTTGTTTGGAGAAAAATTGATTTAACTATTTAAAATTATTGAAAAATTCAATTACCACATTATATATAATAGTATTTACCATATTATAAGTGTTAGCAAGTTAATTTTTACGGTATGTATAAAATGTAGTAATCATTGTTGCTGTATTTTTTATCATAAATGCTTATTTTTGAAAAAATATTATTGTTAATCAATTCATTGTGGGCATATTTAAGCTGATTTTGAACATCAATTTTGTATTTCTCCTGAGTGATCTGTAAATACTGGCATAATTTTGAATACGAAATACGCAGAGGCAGCTTTTTATTATTTTTAGAATAAAGTTTCGCACATGCAATCTTATAAATCCCTCTTGCAATAGGAGACTGTAACTTGAGAAATGTATCGAAGTCTATTTTTTTAGTGTAATTACTGTTTAAATTATCAATTATCACTTGGTTTAGCCAAATCAGGTTTGTATCTGCAATTTTTTCTTTATCATTGCTGCAAATTTTTTCACCTTTAAAGATAATTCTGTCAAAAAGGTGAAAATCATCCTCAATAAAAACTTTTTTTAAATTGTTGTAAAAAACTGCCTTTGACGATAAAGTAAGACTGTGTAGACGTCTTAAGCTGTTCTTAACTCTGTTGACATTTTCGCCTGAATAGGAAAGGTTCATTAATTTTAAAAAATCTTTAAATTTTCCAATATCCACTGGATTTCTCAATGGCTTAACCTGTTTGTCTGCAATATTCAGCACTACTGTAAAAACTAGTTCATCGAAAGAGCCTGCCAAACCGTATACTATACTGGGTATTACCTTCCATATTTTTTGAAGTGTTTTATATGTAAACGAGCATGTAATCAGCTTTGCTTGACCAGTTGATTTTTTATTTCTCACAAAAATAGGCAGAAAAAGAAGATTTTTCTCGTGTGGAAAATTATTAATCAGTTCTTTTTTCTGATGATGTCTTTTGTAGATACTCTTTACTGTTCTTTCAACTTCTTTTGCATCCAGCGGCGGATTATTCCTTTCATTCCAGAGATGAGCCATTTCAAGGCATTCATCAAGGGACAAGTTATCGTTTACCCAAGACCCGCAGAGTCTTGCAAGGGTATCGTTTCTGGAGCCTTCTTTGACGCCGTTGTAGAACGATTTTAAATCAATAACTTTTTTGCTTTTAGAGAGAAAGATTTCAGGTAAAGATGCAATGGGTTTTTTTATTGTAAAGGTATATTCCATGCCTGTAATGTGTATGCTGGGGGGTGCTATAACGTAACCGCCATCTGCTCTTATATCTATTTTCATGTTATTAAGGTTGACGGTATTCTGGATGGTTCTGTTTTGAGGATACCTGTAGTAAGCATGGAGACCCCTTGCAGTCTCCACGCATAAAGTTTCAAGCAGGTTGTTTTCTCTTGCCCACCTAACAGCCTCATCACTGTCAAAGTCAACTACTACGAGATTAGAGACCTTACCTGTGATTACCGCTATGTTTGCCAGCGGATACTTTGTCCACCAGCTTTTAACCTCTACCTCAGTTGGAAGACGGTTCTGGTATTCAGTCCAAGCGATAAGAGGGGCTTTGCTGTCTTTGGAGCGGTCTTCAATATTAGTTCCGTTAGAGTAAAAGTTGCCTTTGACAGGGATAATGGAAAAACCCTTTTTGAGATATTTCAGGGCATAGGAAAGATTTTTTGTAGTAGATATATCGTTATTTCTTAATGCTTCCTGCAAGGTAATACCCTCCTTTTTGTGTTTAGAAAGGTATTACTAAAAAAAAGTAATACTTAAGTAACTACAGTTCTGTAGATCACGAAAAAATCAATTAAAAAAGGAGGGCTTAACTATGGCAATGGTAAGAGTTATTACATCAAGGGGAACGTATGATTATGTAGATGAGGATTTGCTTTGGTTCTATATCGAACAGGATTACGTTGTTGGATTAGCAGAGAACATTGAAGAAGTTCGAGGTCGGATGCAGAGGAGATTCGGACAGTGGATGGAAAAGCACTGCCCTTTAATGTATAAAACGTTTAGGGAAGGTGGGAGATGACACGTTTGATACAAATTAAGAAGTTCCTTAGACGTAATAAAGAGGGTGCAGATGGGGCGCACCATAGAAACAAAGAAGGGAGGTGAAATAATTTTTTAAATTTAAAAAACAAAAAAACCCTATATTTAGTGGCAACTGGGGACGAAAGTCCCCATTTTTTTGTTTTCAGTAATAAATTAAAAGATGAAACGTTTTGATACTGAAAAGTCTCTACAGAAAGAAATCCTGTCTTTTTTAAGACATGCAGGTATCTTTGCATGGCGACAGAACATCGGGGCTACAAAGATAGACAACAGGTTTATCAAGTTTGGCCATCCCGGCATATCGGATATAATCGGTATTCTACCTGACGGCAGGTTCCTTGCTATCGAGGTCAAACTTGAGGGAAGAAAAACAACAAGGTATCAGGAAATGTTTCTTGAAACTATTAGAGAAAACGGTGGTGTAGCTATTGTGGCGAGGTCTTTATATGATGTTATGTGTCTGGTGAAAGAGATGAGAAAGGCAAATGCTTAATCTTCTCAGAATTGGATATATAGTTCCTTTCATAGTTTTAAAAAATTACTCAGAAGAAGCAATCCTTGTAAAACTGTTGGGACAGTCAGAAGTAATTGCCATACTGCCAAGGTCAGCTATGATTAGAAATTATAAAATTGGAGATACAGGTTTTGGCTGTATTACCATGATAGACAGGGCAAGAATATTGTTATCCCAGAAATCACCTCTTTATGTTCGTAAAATGCTTGAGTATCTTCTTGCAGATGCAATCATCGGAAATAAGCTCAAAATAAAAAAGATAGCAGGAATGAGAAAATCAAGATTTTACAAGGTAGCTATAGGCTCTGTTTATGATGTTAATCCTAAAAAAGCCGAAGTGGTTTTAAATAATGGAGAATCTATAAATAATGATACTGTTGAATTTTTTGCTGATGAAGATGATCCTGTTGCTGAAAATGAAGTTATTCCTGAACAGTATATAATAAAAAGCAATGAAGAATTATTTGAGAGATTAAAGCCTGTTTTAAAAGATATAGATTTTAAAGAATACTTTGAAGAAAATACTAAATTTTCTTTTGTCAGGTTTTCCTATGACAAGAAAGAGTATGTCCTTAATGCCCTATGTCCACCCGGAAAAAGAGAATCAATTTACAAAGTAATATATTATAGTGAGATGAACAGAGTAAGTCTACTTATGGAGAACAGTTCAGTGGGTTTTCTAAAGGGAAAAAACGGAGAGAATATAGCGATAGCAACCAAGCTGTGTGACGTTGAAATAGAGGTTAATGGTGTAAGCAATGAAGTTTACAATAAATTTTTAGAAAGGAGATAATCTATGGAAAGCATTCAGGAAACACAGGCAACAACAGAACAGGATAGGCAGGATTGGGTTCAAGCAAGACTTGAAAGGAATATCCAGTATGCAAGAGATCCCGACAGCATTGTTATAGTGCCTGTAGGGGGTAGGACAGGGTATAATCTTGTAAATGCTCTTGTTGAGTTTGACAGGGCGGTGAATAATATCAAAAGGGCTGTTGGGTTTAGGATCTCTGCTGAAACTGCTATAGAAAAGATGAAAGAAGTTAAAAAACTTGCAGAGGATATTTGGGAAGAAGTAAGAGAATACGTCCCAAGGCTTTACGGATTTGAACCTAAAAACTGGAGAGAATTAAATGATACCAAAGAAGCTAAAATGATACTTGCCCAGAGGGTTACAAAGGGCCAGAGGGTCATCGCAAGAGTAATACTTCCAAGAGAGGAAAACGTGGCAAAAATTGTAATGGCAGTAAAGGTATTGAATGCAAAGATACTTGAATTGCAAGCATCTTCCGATATAGATTCTCTTACAAACCTTGCAAAGATAGTAGATAAGTATAATTCGCTTACAGAAAGATTGAATAAAATAACTAATACTTTAAAGGAAAATATTTAGTCATTACCCCCTAATTCCATAACCCTCCTTTTAGCAGGCTCGAAAGAGCCTGTTTCTTTTTATATGTGGTTGGATTTATTGAGAAGAAAAAATTATAAGTCGGTTCTATTTCGGTTCTTTGATATTTCTAAAAGATTGATAATATTAGTTCAAAGGGTATTCAAAGCCCCCTGGGGACGCTTTTTTATTAAAAAATAAAATATCTGCATAAGATACTTGAAAAATCCTCCGTATTAGCATATAAACATTAGATTTAAAGTTCGTTAAAAAAACAAAGGAAAAATGAAGGTCATAATAATACTCTCCATTGCATACCTGCTTTTTTTCAATAATCTGGGCGGTATTGCCCTTTGGGACCCTGATGAGCCGAGACAGGCAATAATGGCCAGGGAGATGATGGAAAGGGGTGACTATATCCATCCCTATTTGAACGGAAGGCCTTATCTGGAAAAACCACCCTTTTACCCCTGGATGATAGCTTTGACCGCCAAGATAAAAGGCAGGTTAGATGAATCAGCATCCAGAATACCTGCTGCAATCTCAGCACTACTTCTCATGCTCATTACCTATTCCATTGGGACCATGCTTGTAGATAGATCATGCGGTCTTTTATCTGCTATCGTCCTTGCCACAAACTACCAGTTCCTTTCCAATGCCAGAGAATCTGTCATGGACATGACCTTTGCATTCTTTATCGGTCTCACCGTATATCTCAACTATTTAGCCATCCGTAAAGATAGGAGGATTTTATTTATATTATCCTTTATGCCTTCTGCTTTCGGTATCCTCACAAAAGGACCTGCCGGCCTTGCCCTACCCTGCCTGACCACGTTTTTTTATCTCATATTTCAGAAAAGGCTAAAGAGATTTATCATACCCATGGTGGTAGGTTGTATAGTATCTGCAGGCATAGCATCTATCTGGTTTTTCCTGGCAGGTGAGGAATATTTCCGTGAATTTATTTTCAGACAAAATATTACAAGATATACAAATGCATTTGACCATATAGAATCCTCCCTTTACTATTTCCACAAGCTATTTTTCAATTTTCTGCCATGGAGCCTTTTACTGCCCTTTGCTCTATTTTATGCCTTTAAAAAGAGGATGTGGCTACTCCTTATTTGGTTTGTGACCACTTTTATGTTTTATGAGCTGTCTAAAAGTAAAAGGGCTATATATCTTTTATCCCTTTACCCTGCCTGCGCACTACTATGTGGTTTATATATAAGGGACAAATGGTCATGGATGGTCAAAACAGGTTGGATACGCATGATATTGGGGATTTTCATGCTCATTATGATGCTGCTTCCTGTAATATCTATATTCACCTTTGATTTTATCCCATCGGTTATCATGGCAGAATTAAAAAAATCCCTTTTCTTGTTCTACGGGTTTGTGAGCATAATCTTTGTCATAGGATTAATACAGCTCTATCTCCTATATAGAAAAAAGGAAAAAGGGGTTTTAATAACCTTTATAATCTATCTCTCCAGCTTGGGTCTTTTTTATAATGTCCTTTATATGCCTGTCATGGATAGGGCATTGAAATCACCGAGGCTGATTACAGACAATTTAAAGGCCATAGAAAAAGGAAAAGATATATACACCTATGGCTTTTCATCGGCAGGTATCATATTCTATATAGGTCGTCCAATAAACACATTAGTAGATATAAAGGAGATAAAAGATAAAAAAAATGATATACTCCTCATTGCAGAAGATGATGAGGTGCCTCCGTCTATGAAAAAAGTGCTTGATGAGGGATTTCACGGTGTAGGTAGAGCCCGTTATGAAAAAGAAAGATACACGTTTTATGTGAGAAAGAAGGAGTAAAAATAGGTATTATTTTGGTGAGGTATTATGGAAGATAAACCCTATATTTCTGTGTTGATACCTGTCCTTAATGAGGAGGAATCTTTACCTGAATTAAATGAACGTATAATAAGGGTTATGGAGGGCATGAAAAAACCCTATGAGGTTATATATATAAACGATGGAAGCACAGATAGCACCCCTATCTTGCTGGAGAGATTCCATAAGGAAAATAAAAACATAAAGGTCATAGAATTTAACAGAAATTACGGCCAACACATGGCACTCTTTGGAGGTTTTGAATATGCCAAAGGCGAGATAATGATCACCATAGATGCAGACCTGCAAAACCCCCCTGAAGAGATACCAAAGCTCATTGAAAAGATTGAAGAAGGGTATGAGGTTGTTGGGACATATAGAAAAGATAGAAAAGATTCCATATTCAGGACAATCCCATCTTATATAGTCAACAAGATCACTGCAAGGCTTGTGGGTGTGAGATTGAGGGATTATGGTTGTATGTTGAGGGCATACAGAAATGATATAGTGGAATATATGAAGATGTGTCCTGAGTCATCGAGTTTTATCCCTGCCCTGGCTAACACATTTGCAAAAAAGATAGTGGAGATAGAGGTAGGTCACGAGGAGAGAAAAAAGGGAAAGACAAAATATAGCATCATGAAGCTATTCCAGCTAAATTTTGATTTGATGACGAATTTCTCCCTCCTTCCCATACAGTTTATTGGCATGGTAGGGATTTTAATATCCATTCTGGGCCTATCTTTTGCCATATTCCTTTTTATAAGAAGGCTCATTGTAGGTCCTGAATCAGAGGGTCTTTTTACCCTATTTGCCATACTATTTTTCTTTATAGGCATACAGATACTGGCTCTGGGCATTATAGGTGAATATATCGGGAGGATCTACCAGGAGGTAAGAAGAAGACCGAGATTCATTGTGAAGAGGACACTAATGTGAAGACTGTAGTGTTTGCCTATCACGAAATAGGCTATGTTTGCCTTGAAGAGCTTATTACCTATGGTGCAGATATTCCATGTCTGTTTACCCATATGGATGACCCAAAAGAAGAGGTGTGGTTTAGAAGGCCTATTGCCCTTGCAGAAAAAAATGCCATCCCAATTTACACCCCTGAAAACCTCAAGGACAAGAGATGGCAAAAGATAATAGAATCCCTTGAGCCAGATGTCATATTCTCCTTTTATTATAGGAATATGATACCCATGGACATTATAAAGATTCCGAAAATAGGGGCATTCAATCTGCATGGCTCACTCCTTCCTAAATATAGAGGCAGGGCACCGGTGAACTGGGTATTGGTTCATGGTGAGAAAAAGACAGGCATCACCCTTCATTACATGGTAGAAAAACCAGACGCAGGGGATATTATAGCCCAGAAAGAGGTAGAAATTGCCTTTGATGATACTGCCAGGACCCTATTTATGAAGATGACAGATGCATCAAGGATATTGATGAGGGAGATGCTACCAAAGATAGAAAAAGGTGGGTTTGAGAGGATACCCCAGAGGGGGGAATCAAGCTATTTTGGCGGGAGAAAACCAGAAGATGGGATTATACAATGGGAAAAGGATAGTATTTCCATATACAATCTCATAAGGGCAGTGACACATCCATATCCAGGGGCATTCACTTATTTGGATGGAAAGATGTTTTTTATCTGGTGGGCAGTGCCTGTTGAGGGGAAAAGCTCTATGGCACCAGGTTCTATTGTGTCAACAAATCCTCTTTTGGTGACCACAGGTCAGGGCTTGTTAAGGCTTATAAGAGTCCAGTTTGAAGGAGAAAAAGAGATGGATGGAGATGAATTTGCCACCTCTTATCATATGGAAAACAAAATACTGGGAGGTAAGAATTGAAGATACTAATACTGGGAGTCAACGGTTTTATAGGTAACAGTCTTGCGGCAAGGATACTTAAAGACACAGACTGGGAAATATATGGTATGGATATAAGGACAGACAAGATAAATGCCTGTCTTGGCGATAAACGTTTTCATTTTGTAGAGGGGGATATAAGTATAAACAGGGAGTGGATAGAATACCATGTGAAGAAATGCGATATAGTTATGCCCCTTGTTGCCATAGCCACTCCTGCCACCTATGTGAGAGAACCTTTGAGGGTCTTTGAACTTGACTTTGAAGAAAACTTAAAGGTTGTAAGGCTCTGTGTAAAATATAGAAAGAGACTCCTTTTTCCATCCACATCAGAGGTATATGGCATGTGTCATGACCCTGAATTCGACGAGGACAAAAGCAACCTTATCCTTGGACCTATAAGAAAACAGAGATGGATATACAGTGCATCCAAACAGTTGCTCGATAGGGTTATATGGGCATATGGTTTTCAAGAAGGGTTAAAATTCACCCTCTTTAGACCCTTTAACTGGATAGGGCCAAAACTGGATGAACTCACCACAGACCCGGAAAAGGAAGGTAGCTCAAGGGTGGTCACCCAATTTATAAGCAGTCTGCTTCTCGGTGAACCCATAAGGCTTGTAGACGGTGGAAGCCAGCGGAGGTGTTTTACCTACATAGACGATGGCATAGACTGCCTTATAAAGATCATAGAAGACAAAAACAATAACTGCAATGGTGAGATCTTCAACATAGGCAATCCCAAAAACGAGGCAACCATAAAGGAGCTGGCATACAAGCTGAAAGAACTCTTTGAAAACCACCCATCCTCAAAAAATATTACAAAAAAATCTGAGATAATTGAGGTATTTTCAAAAGAGTTCTATGGTGAAGGGTATCAGGATATAGACAGAAGAGTCCCATCTATAAAAAAGGCAAGGAATCTTTTAGGGTGGGAACCAAAGTTTGACCTGGATACTGCATTGAAAAAGACCCTGGACTACTATCTTGAGCAGATCCA
>JGI11944J13513_1000834_pt1 | contig 27381 bp, 29 predicted proteins | sample TerdegcoTASludge_FD_13513 | JGI IMG/M metagenome (IMG submission 13513) | reverse complement strand
AGACCCGGATCCTCAGGCTGTAATATCCGGTTGAGTTCATAGAGTGCCAGAACAAATTCATCCGCCTTCATCTCATGGACTTCACCGATGGACGGTGCCATAAGTCGGGCAATATCTTTCACCTGTTTACAATGATCATCGGAGATATGACCCATCTCCTTGTACGATTCAAGCATGAGGTCAACCCGGTCATGCCCGTATCGTTTCACATTATTGGTCGTCCATTCAAACAGGCTGTATACTTTCTGTATCTTCACCTTCTCACGTGGCTTTTTCGGTTTAACTGATTCTGCAACCGGTGCAGGCTGGGTAAACAACTGATTCCTGAGCGCTTCAAGCATCCCTTTCTCCGCTGCCAGAGAAGACAAGGCTGATGAGACACTGGCTGCTCCCCCACCCAGACCTGCAGTCATTCCCATATCCGGCTGTCCGACCGGTTCAATCGCTTCTGGTTCTTCTGACACTGACATCGACCCCCCATCCTCTGAAAAACCCCCACCAGATGGTTCCTCATCATAATCATCGATATATCCCTCCATGGGAGTAGGAGCTGAGGTATGTTGCCCCACAAACTCCACCGGGTTCCCCTTTAACGCCTGAACAAGCGGGTTCTCCGCATCATTCATACGTTCCCGTATATCGATGAGCAGGCGTTTAATAGAGGTCTTCAGCAGCTCAACCTCATCCCTGAGTTTAAGCAGTTGAATCTCTGGATCTTCGGCAGATGCCGAAGAAATGATGCTGTCGACCTGCGCCTGGTTGACTGGCATAATGATGTAATGATTGCAACCGGAAGTATAAATACATTTTTTGAACTTTTAGATTGAGATTTTTTTCTAGAAAGGAGACCATTAATTGCCTGAATTTCTTCATGAAAAGAATAGAGGACTGAAAAAATACGGGGATAAAATTCGGTACGATCTCCCTCATCTCACACATAGGTTCTGCATCCGTCGAATAGGAAGAGGAGTTAATTTTTTCAGATAGCAAAAAGGGCATGTACGGCATAGCCACAAACATTATTTCATTCTATTCCAACCGTGTACTGAATGAACAGATTAGTTCCTCTCATCACTTTTTTTATAATTCTCATCCTTGTCCCCACAACTTTTGCAGAAACGGATGAAATGACAGCAGATGAGCATTATCTTATGGGAAATGCATTGTCCTCCTTTGGCCAGTATGAAAATGCCACAAATGAATACCGGCTCGCTCTGAAGATGCGTCCGGGGTTTTCCGATGCACTCAATAACCTGGGGATCGTCCTGAACAGGCAGGGAAAATATGAAGAGGCCCTCGAAGTTGCAGATGAAGCAGTCAGAGTTACTCCACAGGATGCTGATGCATGGTATAACCGGGGGGTCACGCTTGGGAAACTAGCACGGTATGAGGAGGAAGTGGACTCATACAGGCAGGCATTAAACATTCGTCCGAATTATTCCAGTGCATGGGAAAATATGGGAGCCTCATACTTTGACCAGGGGAAATTCGAGGAGGCTATTGCAGCATACCTCAATGCAACAACCTATGATCAGAATAATGCCGTCGGATGGTATTACATCGGGACGATATATGAAAAGATCGGACAGAATACACAGGCCATTGATGCATTTGAAAAAGCGATCAGCATTGATCCAAACCTCACCGTTGTGCAGTCCCGTCTGGAGACCGTGAAAAAAAATATCACTTCATCGGTTGGAGATCAGGAAAAAGAATCGTTTAATACTACTGGAAATACCTCTTCAGAACTTTTTTCCGGCCTTTTGAATATTCTGAAATAATTCATCCGATACTTATTTTTGCAACACTAATAATCAGCAGGAACAGAACCGGCTGATGAATAAGATATATCAGAAGGGAGTGCCTTCCCAGATGAGCCAGAGAGAGTACGAAACTGCCGGGGGCGCCAAGATCACATCGTGGATTGCCATATGGAAAGAGGAACCGGCCGGCAGATAATCCAATAAGAAATACTGATAGCCACGGTATGAGTGGTGCATAGTCTACCGAATAAAAATCATCCGGGCAGATACCAGACCATGCAAGCCATAAGGGCCCGGAAGGGAGAAGATTCGAATATGCAATCGGGATAAGAGCGGCTGCAAGGATAAGCCCGGCATATTTCAGCCGGTGGAGGAACGGGGTCAGAATAAGTGCTGTGCCAATGAGATGCAGGATTCCAAATACCACATATCCCTCGCCATCCATCACCCACCAGGTGACGATGGTAATACCCATGCCAATCAGGAGAAGTTCGCCCCCCCGTTTGAAAAACGTAGAGAACTGATTCATCATCCCCGGAGTTTTTTCAGCTTTCAGGTGTGCCGAAATTCCTGCAATACCAATAAACGAGATCGTGGTCAGCATCCCGAAGATACGAAGGAGACCTGAAAAGGGATCAGGCCCGGGCAATCCAAGAAATGCAAGATCTACAAAAAAATGGAACCAGATCATCATGAGGACGGCAATACCACGACAGGCATCCAGCTGCGGATATCTGCCATGGTATGATCCCATGAAGGATCAGACCTGAGTCTTTCCACAAACCGGACAAAACTTTGCCAAAGCAGGAAACCGTGAACCACAGTGTATACAGTACCTGGCTTTCCCACTGCTTCCGCTAATAGGATTAGCGTCTCTTCTTTTAAACCGGAGCGGGCTGATATCGGGTTTTTCTAATGAAATTTGGATTGTTTCCGTGCCAGGTGCCGGGACTGAAATACGCTGTTTCCCATTTTTTGGAATGGTTACGGATTTTTGGGGAATGGACTCCGGGGCCTTATCAATAGCCGGAGCTTTTGGTGCTGGTGAAATGACCGCTGGCACTTCAGGGGAGATTTCCACAGGCGCCGGGGGAGAAACGGGTTCCTGTTGATAGTGGATGATGGGTGTTCGTGCAGGTTCCTTATGTACCTGTTCAGGAATCTGCTCCTGAATCTCCTCAATTTTTGGTACAGGAGAGGTTGCTTCTGCATCAATTATCGGAGAGTGCACTAGAGCTGGTGCAGGCCCTGCAGTACCTGGTGAGGGGACAGGGACCGGTGCTGGTTCTGGAGTTGGTTCTGGAGCAACCGGGGCCTCAGGTTCCTGATTAAGCTCCGGTTCAGGAGGATATCCATTAATGGCAGCAAACCATTCACGGCATTCAGTCTCTGGTTCAGCAATAAGTCCGGTAAACACCAGTTTCATCAGACGGGTCTGACCTCCCACTTCCATTGATACCGCCAGGGATGGCCGGTTCTTCTCATCCCGCTCCATCACAGCACCCTGAATCATAGAGACAGGGATCTCTTTTGCAATAGTTCCTGCACTCTGCTGGGCACTTTCAATCAGAACAAGTCGGTCACTGGTCAGAATAGCAAGGAAATTGTAATTCTTGATCCTGATGCCATCACAATACCGGACCATGCTCTCTCCGATCTCAAGAATGCGGAACGGGTTATATTTCCCGCCCCCAGCCTCATCTCCATCACCGCGGCGCAGGTTTTCAATGATTGACATTCAGATTGCCCCCCCGAATCATTGCAGGGATTTCTGACAGCCGGTCTGCAACCGGGACACCGAGATCCCGAAGCCGTGCAATCTTGGCATTTGCATCACCTTCACCCCCGGTGACAATAGCTCCAGCATGACCCATTCTCTTTTCAGCCGGGGCTGTTGTTCCCGCGATAAAAGCAACAACAGGTAACTCTGCAGACCGTGCACCTTCCTCCTCTAGGTTTCCACCAAGTTCCCCAAGGATGACGACCGCTTTTGTCAGGGGATCTTCTGCAAACCTTTCAAGAGCATCAGCAAAGGTCTGTCCAATGATGGGATCCCCACCAATACCGATGATCGAACTCTGACCGATTCCCGCCCTGGTCAGCTCATGAACCACTTCATACGTCAGGGTCCCGCTGCGTGAGATGACACCGACCGGACCCCTGGTTGCCAGATGAGCTGGCATGATACCCATGCTGATCTCGCCGGGGGAGAAGAGACCAGGACAGTTCGGACCGATGACTGTACAATCACGCATTTGCGCATAGGTGACCGCTTGCATCACATCATGAACCGGAATATGCTCGGTGATCGTTACAACAAGATCAAGCCCGGCATCCGCCGCCTCCATGATAGAATCTCCTGCAGAAGAACCGGGAACGAACAATACTGCGGCGGTTGCATTCTGTGCTTCTGCTGCTTCGAGGATGGAGTTGTATACGGGGACTCCATGGACTTCCTGCCCGCCTTTTCCCGGAGTAACCCCTGCGACCACACCTCTTCCGCCAATTGAACGGGCGTACTGATTCATCCGGTCAATATGAAACGAGCCCTGGTTCCCAGTTGCACCGCAGACGATAACCCCAGTATTTTTATCTGCATAGATCATGATGCTGCCTCCACCGCGGCAGTCACCGCTTCTTCCATCGTGTCTAGCATCCGATATCCTTTTGATGAGAGGAGGGCTTTTCCTTCCGCTTCATTTGTCCCCGCCAGCCTGACAATGATCTGCTGACTGACACCTGCCTCAATAATACCTGCTGCCACTTCATCACACCGGGTAATACCACCAAGCAGGTTGACAATAATGACGGTCACATCCGGCATGGACCCAAGCAGGCGGACAGCATGCGCAACCCTGACCCGGTCTGCTCCTCCACCTACATCCAGGAAGTTAGCAGGTCTGCCACCCATCCGGTTGATGAGATCCACGGTTGCCATGGTAAGCCCGGCCCCATTGCCAATAACACCGATATTGCCATTCAGTTCCACGAATGAGAATCCATGGGCAGCGGCCTGGCGTTCACGTTCCGAGAGATCCCGGTTCTCCTGTATGCCATGACGGGCAAGGGCATTATCGTCAAGAATCAGCTTTGCATCTGCTGCAAACAGACCGTCAGGAGTCATGACCAGCGGATTGATCTCTGCAAGCAATGCATCCTGTGACATAAAGACAGAATATAATTTCTGAATAATGGCTCCAATCTCCTTTGGGGAGCCATTCAGAAGGTATCTGAGAGTATACCCGGGAACTTTGGAGAGGAGGGGATATACAGTTGCTTTTCGTATTGCGGCAGGATTTTTTTGTGCAATTTCTTCTATGTCCACTCCTCCCTCGGTTGTGAAGAGAATGACCGGCGCTTTTTGAGAGCGATCGATGGTGATCGAGAGATAATACTCATGTTGGATCTGAAGTTTCTCTTCGATGAGGATCTCTTCAACAGGGAGGCCTTTTATGGTGGTTTGAAAGAGTTTTTCAGTCGTATCCCTGATACCTGCATGATCTGCCATGAGAATGCCGCCGGCCTTTCCCCGTCCCGCTACTTCCACTTGTGCCTTGATCGCTGCCTCTTTGACTTCCACTTGTGCCTTGATCGCTGCCTCTTTAATATCCGGACTAACCAGATAATCCGAACCCTTCTTTACTAATACACCACGGGGAATTGGTATGCCTGCTTTTTGCAGGATATCCTTTGCTTCATATTCCTTTAGTTTCATGATGATCCACCCTCGATGCCCAACTCCTGTCCACGTCTCATCGCCTTCAGATTCAGATCCTCTGTCCCTTTCGGAACGCTGTCAAGGATGGCCTTCTCAAGAGCAGGACCGGAAACAACCGTCGTAGCGGTGGTTAATGCACCAAGCATGATAATATTTGCAACAATCTCCCGGCCAAGGTCTTTCTTTGCAGACAGGGTAGCAGGTATACCAACCCATATGCATGAAGGCCGGTCATGCACCAGATCTGAATCCAGAAGCATGACTGCATCAGCACGGGGGTTTTTTCCATATTTTTCAAATCCCTGCTGGCTCATGATAACATAAGTATCCGGATCCCTGACCTTTGGGAAGAGAATCGGTTCATCATCGATGATCACCGCACTCATCGATGCTCCTCCCCTGGCCTCAGGCCCGTATACCTGGGTCTGGACCGCATATTTCTGATCATAGAGAGCAGCAGCCCGTCCAAGAATGACAGCCGAAAGGATGATGCCTTGTCCTCCAAACCCGGAGAACCGGATTTCATGCCTCATCTGGCACCCCCATTACCGGCCTTTGTCTTCTCACAAACTCCCCAACCAGGAATGAATCAGCGGGAAGTTCAGCTCCAGGTGCGGCGGTTCTCTCCCATTTCTCTTTCAGGACTGCATGTGTCTTCAGGTATGTCATGTAATCCACAGGCTCACGATATTTATTGCGCCTCCCGTACGATGTCGGACACTGACAGCGAACTTCTATAAGAGAAAATCCCGGAGTATTCAGACCGGTAAGCACAGATTCCGTCAGTTGTTTCACGTGAAATGATGTCCACCGTGCGACATAATTAGCACCGGCCGCAATGGCGAGTTCTGCGAGATCAAACGGAGCTTCATCTGCACCATACGGAGTTGTGGTAGAGGTCTTTCCGATGGGTGTTGTTGGACTTCCCTGTCCTCCGGTCATTCCATAGATATGATTATTCATGCAGACAACGGTGATATCGATATTTCTCCGGCAGGCATGAATGAAATGATTTCCCCCGATCGCTGCGAGATCTCCATCCCCGGTAAATACCACCACATGCAGGGAGGGATTTGCCATCTTCACCCCGGTCGCAAATGCTATTGCACGGCCATGAGTGGTATGCAGTGAATCGGTCAGGATATACCCCGGAGCACGGGATGAACACCCGATTCCTGATACAAATATTGTCTTTTTCTGATCCCATCCGGTTCTTTCAACGGCTTCGAGGACACAGTTCATGATGGTTCCATTTCCACACCCGGCACAGTAGATATGGGGGAGACGATCCTCTCTGAGCCAGTCATCTCTCATAAAAGACCACCTGCAACCCTCACTGCTTCAACCAGTTCTTCAGGAGTATGGAGATCTCCTCCGATTTTGCTGACCGGGATGACCGGAACGCTGACATGACGTTCTATCTCTCTTGCCATCATGCCAAGGTTCATTTCAGGAACGATAAAGGCCTTTACCTTCGGAAACCGGCTGAGAAGATCCTCTGGAAACGGCCATACTATACGAAGCTGCAGATATCCGGTATCAGGAATCCTGAGGCGCTCAACTACTTCCCTGACGGTTCTGACCGGTGCCCCATAGCAGACAAAAACATACTCTGCTTCATCATTCACGATTGCATAATCTGCAATGTCATGTCGTGCATCTTCAATCTTTGAGAAAAGCCTTCTGACCAGGGATTCGTGTCGTGCAGGGTTTGTAGTATCCGGATAGCCACGTTCATCATGAGTCAGACCAGTAACCGGGATGTGCCGTCCGGTTCCAAAGGCGGCAAATCCAGGAACCCCGTCCGGACCGGGAGCAAAGGGAAGAGCACCTTCTGCAAGGGTTTTTGGCCGCACAATCTCCACACTGTCAGGTATCTCGATCTTCTCACGCATATGTCCGATAACCTCGTCAGCCATGAGGAAAACAGGAGTCCTGAAACGGTCAGCCAGATTGAAAGCTTTTGCGGTCAGGTCAAAGCATTCCTGAACACTTGACGGAGCAAGGGCGATAATACTGTAGTCTCCGTGAGATCCGAACTTCACCTGCATCATGTCACCCTGTGCTGCCATAGTAGGCTGTCCGGTTGAGGGACCCCCACGCTGAATATTCACAATGACACAGGGAGTCTCGGTCATAACTGCATACCCGATATTCTCCATCATCAGGGAAAAGCCGGGCCCGGATGTTGCAGTCATGGATCTGGCACCGGTCCAGGCTGCCCCGATAATAGCAGCTATAGAGGCTATCTCATCCTCCATCTGGATAAAACACGCCCCCTTGATCTTTGGCATACGGGCGGCCATATGTTCAGCCACTTCAGTTGACGGAGTTATCGGATACCCTCCAAAGAAGGTACATCCTGCTGCAAGCGCCCCTTCTGCACTTGCAATATTTCCCTGCATAAAAGCAATCCGGCTAATACTCAATCACCACTTTCATTGGTTCAAAGGGCTTTTCAGGCACCCACCGGATTGCCTGATCCGGACAGATTAATGCACACACACCGCATAACCGTCGTCCGTACAATCCCTGGAGCCGGCAGTTCGGGCAGCGTTCCGGCTGATCGAGGTCAGGAACATAAATCCCCCTGCGGTTTGGACGACTCCCCGGCCTGTAAATTTTATACGGGCAGACCATGGTACACAGGTTGCAGCCTTTGCACCGGGATTCGTCAATCTCAAGTTTCATATTCTGGTCGTACTGGTTGGATACATAGCCTGAAATACTTCATGTGCATGATCTTCGATCACGGCAAAGAGATCTCCGCCATGTGCATCCATCGCAACGGTAAGCGGGAGCTTGTCAAGTTCAATTACCCAGACCGCTTCTGCCATTCCAAGTTCAGGGAAATGAACACCGGTGCATTTCATCCGGGCTGCGGCAAGATTTGCACACCCTCCGGTAAAGGCAAAATATACTGCCCTGCCTCTCAGGAGCTCCCTGACCTCTGCTGACATCCCCCCTTTCCCAATGATCCCTCTGATTCCGGCATCCAGCATAAATCCGGTCAGGCGGTTCATCCGGGCCGAGGTCGTCGGACCTGCGACGATGATCCGGTTATCGGCAATAACCGGCCCACAGTGATAGAGCACAGCCCCTTTCGGATCAAAAGGAAATCCATCCTCCATGATCTTCAGATGGGCCTCATCCCGTGCGGTGTAGACAGTTCCTGAGAGGGTAACCATCTCTCCGGCCTTAAGCGAGAGGACCTCATCACCCAGGGGAGTCTGGAGTTGTTTCATAGGGGAACCTCCACGGTTGCCCGCCGTGCAGCCCAGCACTGGATATTGACCGCTACCGGAAGGGAAGCCGTGTGACACCCGGCAGTTTTGATTTTTACGGCAAGGCAGGTGGTGTCACCCCCAAGCCCCATCGGACCAATCCCAAGCTGATTAACCTGATCACAGATCTCCTGTTCATAGCCGGTCATCGAATCCACCGGTTCCAGCAATGCCTCTTTTGCCAGGGATGCAGCGACATCAAAGGTTCCCCCGATTCCAACACCCAAAATGACCGGTGGACAGGGCCGCCCTCCAGCTTCCAGCATGGTCTCAACAACAAATTTTGGAATATTACCCTTATCTGACGGGTTCATCATCCTGATTCTGGATACATTCTCAGATCCTGCACCTTTGGGGAGGGCGGTGATGGTAAACCGGTCACCGTGTTTCACATGGACAGGGGGCATGGAAAGACCGGTATTTGTTTTGGTATTTTCACGGCTCACGGGGTCAACAAGATTTGGACGAAGCGGAATGTGCTGTGTGGCGTTTTGAATTCCGGTCAGGACTGCCTGTTCCATTTCAGGGGTCCATGTCATGCCATGAGGAACGGTGATATACATTACTGGAATGCCGGTATCCTGACAAAGTGGTGCAAAACGTTCTTCTGCAAGACAGATATTTTCAAGAATATTCTGAAGTTCCTGCTTCGCGACAACAACAGACTCCACCTTCAGGGCCTCTGTCAATCTGGCCTTCACATCATCTGGAAGATATATTTCTGCATTACGGACTGCTTTCTCTGTAGCATCAGAGATCCGTTTCAGAAGATCAGGATAACCGGATTCAGACATACCAGGACTGCTTTCTCTGTAGCATCAGAGATCCGTTTCAGAAGATCAGGATAACCGGATTCAGTCATACCTGATATATCTGTCTGAAAGGAGGTATAGAACTGATCCAATAAAATAAAAAAAGATTTCAGGAAAAATTATGATTCCTGTTTCATCTCAATAACGAGATGGGTGGGGGAAGGAAGCTTATGACCACCGTGACGGAGGGCATCCTTGATCTTTTCAATACCTGCGGGATTTGAAAAGACCGTAAAGATCTTCTGGTTCTGCTGGCAACGGGCCGCAGTTCCGACTGCCTTCCCAAATGCAAGGCGCATACCCTGTGACACACGGTCAGCACCTGCTCCGGTTGCCTGCTTGTTCTCACGCAGGACATGATGTGGATAGGTCCGTAATTTGAGGTGGTAGTTCATACGCCCCAGTTCCTTGTTCAACTTCCTGTTAATGCTCATACGGGCTGCTTCAAGAGCGGAGTGCCGGATCTGGCAGCTCTCATCCACAACCAGGGAAACTTCCATTGGAAATTCGCTTGTCAGGTTCCCCATATCAAAGTGAACGACTTTAACACCTGGGATACCTCCCATATATTCCTTGCGAGTATAGGCCTTCTTCGCAAGGTTTCTGTACATGCTGTTTGGTTTTCTGACCATGAACCCGAACTCCTGTATTGATATGTGCTTTTATAAATTGCCGGATTTACACTTAATCCTTTCTTCCTCTCGTTCCTCTTCATCGATCATCTCGAGAAGACAACGCCTGAGATCGATAAACTCCTTGTTTGTCCTGTCACGTGGCCGTGATATCGGTATATTGATAATCTCTCTGATAACACCAGGCCGTGGAGAGAGAACCACCACACGGTCAGAGAGGAACACGGCCTCATCACAACTATGTGTAACAAATAAAATAGTCTTCTTTTTTGTCTCCCAGATATCCAGCAGTTCACACTGCATATGATTCCTGGTTTGGGCATCAAGAGCGCCGAATGGTTCATCCATGAGCAGAAGATCTGGATCTGTGGCAAGTGCCCGGGCTATTGCAACCCGTTGTCTCATTCCACCGGACAACTCATACGGAAAACTTTGTTCAAACTGAGAGAGGCCGACGAGTGAGATGTATTTTCGTGCAATCTCCTGCCGTTCCTCTTTTGGAATCCCTCTCATCTGAAGTCCGAAGGCAACATTGGATAGAACACTTCGCCAGGGAAACAGGGAGTACTCCTGAAACACCATCCCGACTTTCTGACCCGGTCCGGTGATAAGTGATCCATCAACCCGGACTTCTCCGGAACTGGCCTTATCAAGACCGGCGATAATCCGGAGCAGCGTGGTCTTCCCACACCCTGAGGGACCGACAAATGAGACAAATTCATCATCGGCGATGGAGAGATTAATATCTGAAAGGGCAACAACCCGATCCCCATCCTCCTTGATAAATTCCCGACTGATATGAGATATTTCCACTCTGCCCATATCAGTTCACCTCTCCCTGGCGCCATTTGAGCAGAGTCCGGTTCATCCCATATCTGAAGATGTAATCAATAAGAAGTCCGATAAAACCCAGAATCAGCATATAGACCATGACCTTGTCCATCTGATGCAGATTATAGTACCACCAGATCTTCTGGCCCAGACCAAACCTGGATACCCCAAACATCTCCGCCGCCACAAGGCACATCCACGCAACCCCGCTTGCTACCCGGAAACCGGCCGCAAGATGAGGCAACGCTGCGGGAATGGCGATAAAACGGATAAGAGCGGCATTACTCGTACATCCAAGCATCTTCCCGGCTTCGACAAAAATCCGTGGGATATTGCGAAATCCCTCGTATGTGTTAATGAGGACCGGAAAGACGGCTCCGATGAAGATAACAAAACCTGCTGCAAGGTCGGTAAGCCCAAACCAGACGATGGCAAAAGGAATCCACGCAAGGGGAGGGATAGGGCGGATGATCTCAATGATGGGATCAAGCAGCCGGTTGACGACCGGGTACCATCCGATGAGGATGCCGGCAGGGACGCCGACAAGGAGAGAGAATCCAAGTCCGATAAAGAAATGGATCATACTCACGGCAAAGTCCATCGGTAATGTTCCGACAAAGAGAAGTTCATAAAAGGCGATGATAACATCGGTAAAGGATGGCAGAATAAAGTGATTTCTCACAATCTCATCTGCAAGCACCTGCCAGAATATCAGGAGTGCTGATATTGAGAGAATTGTGTAGCCGGGGGATCGTGATCCCGGTAGAATTCCTGTCATTGCTTAATTCTCACTATGGTGCCAGCATGCTGACACGTTGCTCCAGTAGTAATGGTCTTTGAGAAAAGGAAAAAGTATGGGGTGAAGCGTTACTGCTTATCCCAGAAGCTGGTATCAATCAGATCATCAGCGTTCAGCGGAGTCTTAATGTACCCAAGTGCAGCCTGATCCTGTGCATAACTGGTCACAGACTCGACGATGATATGTGGATCAGATACCCACTCGCCATCCCACTCATTTAGCGATTTCATAATCACTGAGGTGTTCATGGCCGTCATCTCTTCCATATATCCAGAGGCTTCTTCCCAGTTCTGCTTGTTATATTCAGTTGCCTGCTGATGAATCCTCAGAACCTCGGCGACGATCTCCGGATGTTCTTTGATCATCTTTCCGCTTGCAACAAGAACACAACAGACATGGTTTGGTGACATCTCACCTGAATGAATGATGATCTTTCCTGCTCCGGCCTCCTCAATGGTTGTCGGGGAAGGTGCCGGTAGGAATACCGCGTCAACTTTTCCTGCCATGATTGCTGTCGTTGCATCTCCCGGTCCCATGGCTACAATCTTGACGTCCTTCTCCGGGTCAAGTCCCTGCTCTTTCAGCCAGGTCCGCAGAATGGTGTCCTGAATGGTCCCAGCCGGGAAGGTTGCAATAGTCAGTCCCTTCAGGTCTGCAGGGCTGGTATAATTCAGACCAGTCTTCAGGACGACTGATGAACCCTGGGTCTGGGCCGCAGCGATGATCTTACCATCAAGGCCGGTTGCAGCAGCAGTGACAAAGGGAGCAGCACCAACATATGCAAAGTCAAGGTCACCAGCAAGCATGGCCTGCATTTCAGGAGCACCAGTCGGGAAACTATATGCTTTGACCTCTTTTATGCCAAGAGGGGCAAGAGTCTCATTGTACATACCCTTGCTGTATGCGGTCATAAATGCCATCTGATGGGTACTTGGCTGGTATCCGATATTCAGAACAGTCTTTTCACCTGCTGCACTTTGCTGTGATGCAGGGGCTGTCTCCTGGGTTCCGGTACATCCACATAAGAGTACCAGACCGGTAATGAGGAAGAGAGAAGCTATAAGCCAAACATTCTTCATGATAATCTCACCTGTCTTATGTACTAGTCGGTTCAGGTTCATAAACTATCCTTTTTTATTTGATTAAATGATTATTGAGCCCATTTTATTCCTTGTTTTTGCCCTCATTGTATTATTCATAACGGTGAGATCCGGGGATTGTCAATAACTCCACCACCTGATACATCGGTGGACATTAATGATCCTCCCGTGAAAGATATACGGGATTATGACCAGAGATGTCGTCAGAAAGGCACGGCTCTCCGGGGAGAGGACAGAAGATATTGAATCACTCCTCTCCTCGATGGAGGCGGACAGAAATATCGCTTCTTCAGATGTTCTGGTCGATATGGCACATCTGGTAATGCTGACCAGACAGCAGATCGTACATGAGGACCATGCAAAGACCCTGATGAAGGAACTTTTATGCATGTATGAATCCGGTGTGCCCGCAGAGGCGTTTGATCCCTCGTATGAAGATATCCATGCAGGGATTGAAACCATCCTCACCAGAAAGACCGGGGGTGATGTGGGGGGACGGCTCCATATCGGCCGGTCACGAAATGACGAAGTGGCAACCTGCCTTCGGATTAGAACGCGGGATATCATACTTGACCAGCTTGAAGCGCTGACACGGCTCCGGTCAGTGCTGCTCTCTGTTGCAGCGGACCATATTACTACGGTCATGCCAGGATTTACGCATCTGCAACATGCCCAGCCGGTTACGCTGGCCCACCATCTGCTTGCCTATGAACAGATGTTCTCCCGGGATTTTGACCGGTTGTTTGATGCCTTGCGCCGGGTGAACTGTTCCCCGCTCGGATCTGCAGCCCTTGCATCAACCGGATATCCGCTTGACCGACCCTTTACGGCAGACCTGCTTGGGTTTGACAGGATTCTGGTAAATTCAATGGATGCCGTTGCATCACGTGACTTTGCAGAGGAGACCCTGGCATGTGACACCATGCTTCTGACAAATATATCCCGGTTCTGTGAGGAACTCATCATCTGGAGCTCAGCATTTGTTCAGTTTGTGAACCTTGATGACCGCTACTGTTCAACCAGCTCAATAATGCCACAGAAGAAAAACCCGGACGTAGCAGAGATACTCCGGTCCAGGGCAGGAACTATTCTGGGATCATTTGTATCAGCGATAACGATTGTCAAGGGACTGCCGATGGCATATAACCGGGACCTGCAGGATCTGAACCCTCACCTCTGGCGCGGGATAACCGGGGTCAGGCGGGATATCGATCTTCTTGCAGGCATGGTAGAATCTGCGACATTCAACCGGGAACGGATGGCAGAAGAAGCAGGAAGAGGGGGGACGACAACAACTGAACTTGCCGACACGCTGGTCAGGGAATTTAATATTCCATTCAGAACTGCCCACCATATTGTTGGAAAGGCGGTGAAGGATGGATCGCTTGATCTTGTCACGCTTGACCGTGGAGCAGAGGAGTTCTATGGAAAAACCCTCTCTTCCCTTGGAGTCACACAAAAGAACATAGACTCAGCCCTGTCAGTCAGTACATCCCTCTCAGTCAGGAAACTGCCTGGCGGACCTGCCCCTGATGCGGTGCTGGATGCCCTGGCTGAACGTCGGAAAGAACTTGAAAAAGATATCGAACTGATTTGCGATAAAAAGACGCAGATATCAGCATCATTACATGAACTTCTCACACAGGCACGGAGAATTGCACAATTATGAGTACTACATTTGAAACCGGAGATCTTGTCAGATGTACCTTGCAGGGATGTTCCTGTGAAGGGACATATATTACAACACGGGACGGGATGGCAACCGTCAAACTCACATCAGGATATAATATCGGTGTTCCGGAAGAAAGTCTTACGAAAACCGGCAGCTCTGAAATGGCAGAGCCTCAGGAGGTTGAGATTATCCAGGATACAACACTTCCAAAGATCTCAATCGTCTCTACCGGTGGAACGATAGCAAGTAAGATAGATTACCGGACGGGAGCTGTTACCAGTCAGTTCCGGGCAACAGACATCCTGAACGCTATCCCGGGCCTTGCATCTCTTGCCCAGTTCAGTGCAGTCCAGCTCTGCAATATCCTCTCGGAAAATATGACTCCTGCTATCTGGCAGCAGCTTGCCCGTGCAATATATGATGAAATCAGATCAGGTGCTCAGGGTATTCTGGTAACTCACGGGACCGATACCATGGCATACAGTGCCGCTGCCATGAGTTTTATGATAAAAACCCCGGTCCCGGTTGTCTTTGTCGGCTCCCAGCGATCGGCGGACCGTCCCAGCAGTGATAATGTCATGAATGGTATGTGCGCCGTAAAAACTGCCCTGTCAGACCTGGGAGAAGTAGTGGTGGTGATGCATGGAACAACCAGTGACGATGTGTGCGCCATCCACCGGGGAACACGGGTCAGAAAGATGCATACTTCAAGGCGGGATGCATTTCAGACCATTGGCGATGGCGTAATCGGTTCTGTCACCTATCCGTCACTCGATGTGTCACTCGCTTCCCATGCGGTGAAGAGAGGGAACGGTGAGCCTGAACTGAAAGACCAGCTGGAAGAAAAATGTGCCATAATCTGGTATTATCCTGGGATGGATCCTGCTCTTCTTTCAGCATGGAGCGGATACAAGGGAATTGTACTTGCGGGGACCGGGCTTGGACATTGCGGGACAGATATGATTGCACGAATCAGGGAGATGTCAGCAGCAGGAACGCTCTTTGTTATGACATCCCAGTGTCTGCATGGGCGGATCTGTGACCGGGTGTATGATACCGGACGGGACCTCCTTGGAGCCGGAGTCATCGAAGGAGAAGATATGCTTCCTGAAGTCGCCCTGGTCAAACTCATGTGGGTGCTTGGAAACAGCAGCAGTCTCTCCGAGGCACGGTTGATGATGGCGCAGAATCTGGCCGGTGAGATAACCCGGAGGTCATCAGTATGACGCTGGACTATCAGAAACTCGGGCTGATTGCCGGGATTGAAATTCACCAGCAGCTGAACACGAAAGAGAAACTCTTCTGCAGGTGTCCAACGACGATCCGTGAGGCTGAAGAGTCAAAGGGGGAATTTTTCAGGTACCTCCGTGCAACAAAGAGCGAGATGGGCGAACTTGACCGGGCTGCTGAAGAAGAGATGATGCAGGTCAGACAGTTCAGGTACCTGACCTATGATACAACCTGTCTTGTTGAGAATGATGAAGAGCCGCCGGCACCGCTCAATGAAGAGGCGTTAGACATCGTTCTCACGATTGCAAAAGTCTGCGGGATGACACCGGTCCCAGAGATCCACACCATGCGAAAACTGGTTATTGATGGATCGAACACGAGCGGTTTTCAGCGGACTGCTCTGGTTGCGATGAATGGCACTTTACCAGGCGGGGCCGGGATTGAGACCGTCTGTCTTGAGGAAGAGGCGGCGCAGAGGATCGAAGATACCATCTTCTCACTTGATCGTCTGGGCATACCCCTGATTGAGATCACAACCAGTCCCTGCATGCATACGCCAGAAGCGGTCCAGGAGACGGCTGCACAGATCGGTATGATCCTCCGTTCAACCGGAAAGGTAAAACGCGGTCTTGGGACCATCAGACAAGACATTAATATCTCCATTCGTGAAGGTGCCAGGGTTGAGATCAAAGGAGTGCAGGAACTTGATCTTATCGCTGAAGTCGTCAGGAGAGAAGTATGCAGGCAGGTTTCACTCCTTGAGATCAGAGAAGAACTTAAAAAACGAGGAGCATCTGTAGAGAAGACCCTGGTTGATGTAACATCGCTCTTTACCGACAGTAAGAGCAGAGTTCTGAAATCAGCACCGAAAATTCTTGCCATCCGTCTGAATAAGTTTGCAGGACTTGTGGGCCGGGAAATCCAGCCTGGCCGGCGTCTTGGAAGTGAGATGTCTGATTACGCAAAGAAATGCGGAGTTGGAGGGCTCTTCCATACTGATGAACTGCCCGCATACGGTGTTACCGAAGATGAAGTAACAAATCTCAAGAAGGCTCTTGATGCAACACCAGATGACTGTGTTATCATTGTGGCAGACAAACCACAGCGGTGTCAGTGTGCCATGCAGCAGATCATCAGAAGAGCAGAGATGGCTTTTGAAGGGGTGCCAAAAGAGACCAGGAAGATGCTGGAAGGCGGCTCGACTGCATATATGAGACCATTACCAGGTGCTGCCCGTATGTATCCGGAGACCGATGTATTTCAGGTACGGGTCACTCCTGAACGGTTTGCCTCCCTTGAGATTCCTGAAATGATAGATGATACCATCGCACGATACATGCAGGAGTTCGGCCTTGCACGGGAAGTTGCGAGGCAGATGGCATACTCGGAGCGGAGAAGTGCATTTGAAGAGGCAATACATTCAGGAATCAAACCCGCCCTTGCTGAACGGGCATTTAACTCAACACTCCGGGAACTGAGCAGGGAGGGTGCACAGGTTCACCGTATCAAGGATGAGGACATCTTACAGGTCCTTATTCTCATAAACTCTGGAGAGGTTGCCAAAGAGGCATTGTCACCCATCCTGACCGCCCTGGCAGAGGGGAAGACGCCGGCAGAGGCATGTGAACGAGCCGCGCCAAAGGTCTCAGAAGAAGAACTTACAAAAATTATAAACCGGATTGTAGCAGAGCGTGCTGATTTTATCAAAGAGCGCGGGAATGCTGCAACCGGTCCGGTAATGGGCGTTGTGATGAAAGAAGTGCGAGGATCAGTTGACGGGAAGATCGTGAACCAGATTCTCCGCGAGGCTATATCTCAGGTACTGAAAAATGCCTGAATGATGGACCGATATTAGACAATCTTTAATTGATGATAACGGGCAATAGTACAGGCATTCGCGAGGTGCAATTATGGGCAAGACAGGAACCACGGAATGGATGCAGATAAAGGGAAGCAAAGGTCAGATACGCCTTGTTCCAAAGAAGGAAGGAGAAACGAAAAAGCCAGGGCCAAACCAGCGGTTTAAGGCACAGACCACCATTAAGAGAATGGAACGGGCTGCAGGCCGTGGTGGAAGAGGTCGTGGTGGAGAGATGCGTGGCGGAAGCAGAGGAGGAGCTGGTGTTCGGGGCGGACGCGTTGGCAAAGGAGGAGCCGGACAGACTCAGGCACTCCGCACCATGGCAGCCCGAAGAAGAATGGGACGCCCGAAAGTATCCATGCTTGGCCAGAAACAGCGCTCGAAATAATCAAATAGCCTTTCACTCTTTTTTCGGCCATGAAACATCCAACGATGGATATGCTCAGCATGTCGTCCTGGATGTCATGGGTTTTCGTTGAATTGAAATTCTCCACATCAGTGTGAAAAATGGATATCAAAAAGTGATCTCTTCTCACCATATGAACATTACTTATAATGCGTACGGTCAGTACGTACTATGGACAAGAAGGGTGCTGTTTCCGCGTATCAGTATGGTGAGCGGGCAAAATCAGAATTAATTATAGCATCACAACTGATTACCGTGTTATCCGGTCTGAAGGATGCAGAACGCACCGGTGGGAGAAAGATTGTTCTTCAGTGCCTTGAATCTGTACGAATTGAACTACAGTTTGCACTCAGGGCAACGAATAATTCAGAATTTCAAAAATCAATCGATAATCTGAACCAGGCTATCAGTCTGGTAGAAAGCAGTGATTTTGATCAGTCGGTAAAGAGCATTGGATCTGCTATTACCCACGCCACAACGGTTGCAATGCTTGCCTGGCAGGAACTTGAAAAACATGAATTTGTCTGAACTCAACCGTTTTTTAGCTGGACGAACATCGGTCAGACAGTATCTCCCAGAACCTGTTGCCGATACCATTATCGAGGAGATCCTTCTCTCTACCCGCTCAGCTCCTTCTGCAGGAAATCTGGAGTCATGGGACGTTATTGTGGTTACCGATGAAGGAACACGGGAGCTTCTGTGTGATGCAGCATTCCAACAGGAACATGTATCAGCTGCTCCGGTTATCTTTGTAGTCTGTGCCAACTATGTCAGATCCATGTCCAGGTACAGTGAGCGGGGCATTCTCTATGCGATGCAGGACGCAACAATTGCAGGAACATACCTGATGATGGCAATTCATGCATCCGGGCTTGGATCCTGCTGGACCGGAGCATTCGATGATGAGATGGTTCGTGAGATACTGGACATCCCCGGACATATAAGGCCGGTCACACTTCTCACTGCCGGATATACCCGTGAAATAGTGCCATCCCCTCCCCGTATGGAAACCGGTGAACATGTTCATTACGGATACTGGTAACCCCATGGAAAAAAGGAGTAAGAATGCCTGATTATCTCGTTGTATTAGAATCTGCCTGGACAATCCGTGATGCTGATTCGGTCGATGACGCCATCAGTATTGCGATCAGTGAGGCAGGAAAAAGACTGAACCCAACCGCGAAATTTGTTGAGGTTGAAGCAGGAATTCTTTCATGTCCATATTGTGAGGAAGAACTTCCGTGCACACTGATTGTTGCAAGAACCGCCCTTGTCGGAGTAAAAATGGAGATGAAAGTATACAAGGCGGATTCTGAAGAGCATGCACGCAGAATTGCATTATCAACCATCGGAAAAGCCCTCCGGGATATCCCTCTTGAGATTATCGAGGTTGAAGAGTTGTGATATCCGTAGTCGGTCATACTGCTGTTGATCATATCTGTAAAGTCTCCCACCTCCCTGGTCCGAATGCATCAGCATCAATACTTGAGAGAACGATTGCGTTTGGTGGTGGGGCAGCAAATATTGCCGTAGGAATCGCCCTCCTGGGAGGGAGAGTGTCACTTATCAGTGCAGTTGGCGGAGATTTTGCAGGGAGTGCATATGACTCCAGAATGAAAGAACTTGGTATTGACCAGCGGTTCTTCATCGCTCCTGAAAAGCACACGGCAACTGCATTTATGTTCACCGGCCCTGAAGGGGATCAGATGACCTATTTCGAGTGGGGTGCATCATATCTCTTTGAGACCGAAAAAGCCCCTTCACTCCCCTTCGTGCATATGGCAACTGCAGACCCCGGATTTAATGTACAAGTTGCAAAACAGTCAGGATTTGCCTCATTTGATCCCGGGCAGGATCTTCACCGGTACACAGCAGATCATCTGAACACCATTCTGGATTCAATCGACCTTCTCATCGCAAATCATCATGAATATGCCGGCATGTGCAAAACCCTGGGAATTGACCGTGACGAACTGATATCCCGGGTCCCGATGGCTATTGAGACCAGAAGCGGAGACGGAGCAGTGCTCTATGACCAGGGAAAAGAGCACTTCATCCCTGCGGTACCGGTCCCCTGTGTTGACCCGACTGGTGCTGGAGATGCATTCAGGGCAGGATTTCTTACTGCCTATGCTGCAGGGTATTCTTCCGAAGATGCATGCAGAATCGGGGCGGTTACCGCGTCCTTTGTCGTGGAGACCTGCGGGTGTCAGACCGGCCTTCCTGACTGGCAGACTATGGTCAGACGGTATGGAGAAAAGTTTGGCCCATTCCCTTCTCATGGTCCAAAACGGGCATAACATACAGGTACACAGGCATGGATACCGTTCCTGGTAGTGCAGTCAGAATGGAAAAGATGTCAAAGTACATCTTTACCGCACCACGATGGCCTGCGTCACTTGGCATTCTGATAATTCTCGGGCTCCTTTTGGAAATTCTCTCCAGAAGACTTGATCCATCCTATGAATGGTTTGGTATCCTGGGATTTATCGTGCCGGGAGTTATTGCATTTCTGCTGACACGGCCTCTGATCATAATGCTCAACCGTCAGATGACCTGGAACAGAGGGGCATTGCTGGCGGTTTCTTGTACACTCTTTTCATGCCTGATTACTCTCATCGGCCTCATCTTCCTTAAGGACCTGCTTGATCTGTGTTATGCCATTTCATTAGGATTTATCTTTGGAGTCCGGCTTCTTGTCCTCGTCTCGATTGCAGATTACCGGACATCGAGGATGATCATTCCGGCATCCATTCAGAGTATCGCCGGATGGGTCTGTGTCCTGCCCATCCTTCCGGATCCCTTCCCCGTTCTTACCCCAGTCCTGATGATCTTCTTTGGAACCGGATTTGCCATCCTGATATGGCTCATTGATCGACCATTATACCGGGCATTTCACATTCGTGGCCTGAAGTTCCTAAATGCATTCATTGCCCACCTTACCGACGGGGACAAGGGAATGGAAGAGTTCTTCAGAGATATCGGACAGGAGGCATGGATACCACAGGTCAGTATTTTCTTCAGACGTGAAGGAAAAAAGGATCTAATCCTCACGATTCCAAATGTGCATCCAGGGCCGATGGGAGAGATCGGGGGAGGAAATCTTCCCTCAATTCTGAGAAAACGCTTTGATGAGGAGATGATGGTTGCTCATGGATGTGCAACTCATGATTACAACCTGGTATCTGAAGGTGAGATTGACAAAATTGTCGATGCAGTCAATGAAACCAAGGCATCACTCCACTGGCATGAAACTGCAGGAAAGCCGGGCAGGATACAGGTGGGAACAGTATCACTCCTCTACCAGCGAATCGGAGATGCCCTGCTGATGGTCAGTACCCGCTCCCCGGATAAGACTGAAGATATTGATTTTGGTATCGGGCACGCCATCATCTGTGAAGGACATAAGATCACACCCCATATAGGGTTTATAGATGCGCATAACTGTCTTGGTGATGAGATCGATGTCATTCTTCCGGGGACCAGAACAGCACATGAATACTTCACCGCTGCTACAGAGGCAATGAACCGGTGGGAAGTTGAACCACTCTACCCTCTGCAGGCAGGATATGCACATCTCCCCCTGCCATACACCAGAGAGGAGGGAATCGGAGATATTGGTCTGCAGGTCCTGGTAACTGAAACCGGAGGGATGACTGCTGCGTATATTCTCATTGACGGGAACAACATGGCACAGGGAGTGAGGGAATATATCAGAGATGAGGTCCGTGCCCTGGTCGATGAGGCTGAGGTGATGACTACTGATACCCATGTTGTGAATACTATCAGTGGTAAAAACCCGGTCGGGCTTCAGATTTCACCCGATGACCTCGTGACTCATGTGCTTGAAGGGGTTGAACTGGCACTCAAAGACCGTTCGGAGACGAAGGCTGCCGGTAGCTCTGCAACCTGCAACGGAGTTATCATATTTGGATCAGACTCTATTGCCCAACTTGCAAGTATTGTAAATACTATTCTTGTCTATGTTGTTCCCATAAGTGCCGGGATGCTGCTGCTGGCAGTTGTCTTATCAGTCATCGCATATATGGTTATTACCTGATAAACCGGAAACATGAAAGAAACTGATTCAAAAGAAGAGTGAAAATCCAATATTCAGGAGGAGAACATGTCATATCATACCCCGTATGAAATCATAGCAAAAGGTGCTGAGTCCGGGAAATACCGGATGTCACTTGAGGGATGGAATATTCTGCTCAGGGGAGGGATGGCCGGGGCATATATTGCCATGGGTGCATCACTGATGATGATCGTATCGACCGGTGTTGTACCTGCCCTCGGAACAGGAATAGCCCAGCTCCTTTCGGGCTTCGTATTTCCCCTCGGGCTTATCCTGATTGTCCTGACCGGTGCAGAACTCTATACCGGGGATGCAATGCTGGCACCTTTTGCTGCATTTTCCGGTCAGGGCAGCTGGCTTTCTGTATTCAGATTATGGGGTCTGTCCTATATCGGAAATATTATCGGAGCTCTCTTTTTCGCCGCTCTTGTGACCTTCGGAGTCCTCCTCCAGCCAGGTCCTGAGGGAATGACTGCCGGGGCATCTGCGGTAAACGTGGTAGCCTTTGCTTCAGAACGGTGCAGTTATCCTGGGCTTATTGGGATATGGGCCTGTTTTATCAAAGCAGTCGCAGCGGGCTGGCTCCTGAACCTTGCCGTTCTCCTTGGTATCTGTGCCGATGATGCAATAGGAAAGATCGCCGGTGTATGGTTTCCTTCCATGGCCCTTGCATCAACCGGTCTTGAGCATTCCATTACCAATGCTGCTCTTGTTCCTGCCGGGCTTTTGTGTGCACCTCATCTTACGTTCCTGCAGGTAGCACAGGTCGGCCCGCTTGCGGGAAATCTTGGATGGAGTATATTTATCTTCAGTAATCTCATCCCGGCAACAATAGGAAATCTTCTGGGCGGTCTGGTTTTATCAGGAGTTCTTCTCTGGGTAGCATTTAAAAAAGAGATTGCACATTGATTCAGGGAGCCGCTTCCCAGAGGGCATCCAGATACTCTTCAAAATAATGAATATGACAACTGACCGGGAAGGGTATCCCTACCGTTGATATAACGGCATCTCCCCGGTCAAGAGTCTGGATTTCCGTGTCAAGAACCCTGAGATCATGTTTTGCAGATGACGCAATGATCTCACGATCATGGTGATCAGCAAGTCCCATGACAAAGAGAGTGTTCATCTGGGCCAGCACCCGTTGATCAATATTTTTCGGCTGCTGGGTGATAACGCCAAGACCGACTCCAAACTTTCTCCCTTCCATGGCAATCTCTCGAAAAACTCCTGTTTTTTCAGACCGCTGGGATAGGACGCGTTGAGCCTCTTCAATGGATATGAGAACCCTGCCGCTTGCGGCTGCAGAGCCCTGTTCAATAAACCGACGTTGACGATCCTTAAATATTGCCCTGGAGATTGCAGATAGGATGAAAAGTTCTGCAGCATCACTCATCCCCGGGATGTCAATCAGGACAACCTTATTTTCATCAAGATCAGAGAGAATTTCCGGGAGGGAAGAGGACGATGAATCTACGAAGAGTGAGGTCAGGTCAAGGAGAGTCCGGATCTGACGCTGGACAAGACGAAGTGCATCAGCCGGCGCACTCCTGACACGCTGTGCGATATCCTGATGGTTCCCGATGTAGGCTGTGGTCCGCAGGTGTGAGGGGAGGGATTCGACATCTTCATTTATGAAAAAATCAATGATTTCATTTGTTGAAAAGGGCATCAGGAGGTTGACAACTTCATACTGTGCCGCAGTCAGATCAAATACCAGCCCAAGGTCTGAAATCGAGAGATCCTTATGACCGATCCGGAGCGGTTTCATCCCATATTCCTGGGCAATGGCCGGTTCGCGGATAGTAAATACAGAAAGGCCCTCCTGAGCTTTCGGGTGATGAACAAGACCCCGTGAGTCCGGGTCGCCTGGCTGGCCGGTTGCATACTCCCCATGCGGATCGGTGAGGAGTATGCCTGCATTTCGCGTATTGATTGCAGAGGCACAGAAGACCTTCATGAGATTACTTTTTCCCATACCGGTCGTGGCAAATACTCCCAAGTGCTGGTTTAAAACTGATGACGGGATACCGATAGGGAGGTCAACCACCTTCTGGTTTCCGCTCATCATGAACCCGACTTCCAGTTCTCCCATGAACCTGCGGAGTATGGCATTTTCATCTGCATCCAGGGGTCTGACCGGTGAATACAGCGCAGGGATGGTTCGTGGCTTTCGATATTCCCCATCCAGACTGATGCACCCGATGGGAAGGCCGGTTACCAGGAGCCCACCTGTCTCCGGTTCATGATTCATTCTTGTAACCCGTGCAAAATAGCGGGTTTTAGTTCGTTCATCCGTGACTACCGCCAGTTCTCCTACAGCAATCATTTCTCCGGGGGGGAGAATCCAGGTGTAAGAAAGCACATCTGTCCCGGTCAGAAGATGAAATCGGTTATCCATGATCTGAAAAGATATTCATCTCAGGGAGATAATAAGAGTGAGTAGCCGGCATGAGCGAAGATACTTGAACTGTGAAGCAGTACAAGATATCATGCAGAAAGTCCATATCCGATTTTTTGGTATGATGTTTTCCGTTCTCATACTTTTATCGGCGCTCATTATAGGCGTATATGCTGCAGTCATACCCTGTGGAACCGGTATGTATGATCCTGCTACCCAGACATGCTGCCAGGGTCAGGTGTATGACGATAAAACCAAGATTGTCCCATGTGGAGACAGCTGTTATGATCCAAGCACACAGTCGTGCTGTAGGGGTCAGATATATGATGGCCTGATGTGGGGGGAGTGTAAGGGTGTCTGTTTTAACCGGGAGAAGCAGGTCTGTTGTGAAGGATACCCGGTAAACGGAACCCGTTGTCTTTCGACCTGTCATGGAGTGCAGTTCAACCCGGACACACAGTCATGCTGTAATGGTCAGGTCCTGGATGGCCGGTACTGGGGAGCATGTGGCGGGGAATGTTATGACAAGATGACCCAGTCATGCTGCAATAACAAGACTCTTGAAGGCCCGAACTGGAGAGAATGCGGCAATGCCTGTTATGATACTGAAAAGCAGTTCTGCTCACAGGGGAAGGTGTATGATGGAAAGGGGGTCATGTTCTGTGCAGGCTCAACATATGATCCAGGCAGTCAGTCATGTTGCAAGGGCACCATCTACGATGGTTTTGGATACCAGCCCTGTGGGGATACCTGTTATAATCCAAAGACACAGACATGTTGCCAGGAGCAGGTATTTGAGGGACTTGGTCTGCAGCCATGTGGAGACACCTGTTATGACCCGAAAACACAATCATGTTGTCAGAAACAGGTGTTTGAAGGTCTAGGATCCCAGAAGTGTGGCGATACCTGCTATAACCCGAAAACACAGACATGTTGCCGGGGCAAAGTCCTCGAAGGGAAGCAGGACTGTCAGTATTAGTCTCTGAAGCTGATTCATAGGTTTCCTTTTTTTTAAAAGATCCGCACCTCTTCATCTTTTCCGAATCGTTCCTCTTATTGCATCACGGAACCAATCGTACAGTCAGGTACATTTATGTCTAAACGGTCAGTAGATGCGGTATTTCAGGGACTCTACCTTCTTACGGATATCAGAGGTATGCTTCGGGATACAGTCCCGTACCATCAGTTATCGGTTGAACAAAAAAAGGAGGCTGAAAAGATCCTCGGTAAACTTGAGAAACAGATCGCTATCCTGAAGGAGGAGTTACTGGCATGAATTGTGGTGAAGGCATCGATACCAGGCAGATTGATGAGCTTTTTATCAACCTTGATCCAATTCAGGCCGGTGGACGACTGACCACCGATGCCATGAAGGCAGTTCTGGCATATGGTGACGGATATTCAGTCTGCGATCACTGTACCAAGCCATTCAGACTTGATCATATCTCCAAGCCCCCGCTGGCAGAATTTCATAGGGATCTTGCTTCATTTCTGAACATGGATGTTGCCAGGCTGGTGCCCGGTGCACGAAGAGGATTTCAGGCCGTTGCTTCTGCCCTGGTAAAACCAGGTGATCCAGTCCTCCTGACAGCGTACTCCCATTACACGGAATTTTTATCTGTGGAACAGTCAAAAGGAACAGCTTTTGAAATTCCTGCTGATGAATCACACATCATAACACCGGACGCAGCAGCAGCCAGAATTGAGGAAGTGATTAAGACAACCGGGAAAACCCCGGCCCTCATGTTTATTGAGCAGGTTGACTATCAGTATGGAAACCAGCACCCGGTTTCGGATCTCAGCAAGGTTGCTCACCAATATGATATTCCAGTCCTGTGTAATGGAGCGTATACGATCGGTATCATGGATGTAAACGGAAAAGAGCTGGGTGCAGACTTTCTTGTTGGTTCTGGTCATAAAAGCATGGCTGCTCCTGCTCCATCCGGTGTTCTTGCAACAACCAGCGAATGGGCAGAGACGGTCTTCAGGACGACCGGTATTAAGGGAGATCTCACCGGCAGGACATTCGGAGTAAAAGAGGTTGAGATGATGGGATGTACTCTGATGGGTGTTACATCGGTCGGGATGATGGCATCATTTCCCCATGTGAAGAGAAGGGTGAAAGAATTTGATGCACAGGTACAATACGTAAACCGGATTGTCGATGCCCTGCTTACTATAGAAGGAACAAAAATTCAAAGCGAGTACCCCCGGAAACATACCCTCACCAGGATGAATACAACCGATTCATTTGACACCGTTGCCAAGACACATAAAAAGAAGGGTTTTTTCCTGACCAGTGCTCTTCGTGAACGGGGGATTACGGGAATCCTTCCAGGATCTACCAGGGTTTGGAAATTTAACAGTTATGGCATTACCAGTGAGCAGGCTGATTATATTGCAGAGTCATTCATTGAGATAGCAGAGAAAGAAGGGCTGGTCTGCTCACGGTAATACTATCAGGTACTCTGAAAAATTCCGTTTTTTATCACTTTTTTCGATGAAAATTTTAGGATATCTTCGATGACGGACCCTAAAGATGCTTGTTCCATAAGCCTCTCAATCTGATGGACATCTGACCTGGTAACCGGCCGGGGAGGGAGGACACTGCATGAGGTGTCCCCTGGTTCAGATGAGAATGATCCTATCTTTCGTGCAAGAGTTATAATCTCCTCCTTATCATACCCGATGAGCGGACGATAGATTGGGATATCTATACCGGCAGAGATGGGAGCAAGGTTGTGAAGGGTCTGGGTTGCTACCTGACCAAGATTATCTCCGGTTATAATACCATCAC
>JGI11944J13513_1000825_pt1 | contig 27532 bp, 19 predicted proteins | sample TerdegcoTASludge_FD_13513 | JGI IMG/M metagenome (IMG submission 13513) | reverse complement strand
GGAGACGCTGGACGCTCGCGCCAAGGCGGTCTTGCAGCCAGCAAATGGTGATCGCCTGCGCCTTGTGAACGAAGCGCTCACCGCCCCCTCGCGCGCGAAGGCCATCGTGTGGCTGCACCGCGCCGCTGATCGGCTCGGCATGGCCGTGGCACCTGAAGTCGCATGCCGCCGAGGCTGCGCGGCTTGCTGCCACCAAGACGTGCTGGTGTCTGATGCCGAGGCAGCACTTATTGGGCGCGCGATCGGCCGCAAACCAGTGGCCGAGCCTGCTGGCGCTGTGGTCGTCGCACGCGACCTGCAGGACGCACCTGTAGTGCCGATCCGGCATTCCGGTGAGCCGTGCACGTTCCTGCAGGACGACCAATGCAGCATTTTCCGAAACCGTCCGCTGCTGTGCCGGCTGCACGCAAACTTCGACCGCGACGCGCTGCTGTGCCAGATAGTGCCGGGTGAGTCGATCTCTGCGCCGTACGTGGACGCGTCGATTGAAAAGGCCGTGTACCACGGTAAGGTGACGGCTGGAGGCCTGGTGGCAGATCTGCGGGACTGGTTTCCGACCATGCCAAAGCAAGGGAATGGGACCCTCGCGGAGTGATCCGTGTGAGCGATTCTGCACTCGCCCCCGAAAGCCCTGCCCAATATCCAGCCCTTGCTGCGCGGTTGACCTGCGCATGGTGAGCGGACGCGCGTCGCGCGCAGGCCCTTGCAAAGGCATCACCCCTGCAGAGCGATAGCCCCATAAAAAAAACCCCCTGCATCGCTGCAGAGGGCTTGTTGTGTGCCGTATGGGTCTTGTGACGGCCGAGGGCTTCAGTTGGTGCTGTAAGCCCCGGCCCCAAAACGGTCAATTATCGGGCCGATCTCGGACCAGAGCTGGTCAACGTCGCACTCGTCGTGCAGTTTGTCGATCGCCTCCGGCGCGAGTTCGCCTCGATCGCGCAGTACCTGGGTGAAAGCCTGCAGCACTGTGCAATCAGCGCCCGAGCTCACCGGGTCCTGCACCTGGGGCGATGCATCCTCCGGCTCGATCAGCTGATCGTATGCCTCCAGGATTAGCGCTCCTATGCCGTCGCCAACGATTGCGAATCCTTGAGGATCCTCAGGGTCGTTGACCATGAAGCACCCTGGAAACGTGGGTTTCACATCGGGGCGGCGCTCGCCAGCGAAGTAGCCTGCACTTACAAGCGCCTCGTGGGCCTCAATCTCACGATCCACTACCTCGACACCATTGGCGTCGCAGATGTGCACGTTCGCCATACCGAGATTGAAAAACGACAGACGGATTTCCTTGGCTTCGTCGAAGCTGTCGGTCCTGTTGTCGCAATCCTCGTTGGCCCAGATATAGAAGGGTGTCGCGGCCTGATGGCCCAGCACGTTCTTGAGGGTAACGGCTGATGCGATTTCTGCTGAATTGACGATGGCTTCCATGATGGGTTCTCCTAAGAAAATCCGGGTGCACCATCTCCCAGCGGGAATGGCTTTCCCGGTGGGTGGATATTCAGGCCGATGCCTGGGTGTGTTGCTGCTATGCCGGGATGGCGCGGGCAGTTGCCGCATCAGTCCAACGGCATTGAGCCGTGGGGGTTGAATTCGCTTTCCCAAGTGCCCATTGCTGGACAAGGCGCTGGGAGAGTCAGGAGAGAGTCATGCCAGAGTTGGCGTCGATGCGTGTCCCATCGTTGCGGATCAGGAGTGCGTCCAGCGATTGGGGGTGGGGCTTTTGGTCCTCGTGGGCCAGTAAGTAAGCACGACAGTCAATGGGAGACTGGCGCGAACTGCTGGAGGAAGAGCAAGACTAAGCCCTAAGCAAGGTCGATACCCGCAAGGGATGTGCAGTGCCAAGGCGCAGGGCTCTGGCGACAGGTGAGGGGCACTGGTGTCGCGACAAGGCGAGGGGCCCGGAGGTTCGGCAGCGCTGGCTGCCGTAACTACGAATCCTAATGGTCTCCTGATACAGACACCATGAGCCCATCGGAACATGGTCCCGCATGGGTTGAAAAACAAAACCGGAGCCCGGTTGAAAATTGCTGGTTTGGATCCTCAGCTGGGATGGCGCGTGCAAGCAGAGCCTGCATCTATGGTTCAAGCATTTTAGCGATTCATTGCCGTTGCTGAGTCACAAAGGCAGGCCGTAAAACAGGTTTAGTGAAGGCCAGGGAGGATCTTGAGCACTTCCGGCCAACGACTGACTGCCGGGGCGGAGAAGCCCCGTGCCCGGAGCCACTGCAGGGCCATGACAACGTCTTTCACCGCGTATGCCGTCAGGGAGAGGTCTGGCACGGCCACAGAGGGGGGGAGGGCCTCATCCCAGCCATCGAATACAGGCCACGGCGCAATCTTCTGTGAGCCGTCGCGATGCTGCACCCGAACCCAGCACTGACCATCGGCTCCCCGAACCACTCCTACCGAGGTGTTCTGCTGGTGCTGCCAGGGCCAGGGATGCTGTGGCAGGGACTGCAGGGGCCTTGTGTATGTTGGAGCGAGCTGCACCCGCCGAGCAGCATGGTGCTGGGTCGCGCGCTCGCGCAGGGCGCGCAGCTTGGCCTCGGCGAGCGCCATCGCGCTGTCTTGGCGTTCCTTGAAGAGCGCCATCAACGCGGCTGTGTTCTCCATGAGCATTTGGCGCTCCGCCTCGTCGAGTGTTCCACCGCCGCCACCACCAGCGGAGTACGACGGCAATCCCAGTGCGTTGGTGCTTCCATATCGCTTCGCGAAGCAGGTGGAGCCCAGAACCATGAGGGTGCCTTGGTCCTCAACCACGTGGATGGCCGCATAAACGCCGTGGCCGCAGCCCGGGTTTTGACACATTACCCGGCGAGCTGGTGCGACTGCCACGATCGCAAGCAGACGCGCTCGGCGCGAAGTAGGGCTGGATTCCGGATTAGGGCTCATACGCTAGGGTAAAAGTTTTTCAAGCCATCCACAGGTGACACCGATTCATGGCCGCTCGCCTGGTCGAAGCAAAATACTTCGTCTCTGATTGCGCTTCAATTTTCGGTTGGTTGCGAAAGCAAATTTATGCACCTTGTATCGCGTGGTTCGATAAGGATAAGGCAAGGCGTTTACCGCCTAGCAATAACCGGCCGTGGCGAGCTGGAGCTTACCGCAACCACAAACTGGTTTTGTCCCCTTGCGGTGGGTTGCGCAAGGGATGATGAAGCGGGTCAAGATCGCCCGCGACGCGCGGTACGCATGCGGGTGTGCGTCCATCCGCTGGTGGTGCGGCTCTTAACAATGTACTCGTACACGCCTATCTGAAATCCATCGGGCGCTGGCGCAGTATGTTGTGGATCGTGTGCAGAGCACCTCGCTTGTTTCATATGAGATGTGCGTGAGGCTGGCAGAAGCAGGCTGAACATTTCCATCTGGCTGGCGCTGGCGTACCTCAAGCTGCATGTCTATGAGATCGGAAATGGTTTGCAGGTCCAATTGACGGCCTGCTCGGAGAATGCGGCGTTCTGGGGGCGGCTTACTAAGTTTGTCGAAAGTACACGAGGCCCCAAACCTCGCGATCGCTCGCACTAGGGTTACGGGGTAATCAGTAGATGCCATACGCGCTGGACAACTTCGCTAAAGAGTACAGGGCGTTTGGTCAAATATCCTCGACGCAGGAAAACAAAACAACCCTCCAGAGCCGCAACCCTACGCCATTAATATTACATGACCTCCTCCCACGGGGTTTAAAACCGCCATTGGACTAAATTCATAGCTTGAGTGCTTCGCACTACAGAAACGAGGCTGTTTTGGGCTATTGGGGCAGGGGGATGATTTTGAAGGAACTACCGCTTACCAGCCGCCAGGTTCTCAGGTGCAACGGTTGACGCCAGGGGGCGGAAGAGTAACAACATTGAAAATAGGCGCTCGGGAGCAAACATAGCGTCGTAAGAATTCAGGGAGTGATTCTATCCAACTGCTGGGAGTAGAGGTGATGCATGCGTTGTGAAAACGATTGGAGCAGTTGCGCATACGGAACTGAGATCGTGTCCTCGCGGCTTCGCGGGGAAATTGCCGGAGACGTCGAGCCGAAACACTCGGCCTAGTGTGGGATTACGATGAAGGTCGAGTGTGACGGCCCGCAAGGTGGAAAACGCCGCTCAGTACTCTAGAGCCAAGGTGTCACAGCAGGCAATCGGTAGCAAAACCGCAGAAGAGCGGAAGAGATTAAGACGGACACCTGTAGATGCTCGTTGACATGACCAAACCCAGTTGAAGAATGCAGAAATTCGACACGATGCCTTGAACGAAGGTGAGCCGTGAAACCGAAAGCTAGAGACCCCCTGCCTCCGGCCATGGTTAGGTGGCTCTACTGCCCGCTGGAATCCTAAGACCTTCACAGAGCCATGAGGAACTCCTAGAAGAGCATTGTGACGCTCAACCGCCGCCATGATTTGACTTTCTGCGAGCCGCCGCTGCGAAATCTTGATAAATAGCTGCAGCCGAGACAGTACGCAAAGAGTACCTGTGCGCGAACTACAGGTCAGCACACCAAAATCTCCATACTGAGCCATGACGCTTCGCTAGTACCTGATCTCCATGGGTTAGATAGGTTTCAACGATTTCGAAATAGTGAAAACGCGGTTCGTTTGCATTGACAGTTTCAACGTCGCTGCTTTAAAGAAGTGTGCCTCGGCACTTCTTGTGCGAGGTGGCTTTTGCCGCCCTCACAAAGTGGCCTCTGTGACATTGCCCGTGACAGGCCGATAGAGGCTCGTTTTACGCATGCGCGGACCTGGGTATGGAAAATGAAATGCCACGAACTTTACCGCACTGGAACTTTGACTTCGCGCTATCCAGGGCCATGAGTAACGCCCAACGGCACGACGCAGAGATCCCCAATTCGGAAATCAAAAACTGAGGGCAGTCGCTTTGGCCAGCGTCAAGTCTCAACGCTCATCGCGTAGCTTTAGCAACTTCTCATCGGCAACACGCTTTACAGCCTTTGCAGCACGTATGGACATGATGGCCCTGACTAGGTGATGGGCTTGTCGTCGGATGGACTGCATTTGCAATTCGGTCTCTCGCACGACTTCCCACTCCCAGTCTTTGGCGTGCTTTTTTAGCTCAGCATCGGTGTACGTCATGTTCTTGCTGTCGCGTGCAATTGCAATTCTTGTCCTGGTGCGGTTGGCTTTCGAGCCGTACCACTTGATGCCCTTCCACACGATCTGAAGGTTGTTGCCGCGCTTGACGCACGAGAGTTCAAGTGCGCTTCGTGACTCATACCCGGTGGCCCTACGTTCATGAGCTGTCACCGCGTCCCAGTAGTGATCAGCGATCCGCATGGCTTCGTCGTACAGGTCGGAGACGATCTCCTCAAGCGACTCAATACCCTTGTCATGGCCTTCCATTCATACCCTCACATGAGCCTAGTTACCGTGGGCTGATCTACCCCCCAGATGCACCCAGGGGTTAGCGTTGACCAGCTACCAGGAGCTGTCGAGGGCTACAAACGTTTGCGCTCCTCTGGCAACACCCATCCACCCGTTACCGGGTGCATCTACTAGGGCAGATGCACCCGGTAACGGGTACATGGATGATAGCATCTGCAATCTCACCGCCAAAAACCTCAATCTTGCGGACCACATGCAGCCTATCAGGGTGCATGTGGGGTGGTTTCTACCATCTCAAGGTTGTCCCTTGTGAGCCAGGGAACGAGGTGCTGAGGCGGAGAGTTGCCTCGGGGGGGGCTGGAGACACAGCGGCACTACTGAGGGGCGACAAGAGTGATACCCCAAACGGCGACTAGGCGGCTACAGGGCGCAAACTGGTGCACCACAAAGCTATAAATCGTCAAAAAATTGCATTAGAATTGCAATTCCTAATTGTGCAAAGGATTGCAATGAACGTCATCGGTCTTGACATCGGCTACTCGAATCTGAAATTGGCTTTTGGCGACAGCGCCGAAGGCATGAAAACTGCAATTCGACCTGCAGGAGCGGCGCCTGCCGATCGTTTCGGAAGCCGCTTCGACGGGAAAGCGCAGGACGACTTCCTTCATGTTCTGGTGGGTGAAGAGCCATTTGTTGCAGGCGTATCGTCTGACCAGGCTGCAATGTGGGAACGTTCGCTACATGCAGAGTATGCGAATAGCCCATCTTATAAGGCATTGTTCCATGCAGGCCTCCTGATGTCAGGCATGACGGACGTGGATGTGTTGGTCACCGGTTTGCCTGTCCATCAGTACAAAGATGAAAGCCTTCGCGCAGCCCTAGAGAAGAAATTTGTTGGCAAGCACCGCATTACTCCTAAGCGAACGGTGGAGATTGCCAAGGTGAAGGTGGTTGCGCAGCCTATTGGTGGGCTGTTCGACATGATCGACCAGGATGACGAAGCGAAGCCGCAGATTGATGATGACGCGAGAATTTTGGTGATCGACCCGGGATTCTTCAGCAACGACTGGGTATTGATTGCTGATGGCCAGCTTCAGATGCGTTCGAGCGGGACAAGCCTCCACGCGTCGTCGGTTGTGCTGGAGCAGGCAGGCATTTTGTTGGCCGAGGAACATGGGGTGAAGCCCACGGTCGAGAGCTTTGAAAAGGCCTTCCGTGAAGGAAAAAATTCTATTTTGGTGGCTGGACAGCGCGTCGATATTTCCCCGTACATCGAGCAAGCAAGCAAGTCCCTGGCGTCGATAACCACAACTTCTATACTCACGTCCCTTCGCGCTGAGAAGATGTCTCCGGACGTGATTGTGCTGGTCGGCGGGGGAACCGAGTTCTTCCGAGAGGGGATTCAGGAGGCATTTCCCAGACTGCAGGTTGTGTCCCCGAAGCAACCGGTGTTATCGATCGCTCGGGGCTACTGGCTTCTTGGGCAAGTATGAGCATCAAGATTCTTGTTGCTCTGAATGAGGCATTCCAAGTCCTGCAAGCACATTTGGTGGGAATGCCTTCTTCAGTCCGATCGGAGCGATTGCGGGCCCTTGCCTCGATTGGGCTACAAATCCAGACTGGCAAATTACAGGCTGCGATTTGTGCTCCTGATCCATTTGTTGATGGCGGTGCAATAAAAACTCCGTTCTTACAGTTTCCGGTCGTGCTCAATGAAGCATACCCGGATCTGTTTCACGTGTTGCGTGATACACCTGCACGCCTTCGGGCAGAACGGTTGAGGTCACTTGCACTGCTTGGCCTGCACGCAGTTACCTTATCTCCAGGGAATCCTCCAGTTCAGCCTGTTCGTCCAGCGAAACCACTGTTGGAGTTGCCCGAGGCAAAGCCGACGACACGCGCCGTGCCCGAGAATGCGTCGCCGACCGCTGCGAAGGTGCAGCTGGTGAAAACAGAGAAGACGCTGCAGCCCGAGAACGCCGAAGCTCCTGCCCTGATCGAGCACCCAGACGATACTGAGGACGCTCCAAGAAAAATGAATTCAAGACTGGCGCGCCTTGCACGGACTCTGGGAACATAAAAAAAGCCACCTTGGGAAAGGTGGCTTTTGCAACTGCAAGAAATCAGTAAGTGGCCTCTTCGAATTTTGCCAGCAGCTCCTGCGAATGGATCAGTTCCGGAACTTGCTGAGCATGCCCGTTTACACGCGAAACATGGAAAGAGTCGAACATGGGCTCGCCACCTTGCATATGAACAGCGATTTCTCCATTTTCCTCCATTTCGGCAAGGCGATGCAGAGGGATGTTGAGTTGATACGCTGCCTGGGATTTAGTGATGAGCGACTCCATGTGACTTCCTTTCTAAGAATACGGGTAGGTTAATACAAGATGCGAAGCCTGTAAAGAAGTCATTGGTTTTGGTTTGGTCGTGAGTGGTTCGACATAAATTTCGAGCGGTGAGTGTGGGAAATTCCAAATAGTCGCAGGAGAGGGGTTTTGCTAAAAGCACGCTCAATTTTCCACCCGGCTACACCTTTTGTTCTCCAAACCTTCGTGACAGGTGAATTTAGTCGCATAGCACTGATTGCAAGTGCTTTCGCTGGACGGTGTTCTGATGGAGAGTCGAGATCCCATCGCTAATTTTTTCCTTGGCCATCAGCTGCAGCTGATGGTCAATCGACGAGGTCCAGGTGTCGCTGATACGGCTCGCCCCGCGCTACGGTCGGCAATTAGCCAAAGACGCAGGCAAGACTTTGACATGCCTGCTCCAGGGTGAAGGGCCTGGGCTATCGGCTGGACACTTCGTCGTCTGGGCGTAGGACAACGCGCGCGCACGCTCGTGAAGCCTCCTGGGCGCATGCTTGGACGACCCCAGTCCTTAGTTGGCCATCGCGAGTAAGGATGCTCCATTCGCCGATGGTATTGCCGCTCACCGCGATCCGTAGCCCCCGTACGAAACCGTCGGCCGCGACCAAATCCGTCGCTGAAAGAAGGGCTGTCACGGTGAGGCGAACGGGCGGGGCTTGGCTGGTGTCTTCAAGGCTGGATCTCAGCCAAGAGCCGCGCTGCGCGGCAACCATTGCGACAGCGCCCAGCTCATCTGGGGTCAACAGATCTGCCATCAACTTCTCTGCCTGAGAAACGACGCCGTTGAGCACCTTAGCCTGAGCGTCGAGCAGCTCCGCCTGGTCTTCGGCCTCAGCGTCGCGAAGCTGCTTTGCCAGCTTGGCTGCAGAAGTGAAGGTGTTCTTGGCTGCCTTTCGCGCTCGATCTAACGCAGCCCATTGCTTCTGAACCTGAAGGTCTGCGCCAATGGGAATATAAGCATCTGGTTCGTACACCTTGTACCCGGAGGCAGACAGAGCCGATGCAACCTTTGCCCTCAAGACGGAAGATGCCAGGTCGCTGTGTGACTTGCTGCTGAGCGTGTATTGAGTTCTTGCAGCCGATGCCACGGAAAAGAAGGCGGACACGACCGCAGGTATCGCTGCGGCTCCTGCACCAAGGGCTTTGGTACTAGGTGCGCCAGCTCTATTAATTGCATCCATGAGGTCCTGGAGATCCTTGTCGCTAGACTGCACGGCGGACAGCGCGAGATCGAGACGAGCCCCTACGGAGTCGGCTGCGGAGATGAGCTCCATGATCCTTTCACTGTTCAGCAAAACTGCATTCGTCTTCAAATCGCCTAGCGCTTTGTTGACCTCCTCGGCGATCTTCGCGGCGAGCGCCGATGATTGCTGAAACGCAATTGTTGCCGCTGTGGCATCAACCACAGGGGCATCAGGCTTCGCCAGCTTGTAGTCCTTAAGGTTGGGAACCATGCTGCTCGCCAATTCGGCGCGAGACTTTGCGACAGCGAGTCTCGCTTGCTCGACCTCCAGCCGATCCTTTTCAGCCTGCAGCTCACTGCTCAACTCAGCTTGGGCCCCTCCCGCCGCGCCAATGGCCAATGCCAGCGCCAGAAGCCGCCCTTGTCGTGCTATTGCCATCTTGGCCTCCCAAAATTAATGTGGATCGGCACCACCAGGTGCTGGACGCCAATTTGGCACGGTCCGGATGCGACAGCAAGTGGAACCTATCGTGCGGAGAACCTGGGTACGCCTTTTCGCCAAAGCTAGATGAGCGCCCTGCGAAGATCCTCGCATTGCTACGGACTCTCGTAAACCGGAGCAATGACACGCGGCACTTCCCTGGCGCGGAGGCGCGCCCGGCAACGCAACAGGCGTAGGGTGATGATCACCACGGCCGTTTGCTAGCGTCGCTTAGACATAGCGAGGAGCACGCCCAGCTGAAGGAAGGTGAGCGAAGGTAGCTGGTGTGTGTATTGTGCAATACAACAGAACTAGGCCGAGTTGGGACCTACTTAAGCCTTGAGGCTTAAGCTACCAATCCAGCTTGAATTCTCGGTTGCAGCGAAGCTCGCCCTTCGTCACGCCAGGTCGGCAGAGCGCAGCCAATCGGGAGACACCATACTCTTCGCACGGAGCGGCAGTCCTCCGATCCTATGCCGAGGATCGCGTGCGCTCCCGTAACAACTACTCTCAGCAGCACGAACACGTGTCTAGGTGTCCTGCGTCTGACTAAGCGGTCCCACTTTTTTTTGTAGCACTTGCGGCGATCACCAGCCGCGCGTTGCCTCCGAGCAGCGTGAAGCCACATAATCCAATGTGGAGCCTCGACGAGGCTCATGAAGCACTAGGATCCTATGAATTTGAAAGAGTTGCTTGCAGCAAAAGCTGCCCTAGACGCCGAGATTGCTTCGGCACGAAAGACTGAATCCGCGGACGCGCTCCGTCGTGTTCACGCGCTGGTCAGTGATTTTGGGTTCACGTCTCAGCAGGTTTTCCCGCTCGTAGGCATAAAGTCCAAAGAAAAGAAGAAGGCCGACCCGAAGTTCCGGAACCCTGAGACGGGTGCGACGTGGTCTGGCCGTGGCAAGCCTCCTCAGTGGTTGGAAGGCAAGAATCGAGAAGACTTCGTGATTGAAAAGCCAGACGCAGCATCGCAGCAGAGCGGGCCATTCCTCGCGGAGATGGCTGCCGCAGCGGGCCGTAATTGGCCTAATCGCTGAGCTCAAACGAGGCTGCTTTTAAAATCGTCCCAGGTTTCCTAGATTCCGGCTCGCCGTGGCTTGCGTATCTGGATATGCTTGGCAAATCCTAAAGGGTTGGCGCGCACAGATATTTAGAGATTAGCCCTGATCTTTCTATACGTGGATACCTGATTTCTTCTGATACCTGGGATATCCATTATTATGGAATGATGAATTCGGTTTCTCATTATTAGGAGAGCTTAAGGTACAGCGGGATAGTCCCGGCATGGTCAGCCGAGCCAAGCTGAGAGGCCGAGATTATCTAGATGTAATCCGTAGTCGTTCGCAGCTCGAAGTTCTCCAATGAGGCTATCGTCTAGCGGCATGAGTAAGCTCAATTTCTCATCTAGCTTCATACGCGAAGCCAGTAGAACCGCTAAGTCGTGGCGCGCCGCCTCTTGGATTTTGCTGAGTACATAATGATGAAAGCGGAAAGCAGCTTCCAAAGCTACTGCGGAGGATTTTGAGTCCCATGCAAACGTAGGCAGCGGAATCCCTAGCAGAGGCCAAAGTGGCAATTCGATTGAAATAGGTATGGCCCAGCTTTCGCCGGCATCCTTTAGGCTATCTAGAACTGCTGCATTTGGAGTGTTCTTAGGATGAACGAACGCATCACGAATCTTCAGCAATTCGCGGCATCGCTGTGATGTTCTTACTCCTTTACTAAAACCCGTCAAGTTCTCATCTTTGAAGAAGCGGGCAATCTTATCCAGAGGTCTTAGCCTATCTGCATCCTTGAACTCCTCGGCCGGCAACTTGAGGTTAAATATGAGGCAGTTCGCCAAGCACTCAACACTGAGGGCTGACGCAATAACTGCTGCTCGGGAAAATCTGTTCCGAGCGAAGTGTCCATCCGCCTCGACTGCCTGCCGGTGTTGAAAGAGCGCGTCTGCAAGGAAGTCGAAGAATGGGCTGTACTGGTGCTGTGCGGGCAGCGGTGGCCACGAGTTCTCGCCACTTATGTCCTTTTTGTACATCGAATATCCTTTCGTTCCTGCGAAACGCGTGTTGAACACGCAGCGCGTCACGCAGATAGCTCGTAGATTTCTCACGTCCTCGCAAGCCATGCGCCATCGATCTTTAGAGGGATGCGCCACTGTACTTTCGTCTGTACCGAAAACGCGCCACTGTACGTTAGTTTTTTTGGGCACCAAGGCTGAGGAGCGAGCTATCGGCCGAGGCGCAAGCGCTCAGGGCCGATGTGCGGCAGCGTCGCGGGTTTCGACAACCAATGTAGCGACGTTCCGCAACAGTGCCGTGCCTCGGCAAGGATCCGAGGTGCAAGAGCAGCCGGTGCGGCTTGCCTCAACGAGGGGCAGGATCGTCGGTCGCGATTTTCCGGGGCTCTGGCATCAATGCGTAGATCGCTGATTGATACCAGCAACCTCCTCTGTCCTTGTTCCACAGCACGTTCGCATACATCCATGGCCGTTTTTCGCACGTATTCAAGTTGCCACGGACTGACTGAACTTTGCAGTCGCCTGAAAATGGGCAGGGCTTCTGCCGGACTATCGCCGTTGGAGCGATTTTAGTTTGTTTGTTGAAATGCTGAGCCACAAAATGAATGGCTAGGCAAAGGATGTAAAGATGGTCTTTTGCCTTGCCTTCAAGACGGTGTTCCCAATTGAATGCGCCAACCAAGTAGCTTTCCGACTTCCTATCGTATTTTTTCTGAATGAATAGATGGGGCATGGTATCGCTCACAAGATTTAAAAACTCGCTGGAGTCTTTCAGATTCACGAATTTCCTCTCCAGATGAGGATTATTGATACGCTTTTTACATGCATCAAGGATGATTGAGGCATAAGCCCTGAATGGGTCGATAAAGAACTCGGATTGCTTATAGAACACGAGGGCGTTCTCGATCAATGCTGGGACTCTTTTTTTCGCGAAGTCTGAGAACGATCTTTTTTGTTCAGTTGCAAATTCTGCATATGCCTTATTGCTGGCTATGCTCTTGCACCCGTTCATCAGGGAGTACCCCGGACTCTGGCTCATCAGTGCCATCACGCCCAGAGAGATTTTCTCCGCGCTCGTGAGCTTCCGTCCAGCAAGATGATTCGTCAAGTCACCAAAGAATTTATAGGGAAAGTAAGGCGTTGCGGAGTCCACGCTCGGTAACAGAGTCGTGCTCCAGATTGTCTTTTCGACCTCATACGCGATGCCTTCGTTGATCAAATCTGATCCAACTGCAAATGTCATTAACTGCGAATCTAGCTCGATTGTTACGTTGAGGCCCATCTGGTTGCCAAGCATATTACCACCGTGTTTGAACTTCTCGGTAGCTACGATCTTGCACGGTCCCTTGAGTTCTAACGAGTCTCCGCGTATGAAGTTTATGGCTTCGAAGCTATCTTCGACAAGGTCAGACCACAACCTCTCGTCCGTTTTTGCACCGATTTGTCCTCCCGAAAATCGGTAGCCATGGACGACAGCTGCCATGATTGTGTGCATGAATAGATTGATGGTTAGTCCGGCTGTCGTTGAGATGTTCTGAAGATAGTGGAGGTACTCGTGAACATGGGTGGGCAGTGCCCCGCTATTTGAGCTATCCGAAAGGTCTGCTTCGGGCTTATAGATTGAGATGAAGCTATGCGTCATATAGACGCCGTAGTTTGCGGATGAGTAGTGATCGTGCCGAATGTCAGTCGTCATGGAGAAGAAGATTTAGCGTCTTGTCGGCCCGCCTTGCTGCAAGCGAGCATTGGCTTTGGACTGCCAATGCCCCATGGTACCTATTTGTAACCATCGCGCAAAGGATTCAACCTAGTCTGAATTCTTCGTTGGCTTGTCCACTCTTGGTTGTGAAGTCAAACGGTCGATAGAACAGAATGACTGCATCTGGCGGCAGGTGTGCTGGCCATGAGCCTTGACCTCACCCCGAGGCATCGCGTCGCGTCCGCCCCGGCATAGCAAAGCCACCTTGCGGGACTGGGCGTTCATCGAGGCAGGACGGTGGAGCCTTTGTACAGCTCCGATACCTCGGAGGTCACCGGCAGGGGCGTCGCTCCTCGTTCGCGCAAGCTGTAGGGCAAACACCCTGCACCGTTGGCTCAGCGAGGTTGCACTTGTTCCCTGCACCCGGGCATCGCCTCGATGCGACGAGATCAACCAGGCCGGACGGCTACCTGGTAGTTCAGCTCGGCCCTGTCAAAGCAGGTTCGGTGTGCGCCTGCTGACCGCGCTTCGCTGCTGGCCAGCGCGGACGCGCCCCGAAAAAACTAAAGTTCAGTGGCGGAAAAACTAATGTGTAGTGGCGTTCCTGCGGAACGCCACTGAGCACGCAGCGCGTCACGCAGATAACTCGTTGATTTCTCACGTCCTCGCAAGCCATGCGCCATCGATCTTTAGAGGGATGCGCCACTGTACCTTCGTCTGTACCGAAAACGCGCCACTGTACTTTAGATTTTTTGGCCAGTAAGGCTCAGGAGCTAGCTATCGGCCGAGGCGCAAGCGCTCAGTGCCGATGTGTGGCGGCGTCGCGGGTTGCCACGGGCTCTCGTGTGGTAGCTAGCGGCCCTTTGCTGCCGTTCGCAGGGGCCGGCGTCGATGACTGCTGTGCAGCGGGTGTAGTCCCGCGCGCCGGGGAGGGGGATTCACGGTCACTGCCGCGTAGCGGCCATCGGCATTATGATCACCTTACCGGTGGCGATTACCTGTGTCGGTAGCGAGGCAGGCATTCAAGCCGTTTGGCCGCACCGACTATTCAGCCGTCGTCGAACGTCCGGTGCTCAAACAGTCCAATTGGTGGGTCAATTTAGAGCGGCGCCAAGAGTCAACCGTTCCATTGCTCGATCGCAGAATCCAGCTTCCTAACGAAGTTGCAGAGTCCAGGATGACGCTCGAAGCAGGTCGCGATGACTGCGTCGGACAAGCGTGAGAACCGCAAGGCAAGTTGAACCTTATTCCCGCCAACCGCGACGCGGCCCGCCGACACCTGCAGGAATCCCTGTGGCATCACTTCTGCCACGTAGCACTCCATCGTGTAGCCATCAGTGATGTGGATCGGGTCAACTCCTGTTCCAGCCAACTCGGTTGACACCCTGAGTTTCGTGCGTCCAAGGGCGTTCGACGCGAATAGTGATCCGAAATCATCGATGGCGAAGTCGTTGTCGCGGTCGATGCAGATGGCCGCGTTCCGGTTCAAGCGCAGCAACTGGATCAAGTCTTCGGGTTGTTCCTCGGTGCCTTCGCCAGCCTGGACAACAAGGGCCGCATCGTCGTCATTGAATGGTGATGAACTGGGCGACGTGAGCCCTGAGAAATGAACGAGGCAGCTACCATCAAAGAACGCGTAGGAGAAGTGCACGTTCTCAATTAGCCGGGACTTGTGCGGTGCCCGCTGCGAGCGCCAAGCGCGCAGAAATGCATTTATGTAGATGCGATCAGAGGGGCCTTCCACCCAGACAACCCCGTTGGATTGGCACAAATCGCTTGCAACGCAACCGAGCCGATCGAGTATTGCGGTGATGTCTGGTTCGCGAACAACCTGACCTCCCAGGAGGTGAAAGACAGCAACATCTCTCCCCCAAGCCCTGCGATTCAGAAACGAAGGAGAGTGTGTCGCAATGATTAGCTGCAGACGCTTTCTTGAACTCAGAACAGCCAACTCGGCGATCAGTGCGCGTTGCAAAAGGGGGTGGAGATGTCTCTCGGGCTCATCGATCACGCAAACAGAGTTGTCCTTGCAGCTTTCAACCCATGAAAGCAAATCAACAATCTGCTTCCAACCAGAGGGCAGATATTCGGGTAGCACCCTGCTGCTTTGAAAAAGGTCATCGCCATGGTGCTGATGCAGTTCCCCGTTTGATTCTGATAGGTCTCCCGCCTTTGCTGAGAACTCAAACCCGGCTTCTTGGTGCGGTCTCTCATTCTTCGGGAACAAATGCTGAAACCTTGGCAATATCGACAAGTAGTCTTTAAGCTCGGGTGCTGAACTCTGAGTACGAGGCCATGATGCCCCCGCCCTGTCGAGCCCTGCAAGCAGCGAAATGAAGGACTGGAGATTCTGCTTAGGAATGGGGCCCGAGACTGGGAGCGTCGATTCAGCGGTGATGTAGGGCATCGGCATGGAGACGGCGGAGGGATGCCCAACGGTCATATGCGTTTGTTGCCGATCCCATGCCTGAGTCTTCTTATCGTCTTGGGCTGGTCCGGTCTGACTAAAGATCGCCCGGATCGATGCGCCGTCAGCGAATCTCATCAGGAAACCGGACACAGTATCAGCCGGGATGTTTTCTCGCCGCAGCCTGGCCAGCAGTTCTGGCTCAAAGATGCTGCGAACAGCATCTAAGACAGTTGTCTTCCCGCAGCCGTTTGGCCCAGCGAACACGTTGATGCTCTGGAGGTGGAGGTCTCGTGACTGGGAAAAGGGCGGCGGCGAGTCGTGCTTCGAGATCCTTGCGAGGCCTCGCAGAGAGAGGCACTGCAACTGAGAGATGTGCTTTGATCTCATAAGCCAATGGTAGAGGCCCGCGCACCCGCTTGAGTAGCAGTTCTTGGACCTGGACTCAACGGAGAAAACTTGAGTATACCGGTGAAGCTTACGGTCCCTCGAACCGATGCACGGCGAATCGAGCAATCGAATGGCGGCTTCTTAAGGTTGAAGCGGTAGTCCACGGCCGAAACCGGTGTTGGTCGTCGCGGTCACTCGCGGACTCCCCTGTAAATGACGCAGATCAGCCTGAAGCTATCTTCCAGTAGGGAGCCGCGACTGTCCGCTCCTGGCCTACAACTGTACGTGCGCGAGGGCAAGCCTTTCTATGAAGCGCTACGCGCGCCTGGTGTGTCGCATATGCCTCCCTGTAGCGGGCGGCATGGTGGCCGCGATGTCCCCGGGAGCGCATCACTCAGGCTCGATTTGAGCCATGCAAACGATGCTCCCCCTCACAGCGCCAGTGAGACAGCGCAGCCGAGAACTCGAAACCACCCCTCATAGGTCATCGCCAGAGGCTCCGCGCCTCATCCGCGCCCGACCTGGTCAAGCTCCCCTTTAGGACTGGCCCGTCATCGCGCCACGAAGGCGAAGCTTCTCTCCCTCTGACTCCAGAGAGGGCACCAGCCGAGGCCTCGGTCCTCGCTCGCGCCTGATCTGGGGCAGTCACGCTGCACGGCTGGCTGATCTTGCGTGCGCTAAGCCCCACGGCCAGGGGCGCCCTCGATGCGAGGTTAGGGCCGCCCGCAAGGCTGCATGGTGATTCAGCGCCAGCCTTTCGCCGGCAGTTCTGTGTGCTCCTGCAGGCCGCGCGTCGCCGCTGGCCAGCGCGGGCGCGCCCCGAAAAACTAAAGATCAGTGGCGGAAAAACTAATGTGTAGTGGCGTTCCGCACCAGCAGCCTATGGCTGTGATTTTGTACAGCTTTACCTGCTCAGTCGAACGAAATACATTAAATTTTTACATCATGTTAATGATACTTAACACAATGAAAGTAAGATGATTAAAATAGGGCACTGATGCCCTGCCCCAGTTTGTGGGGTTCCGGCCGCTCCGGCTGCAGGCCCTGGCCAAGGTGTCCAAGGCGCAGCTGCTGTCACAGATCCATTTCATCCCGCCGCCATGACGAGTGACTCTCAACAGAACGACATCAACGAGAAAGTGGCCTTCGGCACGACGGCCGTCGACGAGAACGACCAGGCGCTCGAACCACCGGTACCCGCTCGAACTACTCGCCGGCGCGGCCGCCCGCCCGGAGCCAAAACCCGCGCGGCCAACACGCACATCACGGCTGACGAATTTGCGGTTCTCCGCGCGGTGGCCCAGGGCATCGATGTTGGGATCGCTTCGCGGCAGTACCTCCTGTGGACGAGCCGCGTTCCCGAGCGCGCCAAGTTAGTTGAAAACTTCGGCCTGATCCTGGCCAGAATTGAAGCTGGGGCAAAGAGGCTGCCGGACGCTGGGGCGGCTCGGAGAATGGTTCGAGGCCTGCTGGCCCTACAAGCCGAGATAGTCGGCGCGGAAGAGTCAAAGCATTCTGCATCGGCCCCGCCCGAGGTCCAAAGCACTGTGCCCGGCGCTCCCGAGAGACCGTCGCTCGAAGAGTTTGCATCGCGGTTCGATGAGGACATGTTCTCGGAAGCGGATCTCATAAGAATGTACGAGGAGGACTATCCCGACGAGCCGAGCGCTGCAGCGCCTCCAGTTGGTCAAGCGCTGGAGGCGGCTGGCAACGGCCCTTCTCCGCAAACTTCAGATGGCGCAAACTCCGCGTCTGCCCTGTCGGCAGTTGAGCGCACGGAGCGTCTACTTACGGCCATCGATTGGTTGGATAACCACCTGGGCCGGCGTCCGAGTCGGAACGATCGGGTCGAGCAGTGGTTGAGGATCAACGCCAAGCAACGCCAGGCGCTCAATGAAGTGGGCGTGCTCACCCTTGGCAATCTGGTCGATTGGATGGCCCTTCGCGGCGATGAGTGGTATGGCTACGTCCCAGGCTACGGCGTCCGGCGCGCCGAGGATATCCGGCTGTGGATGGCTAGGTGGAGCATCCTTCCGGCCCAGGGCCTCAAGCAGCGTGCCTTGGTGCCCCAGCAAGACCCAGCTGGTGAGCGAGGACCCCAGCTGGCTCCACTGTCCCAGCTGAATTGGCCCGAGCATCTTCGCGGCCATGAAGGCATGCTGAGAACACACGCGCCCAACAGCTTGGGTGCCGGCAACGACATGGAGGCCGTTACCGCCTGGTTCCAGCTCATCCGACAGAAATCGGCGGCGACCCAGGTGGCCTACCGCAGGGCCATTGAGCGCCTAGTGCTGTGGGCCGTGAACGTGCGGCTTGTGAGCTTGTCCTCCATGACGCTCCACGATCTGCTGGCGTTCAAGGACTTCCTGTCGGATCCGCCCGCCGAATGGGTTCAGGACCGCAATGCGCCCCGTACGGGCAAAGCCGAGGAGTGGCGTCCGCTGCGAGGGCCGTTGTCCGATACGAGCCTTGAAGTCACCTTTGTGGCGATCGGCTCCATGTTCAGGAGCTGGCACACGAGCGGCTACCTCACCTCGGACCCCGCAGACGGCATCGTCGGCTCCAAACGCAAGGACGCCAAGATGGATGTGATGCGCTCGTTTAGCGAACAGGAGCGAGAAGTCATCGGGCGGACCTTTTCTGAGATGAAGGATGGGTATGCCAAGCGGCGGCTTGCGGCCATCATCCGGATACTGGAGTCGGCTGGCCTGCGGCGCGAGGAACTGGCAAAAGCCACTTGGGGACATCTGAGCCGCTTGCGCATTGACGGTCGTGATACCGAGCAATGGGGGCTTAGAGTTGAAGGCAAAGGCTTGCGTGTAAGGAACGTGCCTATTAATTTGGATACCTACGCAGCACTCCTTGCTCATAAGGAAGATAGACTCGCATTGCAGGCCCGTGGCCTCATCCCCAAGCCAGACAAAGAAAATGATATGCCTTTAATTGGCTTGCTGGATGAACGATGGATAGAGTCACGTAAAAAGATGAAGGCGATCAAAGAAAATGAAACTGACTCAGTGAATGATGGCCGTCAACTGGTTGTGGCAAAGGACCAGAGGTTTCAAATGGTTCTCGTTAGGGAGGACGGCTTGCATCCGCAAATGAAGGCCGAAGAGAAGGTAGATCAGAATAGCTCGAAGAATCTTGTCGGAGGCCTTTCCGCTGCTGCCATTTATTCACTCCTCAAACAGTTCTTCCTTAAATGCTCCGAAGTGGCGGGAGAGTTGCCTAGCGAGAAGCGCACCACCTTCAAGCGGGCCTCAACGCATTGGCTTAGGCACACATTTGCACACCACGTGCTCAAGGCCACGGGAAAAGATCTTACGGTCGCCCAGTCGCTTCTGGGGCATAGCTCCATCAATACGACCGCGATCTACGTGAAGGCCGACATGCAGGCTCGCGCTGCCGCCGTCAACGCCGTCCGTCCCTCTGTGTGAGGTCATCCCTGTTCCTGATGCAGGGTTGGACGACGATGCGGGACCCGGGCCTTGTCCCCTGCGCAGACTCAAGATTGAGACCGACTGCCACGGCTTGGGTCGCAAAGTCCCCAGGGCGCTGCTGGAACTGCTTGGCTCGCTCCCGATTCGGAAGCGCAGCAGGAACATCCGACTCGAACCTATGCAGCGGAGGAGCAAGGCCTCTATACTGTATGCAAATACAGTTATTGCCATGCTCCACGAACCTATCAACCCTACCCGCTGCCAGGCGGTCTTCGACCGGTGGCAGTTGCCCACCCATGTTGCCGAGGCGGTGTGGCGTGGCTCGGAGTTAGGTGCGGCTGCAGGGCGCACCGTACCGTCCGGCCATCCGGCGCTGGACGCGGCGCTTCCAGGCCAGGGGTGGCCAACCGCATGCCTTTCTGACGTGCTTATGCCTCAGGCAGCTGTGTGCGAGTGGCGGCTACTGGGCCCATCCCTCGCAGCGCTCTTGGCAGAGAAAGGCAGCTGCCTCTATCTTGTCGCCCCCCCGAAGCAGCCCCATGCAATGGGCTTGGCACAGTTGGGCGTAAAGCCAGAGCAGTTGGTCTGGATCGACGCGAAGGGGCCAGCTGACCGGCTTTGGGTCACGGAGCAACTGCTCAAATCCGAGCCGGTGGGCGCTGTGCTGGCTTGGCTTCCCCAGGCGCGGCCCGAACAGATCCGCCGTCTGCAATTGAATGCACATAGCTGCGATGCCCCGGTGTTTTTGTTTCGTCCGGAAACGGCTGTGCGCGACACGTCGGCCGCGCCGCTGCGGCTCTCCGCCAAGCCCGGCATGGGCTGGCAGATCGACGTGCAAATAATCAAGCGCCGGGGCGCTCCGCTCGAAGACGTGCTGCATCTTGACGCGATGCCCAGCAACTTGGGGATCGTGATCCCGCCGAGGTTGCGCAATCTCGCGCAGCCCGCGCTCATCCCTGCCTCGGAGGTGACCCATGTACTGGGCCGCTTTAGTCCCGCTCAGCTCGACGGCGTCCGAGTCGCAAATTGATCAACAGTCGCTAGGCATCTGGGCCCTTCAATTCTCGCCGCGCGTGGCGTTGGTTGAAGCCTCGGTGCTGGTGGAAGTTGAGGCCAGTGCGCGCTTGTTCCATGGCATGGATATGCTGCGCGAGCGCATCGAACAAGGGGCATGCGAACTGGGGGCTCGCGTTGCGTGGGCACCGACTGGTCTGGCAGCGCTGGCGTTGGCCAAGCATGGCGTCAGCGACGGGTTCAGCATGCCGCTGCAACAGGTGCTCGATAGGTTGCCACTGGACACTATCACCGCCGTAGCTCGCCATCAACCCACGCTGGCCAGAGTCGGGTGCCGCACACTCGGGCAAGTACGTGCGCTACCGCGTGGCGGGATCGGCAGGCGCTTCGACAAGTCTTTGTTGTCTGCACTGGACGAGGCGTATGGTCTGCGCCCTGAAAGCTATGACTGGCTCACCCTCCCCGAGAGTTTTCATGCCCGCCTCGAATTGATGTCGCGGGTGGAAACGGGTCCTGCACTGCTATTCGGTGCCCGCAGACTGCTGTTGCAGATGGTTGGATGGCTGCGAGCTCGACGGTTGGGGACCACGGCGTTCACAGTGCGCTGGTGCTATGACGTGATGCGTGGCAAAAGCACCAATCCGAGCGGTGAATTGACGGTACGAACTGCCACGGCCACGCAAGACGTTGAGCACTTGGTGCGGCTGCTGGCCGAGCATCTGGCGAAGGTCGAACTGGAGGCACCTGCAGGCGAGTTGGAGTTGCGCGTTGCCGAGGCGGAGCCGCTCGTTGAGGAGAGCCGCTCGCTCATCCCGGACACGATACGCAAGGGTGCGTCCATTGCCCTCACGCTGGAACGCATCCAGGCTCGCCTGGGAGAAGACTGTGTGCGGCGGCCCATTCTTCGCGAAGACCACCGACCGGAACGGATCCAGACCTGGGTGCATTCGGCGGGGCGCACGCGCGCAACTAGCGCTGCAGGTGCCCACCTGCCCTTGCCGAGTTGGATCCTGGACGAGCCGCTGCAGCTGCTGGAACGCGATAACCGCCCGGTTTATCAAGGCACGTTGCAGCTGCTACTGGGGCCAGATCGAATTGAGGGCGGTTGGTGGCACCGGGTCAATGCGCAGGGGGAGGAAGTCGCTCTGAACGTGCAGCGGGATTATTGGCTGGCGCTCAGCCCATGTGCGGGAGTGCTGTGTGTGTTCCAAGCACGCTTGGCGGGCGACAAAACGGCCTGGTACCTCCATGGCCACTACGGCTGACACCTCTTCATGTCATTTGCACCTTCCTCCATTCCTTCGTATGCAGAGCTGCGCTGCATGACGAACTTCACGTTCTTGAAAGGCGCCAGCGACGCCGATGAGCTCGTGGAACGCGCCAAGGAACTGGGCTATGAAGCGCTGGCCATCACCGACGAGTGCAGCCTTGCCGGGATCGTTCGCGCACACGTTGCCGCAAAGAATGCTGGTCTGCCGCTGCTGGTCGGAGCGCATTTCGCGGTGCAGCCGCGTACAGAGCGGGACGGGCCGTTCACGCTGGTCGTCCTGGCCCAGAACCTCGAAGGGTACGGAAACCTGTGCCAATTCATCACCCGGCTGCGGCGCGCCTCGGCCAAAGGCGAGTACCACCTGGACACCGCAGGGCTGCAGCATGGCGAGCTCAAGCACTGCTTGGCGCTGCTCTGCCCCGATCGCTCCTGCACCGACGCGCAGCTGGATACCGTCGGCCGCTGGGCACTGACACACTTCACGGGGCGATGCTGGATCGGCGTGGACCTGGTACGAAGGATCGACGACGAACTCTGGCTGCACCGCCTGCGTGCGCTATCGTCGCTCACCGAGGTCCCGCTTGTCGCAGTTGGCGACGTGCATATGCATGTGCGGTCGCGGAAACCGCTGCAGGATGTGTTGACGGCGACCCGCATCGGGAAACCGCTCACCGAATGCGGCTACGCGCTGGAGCGCAGCGCCGAACGGCATCTGCGCAGCCGCCTACGCCTGGCGCAGACCTTCCCGGAGGATCTGCTGGCCGAAACGCTGAAGGTCATGGCACGCTGCAGCTTCAGTCTGGACGAGCTCAAGTATCAGTATCCCGAAGAGGTAGTGCCGCCCGGACACACGGCCGCCAGCTTTCTACGCCAGGCAACTTATGAAGGCGCCGGCCGTCGCTGGCCGCAGGGCATCCCCGTCAAGGTGCAAAAGCAGATTGAGCATGAGCTAGACCTCATCTGCGAACTGAAATATGAACAGTACTTTCTCACGATATATGACATTGTATTGTTCGCGCGCTCGCGGCATATCCTGTGCCAAGGCCGGGGCTCGGCCGCGAACTCAGCCGTCTGCTACTGCTTGGGTATCACCGAAGTGGATCCGGCGCGCATGAGCGTGCTATTCGAACGTTTCATCTCGCGCGAACGCAACGAGCCACCAGACATCGACATCGACTTCGAGCATCAACGGCGCGAGGAAGTCATTCAGTACCTCTATGAGAAGTACGGGCGCGACCGCGCGGCTTTGGCCGCTGCCGTCGCCACATACCGTCCGCGCTCCGCGATCCGTGACGTGGGCAAGGCGCTGGGCTTCGACCTGGAGACGGTCGATGCGATTGCCAAGGGCCAGATGTGGTTCGATGGCAAGCGGGTCCGGCTTGAGCGGTTCGACGAGTTGGGCATGGATGCGGACTGCCTGCAGGTGCGCCAGCTGCTGGAACTGACCGACCAGCTCATCGGCTTTCCGAGGCACCTGTCGCAGCACACGGGCGGATTCGTTTTGACGCAGGGACTGCTGTCGCGCATGGTCCCCGTGGAAAACGCATCGATGCCCGATCGCACTGTCATCCAGTGGGACAAGGACGACCTAGATGCTGCGGGCCTGCTGAAGGTCGATGTGCTGGCGCTGGGCATGTTGTCCGCGCTCAGGCGAGGCTTGGAGTTTGTCGGGCAGCGTCGCGGCTTTCAGTTCAACATGCAGGACATACCCGCCGAAGACCGCGCCACATACGACATGATTTGCAAGGCCGACACGGTGGGGGTATTCCAGATCGAAAGCCGCGCGCAGATGTCAATGCTGCCGCGTCTGAAGCCGCGCACGTTCTATGACCTGGTGGTTCAGGTCGCCATCGTGCGGCCAGGCCCAATCCAGGGCGGAATGGTGCACCCGTATCTAAAGCGCCGGCAGGGGCACGAGCCCGTGACATATCCCAGTGATGCGCTTAAGGAGGCTCTTGGCCGCACGCTCGGCATTCCCATTTTTCAAGAACAGGAAAGGTAGTCAAGCATTTTTCTATTAGATTGAACAATGTAGTGTGATCTTGCTGCGACTGCACAAGCTTTTGCGTCGGGCGCCGACATGGGCGCGCGCATGACATCGCTGGCCTTCAACATCGCGCTGATGGGATTCATCCTCGTGGAGGGGGGCGGCTTCGCTGCACAAGGGCCTGGACCTGAGCGACCCGGGACAAGGCCTGCGCCCCATTGCCGAGAAGATCGCTTCGGGCGACCTCTCGGCTCTTGAAAGCCATGCGGCCTGCTGGTCGGCGCGGCCTGGCCGCAGGAACTGCTGCAGGGCGCGCTGGCCAGCAGCTTTGGTTGGGTCACGGCTTACGGCGCAGTCAGTGCCTTCGCGCTGGCCCTGGCAAGTCTGCTGGTGTTTGCGCCTGCCAGACAAGGCGGGCAGGCACCGGCCTGCTGCACCGGGCCGTGCTCAGCCCGTGCGCGCACGCCTGCGCCGCCACAGCGCTCACAGCATTCAGTCCAGCGGCAGCACCACCAGCACGAGCCAAGGCAGCACGGCCGCTACGAAGGCGACGAGGGCGGCTATGCTCTCGCCAAGCCCATGGCCGACATCGGTTAGCTTACAAGCGGCCTTCGAACACTTCAACGAGGTACATCCGCATTCTTCGTTGAAAATGCGTTCGCCTCGGGAGTTCAGGCGGCAACAGGTTGCAGGGCTGACCAAGCGTTTTATTGCGAATAGGCGGGGTCGGGAATACGGGGGCAACATCAGCTGGTCGATGCGGGAGAACTGTCTTCATCACTAAAATTCCAACGGCTGACAGTACGGCCGGACGTTTCAGGATCCACAGCTCAGGTGCTTGTGTACCGCAACGCTGCTCAGCTTGAGCGCGCGTCAACAAGCAGGTTCTGGCGCATGAGCTATAGGTGAAATAGCCAAATATTTAGCCGCACTGAGCTCATTGATTCTGCAAATAAGTTAATAAAAATCATGGACTTACATTGTTTCAATGAACCGCAAATTTACGCGAAATTTTCACGCTCTGGAGCCTTTCATGCTGTCGCACTTTGCCATTAGTTGCTGCCGCAGTTGACGTCGCACTTCCGGGTCGGAAAGCCCGGTGGTGCCGTCACAAGCTACCAAGTTACCGATAGCGAGCGGAGGCCAGTCCTCAATGTCATCGTCCAGGGCGATCCAGTGACGCGGTTTTCTCCGCTGCACGTCTGCCAAGATCTGCATGCCTCGCGGGGTGCTCTGGAACGACGCTAGGCTCCAAGGATCAGCCCCATGGACATGCTTGTGGTATGTGCCACCGATGAATCGCGTGCGCAGTCGCTCAGGCAGCCGCTGAAGCGTCTTGGCATAACCTGGGCGAATGCACCAAGTGCTGCTCAGCACCAAGGCCACAGAGGGGTATGGGGCCAGTTCGTCTTCCAGAATGGGAAGCCACTCAAACAGGGCATGGTCCGAGGTTTGGTATGGGCTCATGTAGATACCCTTGCGGGGATGCCAGAGTACCTTCTCATGGTGGACTACGCCATCAAGGTCCAAGTACAGGATCACATCCGCGCTGCGAGGTGTAGATGCCGGTACATAGGGCGCATTGTGGACAGAAGTCATCGCATGTGCGTCATCCATAAAGGTAGCTGTCAGGCGAAGTCTGTGGTGGATGGTTGTGCGTTAGGTCCATGCTACCAAGCTCCTTCTTCGCATTCAGGGGCTACCGGCCGCCGAATCCCTGGACGGCCTTCATGAGTCAGTCCCTCAGCTAGGAACTCATATCAAAGTCCTGCGGGTTTCCAGGCTCTTGCGCCGCGTGCTGGATGAGACTGGTGACTGCCATGATGTCATTCGCTGAGCGTCAGGTGTAAGAGAAAATAATCGACCGGGTCACAAAATTCACGCATGTCGCATTCTTTGACAGGGCCACGAAAGCCAACTCGGCCCAGTTCACAAACGAGCACCGGAGATCAATATCGATAATATAACCCTAATGATCTTTACGCAACTCGAAGGTTTTGATAAATTTTAGAGTTTGCGCGCAGCACATGCGCGACTCTGCACCCAGTAGAGCTCAAAAGTTTCCCTCAATATTCTCACCAAAATCCACGTTTTCCCAAATTCGCAAAAAGCTCTGCTAAAGCATTAATAGAGTCTGACTCAATTAAAAGCTGCTGGACCTCAACTGAGGTTTTCTCGCCCCTGGCAGAGAATTCCTCTGCATGTCGCAGAACCTGCTCGACCAGCCGAGTGCGCGGCACAAGCATATAGTGCACCTCACAATCCATTCCTTCAGCAAGTCGCGCCAACGTTTTGAGTGTGATTGTTCCGTTGGCCTCAGCTTGCTCTAGCTTACGGACACCTTGAGCTGATATAGCAAGGCGGCGTCCCAAAGCACTGGAGCTCATGCCCAAGGCCAGCCTTATGGTCTTCGCCCATCCACATCTGGGCGTCGCACTGCGCTGTATTTTGGCAAACTCGCCAAACTCACGATCTAGTTCAGCAAGGCGAATGAGATCTATTCTATTTTTCAACAAACTCAAAACCCCTTTGCACTTGGCAACAGCTTGGTTGCCTGCGCCATTCGGTCCGGCAACTTACAGCTTCCTGTTACTTGATGCACGAGCGCACAAGATGCAACCGCTCGCCATTCTGCGCTATCTTCGCATGCATCACTTGTGCACGAGACCAAATAGTCTCATACGAACGGATGAACGATCATGCTTACAGTTGAAAAAAGTCTTCTTGGGAAATTTGATGAACACGAGCTTGCCAAGTGCATCAGCGCCCATGGCTGGCAAGCAGCACTGCCTGATGCCTTGAAGGACCACCAGTTGCTCCTGCTTTCGGACCAGCTCCGAGACCTGCTGGCGGGCAAGGGGTGGAACTCAAAGCATGGTGATGGTAGTGCTGCCCTGCCTTTAGGCCTTCTGCTCTTGTCCAAGGCAGGTGCTTCCCTACCGGAGGATCTCTCCAGAGAAGCCGATATGGCCAGTTTGCACGAGGTCTTGACGCTACTGAGCATCTCCGTAGACCATGAAATAGTAAGCAGACTACTTCGTCGAGAAGATGGGACATCGGGGGCAGGATTCATGCAACGCCTGCATGAGCTTGTTCAGCTGAACTCACTCGCAGATTCACTCCCCATGTGATCCCGCACCATGCATTGAAGATCAAGTGCTACTGTATCCAGGATCAGCTTGATCGACGCTTCGTCCAAGTCAACGCAGTATGCAGCTGCGATGAGCGTCAATGGATGAATTTGCAAGCTTTCGGCCAATGCCTCAATAACGCGAACGCTCGGTATCTGGTGGCCTTGCTCGACCCTGCTCATGTGACGCCTGCTGGTTGCCATCAGCATGTCCTCTTGGGTCAAACCGCGCAGGGCACGCAGCTGTCGAAGCGCGTGTCCAAAGTCGGCTCGAGTAGGAATATTTTTGCGAGGCTGCATCGCCTCGATTTCCTCCCACTGGGACTAAAAAGACCACGACCAACTAGTCTCATCAGAGGTCTGACTATGTCCATGCCATCGATCGAAGCCCCCATAGTTTTTCTTGATTTCGACGGGGTGCTGCACCCAGAGTTCTGTCACGAGTCGAAGCACTTTTGCCGTCTTCCCTTGATGGAAGACCTCCTGCGTCAAGCGTCGACATGTTTGGTTGTGATTTCAAGTACCTGGCGCTTGCAAGCTCCAGTTGAGAAGCTTCGAAAGCACTTCTCGCCAGACATCGCGGAAAGAATTTTGGGCGTCACCCCTAACTATCCAGAGCTGCGTGACGTTCCAAACACTTTGCTGGGCTACCACCGTCAAGCTGAATGCCGTGCTTGGTTGTGGGCTAACAATGCCGCCCATGTGCCTTGGCTGGCAGTGGACGACCGCCCTTGGCTGTTCATGCCATTTTGTGGCTCCCTGTTCGTGACCAACGGCCTTGAAGGCGTTACTGAAGGGATCGCACCTCAGCTTGC
>JGI11944J13513_1000824_pt1 | contig 27540 bp, 33 predicted proteins | sample TerdegcoTASludge_FD_13513 | JGI IMG/M metagenome (IMG submission 13513) | reverse complement strand
TTGAGCCAAAATGAAGTTCAAATCGATTACGGACATTTTTCCTCTCGATGCAGCGTGATTAGAGGGTTTCCGCCGATCTTGAAATCAAACGTTGGGACAGTAGTGATGCCGTCAATACCTTCATCGCCGCTGTGACCTATGGATTGACCTGCGTCACTGCGGGACCCGCCATAACCCATAGCAACCATAAGATCGACAACAAGCTTTTCAAAAAACTGCGGTGAATTACTCTTCACTTTTTCTAGGATTTCACCTGCCAGATCGCCTCTTATACTTTGATACGCTTTGTGGAGGGTTTCCTCAGGCGTTTCGACCGACGATTCAGTGGCGGGCAAGCTATTGTTGCCTGTTTTTCCTGTTTTAGCTGCATGAAATTCGACAAATTCAGGGTATTGATTCAAAATCTTGACGTCAATTCTTTCATATCCTTTTTTAAGAAGATCTCTTCCGCGATCCGTTATTCGGAACTGTCCTCGTTTAGGAGATTCGAGAACGTTTGCTTGTACGAAATATTATTTCGCCCAAGCCACTCTGTTGTCGAATTTCTTTTGGGTACCGCTAGGTAAGAGCTCTTTTAAGTCATCCTGGGAAAGCTTCATCTTCTTCGCAATGATTTCTCTTGCAGTCCTTAAAGAATATTCATTGCCGTCTGCTGCAATTTCCAGAAGCGGCTTAAAAAAGGATTGGAAGTCGGGGACAGCCATATGGACTCCTTTTCTCACAAGCACAAGAAAAGGCATGAAGGTTGGCAACGAACGGTCAGGTCTTGCTTTTTGCGTCCGCCTAATCTTTCTTCGTCACCTTCACCATGATGCTCTTGCAGCACTCCGCGTTCTTGATGAGAAACGCATCGGGTTTTTCCTGGATCTGGTACTGGCCGTTGGCCTCGACAATGAGGTCGTCCTTGGTGAGTCCGTCTGTCTTGTTGATGATCATGAAGCGTCCGATGGGGATTCCGCCTTCTTTAAGAACTGCCATCTCTCTTCTCCTTTCATCAGCTGTACAGGGCTTGTTTAGGTATCGAATTCACCGCAGCGGTGTTTTCAGGGTTCAGGGGCCAGGGTACAGGGAAGGAAGGGAATTGTTCCCCCTCACCTTCATTCTCTCCCGCCGGGGGAGAGGGTATTCATGACGGGCGAAGATCGCCGCGGGGCTCGGCTCGCTATGATTCTTTTTCCGGGTGCCGGAAGCCTGTCTGATTTCTTCTTCTCTGTCCTCACGTCCGCTCTTCCGAACTTCCTGACTTCCGGTCTCCGCAAGGAGACCCTGCTCGCTAGAGCAGTATGAGGCCCGTCCACGTCACCTTCTCGTGCACGGGGAAGCGCAGAAGGGGCAGGCCGGCGTTTTCGAGCGTGCCGATGACGTCGATGCCCATGGCCTCCATGGAAGGCCTGGCCCGGAAGGGGTGCCGGCAGTGGCCTTCGGGCTCCATGACGATGCAGGTCTCGCAGAGCCTGCAGCAGCCGCCGATGAGGCCCGTGGCGAACCGGTAGCCCGCCTCGAAGCAGAGGCGCTCACCCAGGTTGATGAGTTCGTGCAGAACCCTCGCGGGGTCGAAGACGGCCTTCGTCTTCCCTTTGGTTTTCTTGTACAGGGGCACGCTCAGCTGGATGAGCAGCGCCCGGTCATATCGGGCCAGGGCATCGCGGAAATCCAGGACGGAAGGCAGGTATGGCGGGCACATGAGATTCTTGCCGTAGGAGTCACAGACGGGGATCTGGCACTTGAGCCTCACGCGCTCGTCGACGACCACATCGGAAGCCTTGATGATCCGGACCTCCGAGGCGCCTTTTCTCTTCAGGGTGTCGATGACCTTCTTGAGCTTCGGCGCCGGTTTTTTTGCGGGTTGTTTCGGCGGCAGTTTCAAATGACCTCCTGACCTGGAAATGATGAATCGAAGGGCTCTCCCGCCGGGAAAGAGGGGGATAAAAATAAGTTTCGCGGATTGCCGCGCCTCGCAAGGCTCGGCTCGCAATGACTTTTCTCACCCTGAACCCCGGACCCTGAACCCTATATCTTCACTCCGTAGCCGCTCTTCGTCAGTTTCTCGGCGCCGTTCTCGGTGACGAGGAAGACGTCCTCCACCCCCACGACCCCTTCTCCGGGGAAGGTGAACTTGGGCTCCAGGGCGATGACGTGTCCGGGAACGAGGACGGCCTTCCCGTTGCGCGAGATGACGGGCGGCTCGTCCAGCTCGAGACCGATGCCGTGGCCGCAGAAACCGGCCTTGTCGTTGCCGAAGCCCATGAAGTGGGCAAGAAGGTTTTTCTTCTCGGCAAGCTTCTCCGCCTTGAGGTAGAGCTCGCTGACGACCACCCCGGGGTGGATGGCGCCCGCCAGGACCTGGAGGATCTCCAGCGACTCCCGGTAGGCGACCTCCAGCTTCTCCGGGAGCCTGCCCAGCGAGAAGGTCCGCGTGAGGTCGGCGTTATAGCCGCCGATCGTGGCGGCCATGTCGACGATGACGGGCTCGTGGCGGCCGATGACCCGGTGGCCCGCTCCCGCGGGCAGGGCGAGGCTTGCCCCGTGGCCGCCCTCGGTGGTGTCCACGAATGCGGGCTCGGCGGCGGCGGCCCCCGAGACGACGGGGCCCCAGTAGCATTCCGCGTTGAAGCCCCGCATGCGCACGTAGCCCTGGTGGCCTCTCGTGCGGGCGGCCATCTCGATGCGGGCCGACAGCTCGAGTTCCGTCATCCCCTCCCTGATCGACTCGCGGGCCACGCGCATCATGTAATCGCCCAGCTTCGCGGCCTGGCGGACGATGGCGACCTCGAAGGGGGACTTGACGGAGCGGATGTCCTGGATCGCGGGCGAGACGTCGACGATCTCCGCCGGACCCAGGGCCTCCACGTAACGCGCGTACTGGTTGACGGGCAGGATGTCGAGCTCCATGCCGAGGCGCTTGAACTTGCGGTATCCCTTGTCGGCCAGCACGCCGGCGAGCTCCCGGGTGTTGCGGGCGTTGAAGAGATGCTCGAGGGGCGTCTCCGTGCGGATGCGGTTGGGGTTCTTTCGGATGAAGAGGATCGGGTGTCCGTCGGCGGGGACAAAGAGCCAGCCCTGGGGGACCGTGCCGGCGAAGTAATACAGGTCGGCGTTCTGGACGATGAGCGCCCCGTCGATCTTCGCCTCGGACAGGCGCTTTTGCAGGGTCTTGATCCGCCGGTCGAGTTCCTCCTTCGGCGTTTTCTGCATGCAGCCCCCGGGATAAAGGTTCGGGTTCAGGGATTTGTGAGGTAAGAGATGATTCCCCCTTCACCCCTTCCCTCTCCCGCCGGGGGAGAGGGAATCCATAAGGTTAAAATTCGATGCCCGCCCGTTCCTTGATGCCCTGCGCGTAGTGGTGCTTGATCTCCTTCACCTCGCTCACCGTGTCGGCGATTTCGATGATCTCCTTCGGGGCGTAGCGCCCCGTGAGGATGACGTCGACGCCGGCGGGCTTGTGCTTGAGCATGGAGACGACGGCGTCCACGGGGACGAGCCCGAAGTCCATCGCCACGTTGATCTCGTCGAGGATCACCATGTCGTACTCGTCGGAGAGGATGGCGTTGCGGGCGAGGTCGAGCCCCTGCCTTGCCAGCTCCACGTCCACCGGGGCGGGGTTGCCCCGCATGACGAAGCTGTCGAGGCCGCAGAGACGCACCGTGAGGTTGGGCAGGCATTGCTCGGCGCAGAGCACTTCGCCGTACTTGCGTCCCTTCATGAACTGGATGACGAGGACCTTCTTGCCGTGGCCCAGCGCGCGCAGGGCCTGCCCGAGGGCCGCCGTGGTCTTGCCCTTGCCGTCGCCGGTGAAGACCATGATGAGTCCACGGCTGTACTTCGCGAGGGTCTCTTCGATGGGGTCCTTTGTCATGGGGTCCTCCGGAAGACAGGGGCCAAGGTACAGGGAGTGGAAGGAGAATGTTCCCCCTCACCCTGCCCTCTCCCGCGAGGGGAGAGGGGATTAAGATGAAAAAGCCCGGGAGGCCGTCATCCGACCGTCCCGGGCTTCTCTCGATCAGTTCACGGCCTCGCTCACAGGCACCCCTCCAGGTACCGCTTGGCGATGTCCTCGGCCACGGTGTAGGGGTCGACCTCCTTCTTCATGACCTTGTCGATCAACCCCTCCATCTCGCCGCTGCCGATGAGCTTCTGCAGGACCGGCTCGAGGATGCTCGCCCGGATGGCCTCGTTGAGCTCGACGGTCGCCTTGCGGCGCATCCTGCTGCCGATGATGTCCTTCTCGATGAGGTGCTGGTGATGCTCTTCAATCTTGCCGGCGATGTCTTCCAGCGCCTTGTTGAAGCCCGTCGGTTCGAAGGCGTTCTCCACCTTCATGATGGGCGGCCGCCATCCCCCCTGGAACGTGGACGGCGGGGCCATGTCGAGCATGGCCATCAGCTCCCTCGAGAGCTTGGAGGAGCCCTCGCGGTCGGCCTTGTTCACGACGAAGATGTCGGCGATCTCGAGGATGCCCGCCTTGATCGCCTGGATCTCGTCGCCCATGCCCGGCACGAGCACCACGAGGACCGTGTGGGAGTGGTTGATGATGTCCACCTCCTGCTGGCCCGTGCCGACGGTCTCGACGATGACGATGTCCTTGCCCAGGACGTCCATCACGTGGATGGCATCGCCCACGGCCTTGGCCAGACCGCCCAGGGCCCCGCGCGTGGCAAGGCTCCGGACGAAGACGCCCGGGTCCTCGGCGTGGCGCTGCATGCGGATGCGGTCGCCGAGGATGGCGCCCCCCGTGAAGGGGCTGGTGGGATCGACGGCCAGCACGCCGACGGTCTTGCCCTTCTTGCGGAACATGTCGATCAGGCCGTCGGTCAGCGTGCTCTTCCCGGCACCCGGCGAGCCGGTGATGCCGATGACGTGCGCCTTCCCCGTGAGGGGAAAGAGGTGCTTGATGGTGGTCTTCGCCTCGGGGATGCGATCTTCCAGGTTACGGATGAGGCGAGAGGCGGCGCGTACGTCGCCGCCCTTGATCTTCTTTGTGGTTTCCATTCCGGATGTCCTTACCTAGTTTCTCGGCTTCACGTTCGTGTTGATCCAGTCGATGATCGACTCCAGCGTGGTGCCGGGCGTGAAGATCGCTTTCAGGCCGGCGTCGTACAGAATCTGGAAGTCCTGGTCGGGGATGATGCCGCCGCCGATGACGGTGACGTCGTCGATCCCCTTTTCCTTCATGAGCTTCGTGACCGCGGGATACAGGTAGCGGTGGGCCCCGGAGAGGCAGCTCAGCCCCAGCAGGTCCACATCCTCCTGGATGACCGCGGATACGATCTGCTCGGGCGTCTGGTGACAGCCCGTGTAAATGACTTCGTAACCGGCGTCGCGGAAGCAGCGGGCCAGAACCCTGGCGCCGCGGTCGTGCCCGTCGAGACCCGGCTTGGCAACCATCACACGCAGTTTTCTCTCTGCCATTGTCGTGTCCCCTCCTTCCTAGTAGAGTCCCGGGTCGCGGTATTCGCCGTAGACCTCGCGGTAGACGTCGCAGATCTCCTGCACGGAGCACAGGGCCTTGACCGCCTCGATGCAGTAGGGCATGACGTTCTCGCCCTTCTTGCAGGCGTTCCTGAGGTCGTCGAGGCATTTCTTGACGGCCTTGCCGTCGCGCTTGCGCCTGACGGCGTTGAGCCGCTCGATCTGCTCGGTCTCGATCCTGTCGTCGATCTCGAGGAAGGGGATGGACTCTTTCTCGGTGGAGACGTACTTGTTGACGCCGACCATGATCTTCTCGCCGGCATCGATCTGGCGCTGGAACTTGTAGGCCGCGTCGGAGATCTCGAGCTGGGGGAAGCCCTTCTCGATGGCCGCGACCATGCCGCCCATGTCGTCGATCTTGTGGATGTATTCCCAGGCCTGCTTTTCCATCTCGTTGGTGAGGGCCTCCACGAAGTACGAGCCGGCCAGCGGGTCGATCGTGTTGGCCACGCCCGTCTCCTCGGCGATGAGCTGCTGGGTGCGCAGGGCGATCTGGACGGCGAAGTCCGAGGGCAGGCACCACACCTCGTCGAGCGAGTTGGTGTGCAGCGACTGGGTCCCGCCGAGAACGGCCGCCAGGGCCTCCGTCGCCGTTCGAACGACGTTGTTGTAGGGCTGCTGGGCCGTCAGCGAGCATCCTGCCGTCTGCGTGTGGAACCGCATCCACCAGGAGCGCTCGTCCTTGGATTTATACCTCTCCTTCATGGCCTTGGCCCAGATCCGCCGGGCCGCCCGCATCTTGCAGATCTCCTCGAAGAAGTCGATGTGGGAGTTGAAGAAGAAGGAGAGCCGGGGGGCGAAGGCGTCGACGTCGAGCTTCTTGCGGCGAATCACGTCCTCGACGTACTCCATGCCGTCGCGCAGCGTGAAGGCCAGCTCCTGGACCGCCGTGGAGCCCGCCTCGCGGATGTGGTAGCCCGAGATGGAGATCGTGTTCCACTTGGGAACCTTCAGGGTGCCGAACTCGACGGTGTCGCTGATGAGCTTGACGGAAGGCTCGGGCGGGCACATCAGCGTCTTCTGGGCGATGAACTCCTTGAGCATGTCGTTCTGGATCGTGCCGCCGATCTTCGTGAGGGGGATCCCCTGCATCTCGGCCGCGGCGCAGTACATCGCCCACAGGGCCGTCGCCGGGGGGTTGATCGTCATGGAGGTCGTGATCTTGTCGAGGGGGATGCCCTTTGTGAGAACGAGGAAGTCCTCGAGTGTGTCGATGGCCACGCCGCACTTGCCGCACTCGCCCCGGGCCTTCGGGGAGTCGGTGTCATACCCCATGAGGGTGGGGAAGTCGAAGGCGGTGCTGAGACCCGTCTGGCCTTCCTTCAGGAGCAGGTGCCACCGCGCGTTCGTGGTGGCGGCATCGCCCATGCCCGAGAACATGCGGAAGGTCCAGTACTTGCCGCGGTAGCCCGTCACCTGGTTGCCGCGGGTGTACGGGTACTGCCCGGGGTAGCCGATGTCCCGCTCGAACTCCATGTCCTTGATGTCTTCGGGGGTGTAGAGACGTTTGATGGGGAGATCGGAAACCGTGGACCACTGGGCCTCCGGCTTCTGATCGGGCCATTTGGCGACGAGTTTCTTGACCTCGTCCTCCCACTTCTGGCGCATCCTGCTGGACGATTCGAGAACTTCTTTTGCGAAATACACGTTTCCTCCCTCCTTGTCCGTGAATTTGTAGAAATTTAGACCATATACACTCCTTGAACCTTATTAAACCCTGACATTCCGCAATAATAGACCCACTCGTTCCCGTATACAATAACCTCAATTTTGTCAAGCTAAAAGACGGCGATTTTGCCCGTATGATGGGCCTTTCGGGGCAGGCGGCAGGCGGGACCGGGTGTCGCTGTATCAAACGGGGGTGCAAGACGCGCCGCTCCCCTGTGTCCTCCCGGCATGGGCCCACTATAAGCCCTTCGGGCCGCCGGTCCATCCTTTTCTGAGTCCCCGTGGGAACGGCATCGGCAGAAGAAGGGGGGTGGAACCCCTGCGGTCCTGCCCCCCTTTGGGCTGCAAGCCTATCGGCATGCGCTTCGGCGTGTTGTCTTACAGGCCGTTGTACCGGGCCTGAACCTGCTCGGCGCTCAGCGTGTCGCTGCGGATGATGACCCGGTCGATCACGCCGTCCCAGCCGAGATTGCCGTATCCGGCGTTGTACTTCTCGGCAAGCTGCGCCCCTATGATGAGGCTGCCGGCCGTGTCGCGCACGCCGCCGGTGGTATTGGCCGCCTCGTCGTCCAGCACGCCGTTGACGTAGAGGCGAAGCGTCGTCTCGTCCCAGGTCCCGACGATGTGGTACCATCGGCCGGGCTGCAGGTCGTAGCTCCCGTAGACGCCGATCCACTTGCCGTCGTCACCGGTGATCATGAAGAGAAGCCGCGCGTGGGACCCCTCGTGGTACCAGAGCTGCAGGCCCCAGGCCTCGTCGCTGAAATCCCTTCGCTCGCCCTTGTGCACGATCCCGGCAAAGGGGTGGATGCCGTCCACGCGGACCAGGACCTCGACGGTCCCTTTGTTCCGAAGGGTCAGTTCGTCGCGGTCGGGGGCGATCACGTAGTCCAGCGTCGCCGGATCGCCGTCGAACAGCCGGGCGTTCATGTTCCCCTTGTACCCTTCGACGGCGGGGACATCGGCGATCACGTACTGGCGGCAATCGGGGGAGAAGCCGATCCACTCCGCCACGATGGCCGGGTCGGGCAGGATGGAAACCGTGTAGGTTGCCCTGGTGCCGTCCTCGGCCGTCACAACGATGAGGGAACTTGCGGTCAGGCCGGTCGCCCTCGTGCGCCCATCGGACTCGCAAATGTCGAACCGAGCTCCCGCCGCGACCACGAGAGAGGCCTCGAGGACCTCCACGGTCGTGCCAAAGGGGATTTCGACCAGAGAGTGGCCCCGCACCTCGCCGATCACCGAGGCCAGGGAGGTGTCGCTGCTCAGGGGGACCGGTTCCGGCGCTTCCACGGAGACAGACGAGGGGCTGCCGCCGCCCGAACATCCCAGCATCAGAAGAGCGAGAACGACGATGATCGTTTTGTGTGTATTCATGGCCTCCTCCGTGGCGACATCGGGATTTCGAGTCGACCATCCGTTGAGCACAAGGGGTGCCGCACGGGCCATATCGGAGTATCATGAATAAAATCAGCCTATTATGGGAAAGAGGGGCTCGGCGGCACGTTCATCGAGGCTCCCCGCTCGCCTCCGTTCCGGCATCGAGCGATCTTATTGTCCAACGATTTCAATGCAATGGAACCATTGCGCCATTTTGGCACACAAACAGATTGGATGTCGGCGACAAGAAGGTGGGATCAGCACTCAGTTCTCGCCGAGGACCAGGACGAGGGTCTCGAAGAGTTCCCTTTGCGTTCGGTCGGCCAGCCTGCCCTTCATGAGGTTGAGGGCCTGGAAGGGGGGCATCTTCCCCCGGTAGGGCCGGTCCGAGGTCAGGGCGTCGTAGACGTCCACGAGCGCGCAGATCCGGGCATAGACGTGGATCTCGCCCCCGTAGAGGCCGTAGGGATAGCCCCGCCCGTCCTCCCGCTCGTGGTGTTCGAGCACGATGAGCTTGCACTCGGTGGTCAGCTGGTTGGTCTCCTTGAGGATGTCGAACCCGTATAAGGGATGCCGCCGCATTTCCGTTTTTTCCTCGTCCGTCAGCAGGCCCTCCTTCATGATGACCCCGGGGTTGACCCGGGTCTTCCCCAGGTCGTGCAGGAAGAACCCGATGCCCAGTTCGCGAAGGTCATGGCGGTCGGAGCGGCCGAAGTACTTCCGGGCGACCAGCAGGGACAGGACCCCGACGTTGACGGAGTGGGTGTAGGTGTAGGCGTCGTAGTCCCGGATGGAGAGCAGGTATCGGCTCAGGTGATCCACCTCCAGGATGCAGTCGATGATTTCGTAGAACCCCTCCTTGGCCTCCTGGATGGTCTCCTCGTCGGGGGTGTTCTCCATGAGCCGCTGCATGACCATCTTGGAGCAGGCCTTCACGGCGGCGGCCCTGCAGTCGGGGGCGACGCCGCGATCGTGCATCGTCTCCTTCAGCAGCGGGGGGATCGTCTCCTGCGGTGCGGCGGGAGCGGGAAATTCGGGCAGGTCCTCGTCGAGGATGGGCTCCGCAAAGGCCCGCGGGGCATCGACGCTCACCGTCCGGACCCCCCAGTGCTTCATCTTCTCGATGTCGCGCGGCGAGTTGAGGGTGAAGCGGCTCCGGATGAAGGGGTGGCTGAACCACGATCCCGGAATGGTGACCTGCATCCCGACTTTCAACTCGCTCACGGGGACCGACTGCTGCATACTGCCTCCAACCGAAAAAAATCCGGCCCACGCCGGCGCGGCACGAGCGGTCTTTCCCGCGCCTACCGGCTTCTCCATTTTCCCCTGGCCGTCCCGGTGACCCCTTTCTCCGGGATTCCCGAGGCGGTGATCTCGATCTCGCTTCCTGCCACGGCAAAGCTCAGCCGATAGTCGCCGGCGTCGGTGCTCACCGATGACAGGAGGGCGGGGAGGTCGTTCGCCTGCTCCTGGGAAGTCATCAGCTTGATGGCGTACTGGTTCGTGAGCCTGTTCTGCGCCTCCACCACGGCCTGCAGGGCGGCCCTGTTTTCGGCTTCCGTTTTCAGGCCGATGAACTTCGGCGCGGCCACGGCGCTCAGGACCCCCAGGATGACGAGCACGGCAATGATCTCGATCAGGGTGAAGCCCTTCCGGCTGCGGCACCGGTCCTTGCGGGAAAGCGGGTTCATCGGATTCCTCTGGGACTCTGAATTCATGGCTGCCTGTCGCCCGAGCATGGATAATACCAGGCGGCCGGATGGCCCCGGCGAAACAATAAGCCAGTGAATCCGGCATGTTGCAGATCGCCGTTCCGGAGGCGGCCCTCCGGCGCGCATCGGCGGCCGGGCCATTTCGGACCCGTACGGCGCTGAAACCGAGTCATTTCGGCGAGATGAAATGACGATGCCGTTTCGGCACAGGCCGGAACGGCATCATGGGCAAGCAATTCGGTCTTGACAAAAACAGGAGCGTCGCTAATCTGAAAAGCGAGAGTGCATCAGGGCTCGCAACCTATCGGGCAGTTCCCCGCGGTTACCGTCAACCAGCTTCCATAACGCTGATCGAACGATTTTTCCCGTTTCGCCGACCGTGTCGCAACGCGCAGGTGTTTCATGGGAACATTCATTGAGATTTCAGCGCTCCCCATCATCCTCTTCCTCGGTCTCGGGGCCGGCAGGAAGCTGCTCGACACCTTCGTGGCGCCCGGAGGGCAGGCAAGGCTCTCCGAGCTGACGGAGCTTTCGACCCTGTGGATGGGCTACGTCTGGCTGTCGAACTTCACAGGCCGCTGGGCCATCGGGTGCCTCGACGAGGGCGACGTGATCAACGTGCTGGGCCTGGGGTTGGTCGTCCTGTCCGTCGTCCTCTTCGGCGGCAGGGGGGACCGGTCCGACGCCTGAGCCGTTTCTATTCCCGTTCCATCTCGGTCTTCCACACCTTCCAGACGTTGCCCACGAGGTCCGGGCCATCCCCCTGAGCAATGATGGTCAGGAAGCGATCGGTAACCGCGGGCTGGGAAAACTGCGACAGTTCATAGCGACCGGCGACGTACTGAAACAGCATGGGCAGGGGCGAGTCTGTAAACTCGACGATCCCCTTGATGCGAAAAACCTTGGGCGGGAGGGATTCGACTGCGGAGAGGAATTTTCTCCGATTCAGCGGTCCCGGGATTTCCAGGGTTTCGCACCGCAGATCGTCGTGAACATGGGAGTGATGGATGGGAAGACGTGCCCCGGGCGTCGCGGGCCATGCGTTCTCCCCCCGCGATGAGACTTCGATGTCGAGAATGAAGGCCGGGTTCAAATCGCCCCGCGTTGTCAAGAATAGAACGGCCCTGGGATTGATCTCCTGAAGCAGCGTGCGCGCTTTTTCCAGACCCGCATCGCTGACGAGGTCGCATTTGTTCAGCAGCAGGACGTCGGCGGCCCGGATCTGGTCCGTCGCAATCGCAAACCGGGACAGACTGGAATCGAGATTGAGCGCATCGACCACCGTAACCGTGCAGTCGTATCGTATCAGATCTTCCAGCTCGCCGATCTCGTCGAGCAGATTGAGGGGGTTGGCGGCCCCCGTGGTTTCGAGAAGGACGAAATCAGGCTGGAAACTCGAAAGGATGTCGTTCACGGCCCGCCTCAGGTTGCCCGCCAGGCTGCAGCAGACGCAGCCCTCATCGATCTCGGTAACCGTGTAGTCGAGCAGTTTCCCGTCCAGGCCGACTTCGCCGATTTCGTTCTGGATCACCGCGACGAATCGGCTGCGCTGGGTCTGATACTCGATGAAGTGCTGCAGAAAACTCGTCTTGCCCGCGCCCAGGAAACCCGCCAGGACCGTGAGCGGCGGGCGCTCATCGATCCCCAGGCTTTTCTTGTCCAGTGTCCTGTAGCCGCTCGTTTTCCGGGCGGTCCACCACCGCATCCCCTCGTAACCCGGCGGGACGGCTTCCCCCTCCCGCCACCGCACGTCTCTGCCAGGAGCGCCATACGCGCCGGAAAGCGAGTCGAAAAGCTCGTCACACCGGCCTTCGCCGTACCCAAGCGCGACCAGGACTTCCTCGATGTCCGCTGCGGGGATTTTCCGGATTGACCCCGCAGGGTCGTAGGCGATCTCCGCGCCGGGGAAAGACCGCTCGAACAGGCTGCAGGGAGCCCGGCCGAGATGAAACGCAAGCGAGGCGGCCAGAACGTCGAAAAAAGACCGCGCGAGGGTCAGGGCCGGAAAATCCTGATCGCGCCCGCCGGGCTCGATCACCTGCACCATCCGTCCCTCACGGGGCAGGCGTACGCCTGCCTCGGCTCTGCTGCGAAGCTCAGAGAGGCTTTCCATTCCCAGATACAGCGCCTTCTCCCCGACATCGAGGGCCAGAAGCAGCGTGCCGATCCGGAACAGCGATGACATCTCCTCGTGCTGCAGGAACTCGCGGACGAGGAGCATGTAATCGGGGCGCTGGGTGCAGGCCGCGGCACGCAGGGAGCATCGCTCGACGAGTTCCTCGCCTGCGCCTGGGAAATAGCTCAGACCGAATGTTCCGACCACCCAGCCCGGTGCTTCTTCCATGCCGGTGAAGCACAATCCGAAAACGCCCTCGCAGCCGGCAATGCGAGCCGTCCAGCCCTCCGCTTTTGCGGTGACCGACTGCTTCAGCCCCCGCCAGCCAAGCGCATGGCGCACGCCGGGCACGAACTGGGCGCGCACCAAGATGGCGCGCATCAGTTCCTGAACGGCGCCTTCCGGATCGGACCGGATGTCGCCCCGGAAAAAATGACGCAATTCCAACACAGCTGGCCTTCCTCAGACTCTGCGGAGACGATGCCCGAGACGCTGCCCGGAGCCGGCGGGGCCACACCCTACCTCGCGGGTTTCTTCGGACCCAAAAAATTCAGCGCGACGATGCGCCCGTTTTTCCAGCCGACCGTGTACCGCTGGACGGTATCGGCTGGAAATTCACTCGAGGTTTCGACGGTGCGGCCCTCGACCGTGTAGGTGATGACAGGCCCCTTCATCTCGGTTTTCACAACGTAGGGCGTCCTGATGACCAGGAGCGCCATGGCCTTGCGCATGAGACCGGGGTCGCAATACTTCTTCAGCACCGCTTCATACTCCGCAGGCGACCCGTGGGACCTCAGGCACTCGCGCATCTCCGGGATAACCTCCTGGTACACACGGGGCTTGGCGTCGTAGAACTCGAGCGAGACGACCCGCCGGTTCTTCCAGCAGACGTTGTACGTCTGCGTCGTGTCAGCGGGAAGTTCATAGGACGTCTCCACGATGGTGCCCTCCACGGTGTAGCAGACCATCTCTCCCTTCTGCTCGGTCTTGATCACGTAAGGTTTCTTGATGACCAGCAGCCCCATGGCCCGGCGGATGATTCCGGGGTCGCAGTATTTTTTCAACGCCGCCTCGTACTCCGCGGGCGATCCGTGGGATTGCATGCACTCCTGCATTTCCGGAATGATGCCCGTTACGGGGCCGGCCCACGCCAGCCCCGCCAGGCAATATCCCATCACGACCATGAAAACGATCGCTTCATGACTTCCCCTCTTTCTTGAGAAACATCTTCCCGGGGGTTGTGACCTCTTTGTCAGTATTCCACCTTGCCGCCCTTGGGACCGCCCCACGAGAACTTGACGATCTTGCCATTCTTCCAGCCCATCTGGAAAATCCTCACCGTGCCCGTGGCAGCAGGCGAATGCTCGCATTTCTCAACTGTGGACTCCAGCGTGTAGTACGTGATGCCATCTTTTTCCTCGGTTTTTGTCACGATCGGTTTTGTCATATCGCACTGGGTAAGCTCCTTCGGCACCACGCCCGGCACGGCGTATTTTTTCAGCACCACTTCACGCTGGGTCAGTTTTGAGAATTGATCGATCACCTCTTTCATTTCGGGGCTTACCTTCGGCCCGAAGAAACCGATCAATCCGCCGGCCGACAGCAGCAGAAGCAAAAGCATCCGTTTTCTTCTGATAAGAGTCGCCATAACCGCCTCCTGTACGGTGATGATCACAAGTCAATCCCGAAGCCGATCCTGTCCCCGTTGCCCAGGTATGCCGTGTCCGGCGTCCGGTGACGGGCCGTTCCCTTCTGAACAGGGTACCCCCGCTCAATGAACTTCTTGGCACAGAGGACCCCGGTGCAGTGGTTGCAGCCGATTTTCTGGAACCCGTATTTGCCCAGGGATATCACCAGATCGTCATACTTGGGGTCCCAGTCCTCGAAGGGAGAGATGTGGAGGCCCCCGTAGATGCCGTACAGCTGGTTCTTCTCGTATGCGATCTCCCGGAAGGCCGTCTCGGCAAACTGGATGATGCCGAAGTGACAGCACCCCGTGGTACTGACGAGACCGTGATCCTTCACGTTGGCGTAAACGGCCTGCTCCCCGTAGACCCGGCAGATGATGGGCACGGCGAAGACGTAGGTCGCAAGGCCGGGAATGATGGGGTTGAGCCCCGGCTTGACCTTGACCAATTTCCCCTTGTGTCCGGCATCCTTCAAGTATTGCAGGCCTTCGGGGTAGAACGTGTCGGGAATGTAGGTGGTGATGGTCGGGTCGTATTTGTAGGTGACGGGCACGCCCCAGAAGTGATCGAAATGCTCGTGGGAGATGAACAGGGCTTCGATCTCCCTGTTTTTCAGCATCTGGTCGATGCCCTCGCGCTTGAAGCATTCGTGCATCCACTTGTAGGACCACCCGCTGTCGAGGAGGAATTTCCGTTTCTTGCCGCTCATCTCCTCCACCTCGATGAGGGCGGCGAACCCGCCGGCGTTTTCCGGGCTCACGGAGAGTTTCTCGGTGATCGCCCACGCCTCATCGACGTTGTTCGGCAGCAGGTGCCTGATCTTGGCGACCCCCGATTCGAATGAGCCTTTCCCGAGTCCGGTTCCGTCGCCGAAGGGCGGCCAGTTATAGCTGTACTGGTTTACCAGGAGGCCCCCGGCGCCCTTGATGTCTCCCATCAAAACGGAATTCTGGAACCAGCTGGTCTCGGAGATGTTGGTCACCTTGACGCTCTTGCAGACGCCGATGTCCGCCATCTTCCGTTTCACCTCGGGGAAGTAACTCTTGCGCCAGGGGCTGTAGGAATAGACGCCCATCCCCAGCAGGCTTCCCCCGAGAACGCCCGCGGCGGCTCCCTTGAAAAAGTCCCTGCGGCTGAATTTGCTCTTATCGTCAGACATAACTCCTCCTTGTGAACGTCTAGCGGATCACGGTTATGTTTTTGTACACCCAGGGCAAGATCTCCAGGGTTATGAAGTACACGGCAATGCCACACAGGGCTCCCACGCCCAGCCCCCATCCTAGGGACGGATTCCACCGGACGTCGGCGATTAGGGCTTTCTCAGCGGCGTGCCCCTCGGCAATTTCTTCCGCGGTCTTCGGCACCATCTTCCAGGCCGGCCAGTTATCCATGAACCAGTGGTGGGCCAGCCAGATGTTGATCAGCCAGATGGTGGGGATCATCGGGAACTGCTGCTCGTGCATGAACCCCTTCTGGGTGCCCAGGAAGTCATGCGAGAACATGTAGTACAGGATGTAGAGCAGGACGGCAGCGACGATGGTGATCCCCGTGCGGATCAGCACATTGACCGGCAGGCTGAAGCGGCGCGGCCAGTTGTTGCAGTAGAACGTGATGAAAATGGCAGGCACAAGGAAGAAGACCGCCATCTCCCCGACATGCAGCCAGCGCCAGTCGGGTGCGTTGATGAGGCGCGTGCCGCGGATGGCAGGCCCCCAGGTGAGCTCCTGGGCGAAGTAGAGGAAGAAGAGCATGGCCCAGGCCATGGCGATGATCCCGAAGAAAGCCGTCACGCGCCGCAGCCAGTCCGTCCTGATCAGCTTAAAGGGGAAGCGTTCCCAGATGGTTTCCACGATCCAGACCATTACCGTGCAGCACATGATCCAGGCCACGTGAAAATTGCCGGAGACCGTGTTCGCGAACTGCTCCCAGTAAGGCGGTGCGATGGAGGTGAAGTACTGCCACGGGTAATACAGGATACCCATGTGGGAATGCATGGTCATGAAGAAGATGATCGTACTCAGGAAGAAGGTCATCACCAGGATGCTGATCCCCTTGGCGGGCTGCTTCATCTTCTGCCAGGGCACCTCCTCGCAGGCCACTACCCAGGCCGGGCTCAGCCAGGAGGCGATCGCGGCGAACATCAGGCAGGCGAGCGATGCGTACTCGAGGGCGAAGAACTCCGTCATCCGGGGCAGCTGCATGAGTCTGCCGGGGTTGAAGTAGGCGATGCCGAAATTGCCCAGAAGCCCCTCGAAGAAGCCCTTGATGAGGACGTAGAGGATGAAGACGGAGATGAACGTCAGGATGCCCCCTTTTAGGACAGGGTGGGTTTTTTCCAGCCAGGCGCGCTTGAAGGGCCAGTAGTTGAAGATGTAGACCATCCAGATCAGCATGATCAGCCACCAGCGGGTGTACATGTAGCCTACGTACGGCGTGTACATCCGCAGCCAGCCCCGCGGGTCCTGGAAGATCCACCATGTGGCATAAAACACCGCCAGCGTGAGCAGCAACGCGACGATGGCCGGGATCGGCTGCCGCCAGCGCGGTATCAGCTTGCGCTCCTCCAGGTAGCCTTCACCGTAAAGCCTCAGTTCCTTCTCTTCCATCGAAGAACCTCCTTTTTCCATTGGTCATGCGGTTCATGAAAGCCTGCTGTCCCCCAGGTTCTGTTTTCAGCTCCCTTGCACTTCCAGCCGGGCGAAGATCTCCCGGGCAATGTCCTCGCGGGCCCGCCCAGCGGTCTCGATCCCGAGGCGGGCGGCCTCCTCGTAGAGGAGCTCCCCGGCATCGGCCAGCAGCGGCTGGCAGGATTCGAAGGTCGCGAAGTAATCCCGCGGCCTCTCCTCCTCCACGGGAATCCGCGATGCGTCCAGGATCTTCGCGAGACCCGCGAGCAGGTCCCTGCCGAGAAAATCCCTCCTGCCGCGATCGAACGCCATACGACAACCCTCCTGAGCGGGCGGGTTATCCCCGCCGCCGCATTCGCTTCTTTTCCGGGTGATTCTCTCTCAATTGATCACTTCGCCGCTGCGAAGGGTCCCCTCGAGATAGCGGGCAATGACATCTTCAACATTGCCGATTACGTTGTCGACGAAGCGGATATTATGCTCCCGCAGGTGACACTGGCACTCCTGCTTCGCGCCTCCGCAGATGACGAACTCCACCCCGAGCCTAACGAGCATGGCCGTTTGCTCCGCGGACGTCAGGCCGCTTACGTTCACGGTCCATCGCTCGGAAATACGGCCATGGTTGTCGATGGAAAAAACGGCAAATTCCGGCGTGGTGTCGTAGAGAGGGGCGATGCGCCCGTCGAGCTGGCAGATGGCGACCTTTTTCATGCGAAATGGTACGGCAGGATTTGTGCCAGTGTCGGAACAATAATATTATCAATAATTACAACTAGATAAAGCGATGGAAGGCTTGGTGGGACGGCGGATTAGTTTCACATGTGTTGCAGATACTGGGGCAAGCAAACGAATACAATAATATATTGCAATAAAATAAAGGGAATAGGATTGATGCAGGGGATTGCAACATTGTTGCATCATCCGCAACGTCAGGTGGGTTCGCCCGGGAGAAGACTGTGTTTTTTCATACGGCGCCAGAGGGTGGTCCGGTTGATCCGGAGTGCCCGAGCCGCCTCCGTGCGGTTCCAGCCGTGGGATTGCAGAGCTGTCTTGAGGGCGGTTCGCTCGCGGGCCTCGCCTGCGACGCCGCCGGATCCTCCCGCCATCGCCTCGCTGCCGGCCGGATTCAGAAGGTAGGCGGGCAGAAATTGCACGTCGAGCTTCCGAGTCCCGGCCAGGATGACGGCATGCTCGATGATATTCTTGAGTTCCCGGACGTTTCCCGGGTAATCATGGTTCAGAAGGGTCTTCATGAACTCCCGCGTGACCTCATGCCTTGCCTCTCCGCGAAGTCGGGCATGCTCGGCCAGAAAATGGCCGATGAGCAGGGGAATGTCTGAAGGCCGCTCCCTCAGGGGGGGGATCTCGATTTCGACGACGCTGAGCCGATAGTAGAGGTCTTCCCGGAAGCCGCGATCGGCGGTCATTTTCCGGAGACGCCGGTTGGTCGAGGCGATGACCCTCACGTCGACGTTCACCGGGTGAGTGGAGCCCAGCGGGTAGAACTCCTTCTCGTCGAGGACCTGCAGAAGCTTGGCCTGAAGATCCCTCGGCATCTCGCCGACTTCATCGAGGTAGATCGTACCTCCCTCGGCCAGCTGGAAACGCCCGGGCTTGTTGGTCCTGGCGTCGGTGAAAGCGCCCTTCCGGTAACCGAAAAGCTCCGATTCGAGAAGTTGGGCGGGCAAGGCCGCGCAGTTGACCTTGATGAAGGGACCTTTTCTCCGGCGGCTTGCATTGTGGATGGCCCGGGCAACCAGGTCTTTCCCGGTGCCCGTTTCGCCCTGCAGCAGGACGTGCGAATCCGTCGGGGCAACCGTGCCCAAAACGTCGAAGACTTTCCGGATCCGGTCGTCCCGACCCACGACGTCCTGGAAGCACAAGGAACCGCGGATTTCCTTTTCGAGGGACACCCGGACCGAGTCGTCGAGGAAGGACTCGACTCCGCCGATGACGTTTCCATCCCTGTCCAGGAGGACCGATACGGTAATATCCACAGGGATTTCAAGGTTTTCCTTGTTCAGGATGACGTTTCGCAGTTTGACGATCCGGCTCTTCGTTTCAATGGCTTTCCGAAGGGAGCATTTCCTGAGACACCGTTCGGTCCGGAAGATCTCGTAACATTTTCGGCCGAGGGCCTCCTGCTTCGAGAACCCCGTGATGGCCTCGGCATGGGCATTGAAGAACTGGATGGTCAGCTCCCTGTCGACGCTGAAGACGCCTACGGCCACGCTGTCGAGAATCTGGTCGCAGTCTTTTATGAACACCATCCTGCAAGCCCGCTTACGATTGCTGGCTCAGGGTACCAGCCGACAGTTCGAAAGTAAAGAGCGACAAACGGATCCGGGCCGACCGATCCACGGGAGGACGGACACCCGGGAGCCGGGGTTCCCGCGAAGACCTCGAGCGGGGAAAATGAAACGCAGTCTCTTCCAATGACCGGCTGCGGAGAGTTGCCCCCGGACCCGGAAAACAGGAAACGGGCCGAAGGTTTGTCTCCAGCCCGTTCCGCATGCTGTTTCTTTGAATCACGTCCTTTTTCAGTCCCGTTCCATCTCGGTCTTCCACACCTTCCAGACGTTGCCCACGAGGTCCGGGCCCGGCTTCAGCGTGAGCTTGCCGGGACGCCACCCCGAGGGTGTCGCCTCCGTGCCCCCGCTGTTGCGGACATGCTGGAAGGCCTGCAGCTGGCGAATGCTCTCCGAGACGTTGCGCCCCACGGGCGGCGTCAGCACCTCGTAGCCCTGGATCACCCCGTCGGGGTCGATGATGAACCGGCCCCGCGTCTCCACCCCGGCCACGTCGTCGAAGACGCCATAGGCCGTCCCCACCTTGCCCCCCACGTCCGAGAGCATCGGGTAGGGGACGACCCCCGTCTTGACCATCTTGGAGATCTCGTGGTCCACCCACATCTTGTGGACGAAGACGCTGTCGATGCTCATCGTGAGCACCTGGGCGCCGAGCTTCTCGAACTCCGCGTATCGATCGGCGACCGCCGATATCTCCGTCGCTCAGACGAAGGTGAAATCCCCCGGGTAAAAGCAGAGAAGCACCCACTTGCCCAGGTAATCGGAAAGATGCACGTTGATGAACTTGCCCTGGAAATACCCCGGCGCCATGAAATCGGGCGCCTTGCGGCCGATCATGATCATGGACTTCACCTCCTTCTTCTCTTCCTTCGCCTCGGTCGGTTTATCCCCTGGAGGCTCTTCGCCGACGAGCCCCCCTGTCGGCCTCGCACAGCCTGCCTTGATCTCTTCTGCCAATGGGTCCACCTCCTTTCGCCACCCGGTTTATTGTAGGCGGCCGGGGCCTGCCCTGCAACAGAATTTTCCTCCCCGGCCGCGTCGAGGCGTCACTGCGGCCTGTCCGCCGGCAGCTCTTCGCCGAGGGCGAGCCGGCAGAGATCGCTGATCATGTAGTTCTTCATGCCCGCCTCGCGGACCTTCTTGTTGAGGACCGTGAAGCACATGGGGCAGAGGTACACCATCGCCTCGGCCCCGCTGGCCTTCGCGTCCTCGACGTTTTTCACCCGGAAGGGCTCGTAGTTCTTCCCGCGGGGGAAGAGCTTGAGGTCCGGTCCCGCCACCTCCACGCCGCAGCACAGGGCGTCCTCACCCTCGTAGCGCCGCTTCATGCGTTTCACGCCGACGAGCTCGAAGATCTCATCGACGACGGGGTCCTTCTCGGGCGTGTAGCGCGAGGCGCAGGGACGCTGGTAGGCGACTTTCATGTCGAGCTTTTTCAGACTTCCCTTCTTCTCCTTCAGGACATCCCGGAGGTGCTCGAAGAGGTGGATCGGCTTGAAGGGGATCTTGATCCCCAGCTCGGGGGCGATGCCCTTGAGGGCCGCGTAGCAGTCGTCATGCAGGAATACGATCTCCTTGGCCCCGGACTTGGCCAGGTTGTCCACCATCCCCTGGATGCGCTCCCGCAGGATCGACTCGTCGCCCATGTGGGAGAAGAGCACGTTGCAGAAGTAGTGCTTCCCCTTGAGCAGGGGGATCGTCTCGAAGAGCTGCCCCTGGATCGCCCAGGGCATATTGCCCTGCATGACGCAGATCGACATGACCCGCTCGGAGGGCTTCACGGGCTTGGGTTCCCCCTCGGGCTTGAACCGCGCGGCCATGTCGGCCCGCAGCTTCGGGTCCGTGAAATCCCCCGCCTCCTCCATCCGCTTCATGATGAGATCGAAGGGCCGGGCATCCGTGGGGCAGTACTCGTCACAGGCCATGCAGGTCACACAGTCGTAGATCCATGGCGACTTCTCGCCCGCGGCGAGCTTGCGCATCGCCGCCGACCCGCTCTCCTTGTCGAACTCCAGGTACTTGCACCGCGCCAGGCAGTCACCGCAAAAATCACATCTCTCCTCGTGGAACATAACCTCGCTCTCCCTTCCTCAGTAGTATCCCGTGACGTGACGTCATTCGGATTTCACGGATTCGGTCTTCGCGACGAAGCGCCCGTCGTCCCGGGTTGTTTCCAGTTTCCCGACGTTGTCCTCCAGCCAGCCGATCCGCGCGTCCTCCGCCCCGTCGAACCGGGGGACGTAGGGCTTGACGTCAAGCAGGGGGGGGCCGTCGACGATGTCGACGTTCTCGACGTAGAGGACGTTCTTCTCGATCCCGAGCAGGCGGACGACCGAGATCCCGATCGCGTTGGGCCTCGCGGGGCTCCGCGTCGCGAAGACGCCCCGTTCGACGGTGTCCATAAAGGGCTTTACCCTCAGCCCGGCCGGCTTGGCCCTGTGGAAATGGTAGATCAGGATCACGTGCGAGAAGCCTTCGAGGTCCTTCAACCCGTCCGCCAGGCCGGGATCCAGTTCGACCCTCCCCACGACCCCCGTTGCGGCGGCGGGCTGGATCGGCACGCCCTCGGGCGACGCAAACGGCGTGCGGATGGTACCGATGGGTGTATACCGGATCTCCTTCATCGCCTGTTCAGCCTTTTCGGGTTCTCCCGACGGCATAATCCCTCAGGGCCTTCTGGAGGGCCCGGGCCGCCAGCAGGGCGCAGTGTCGGTCCTCCTCGGGCATCCCGCCGAGATACTCCGCGATGGCGCTCTGGTTGATGTTCAGGCAGCCGCGCAGGGTCCGTCCCCGGGCCATCTCTGCGGCGGCGGCCATGGACGCGAAGGCGGACAGGCAGCCGTCGATGGTAAAGGCGGCGTCCTCGACCTTGCCGTCGGACACGCGGAGGAAGAACTCCACCGTGTCGCCGCACTCGCCTGTGAGCGTCGCATAGCCGTCCGGCCTGTCGATGCGGCGGTTGTTCGTCGCGTCCGTCCCGAGCCGGATCAGTTTCTCCGAGTAGCGCCTGCCCGTCCGCTGGAAGAGCATCTCGAGCAGCGCCCGTATCGTTTCCGCGTCACGCTCCATTGCAAAAGCGGGCCTTCCTGCCGATTCGTCCTGCAACTCTCCACTAAGCACATCGGGTCCTCGAAAGCAACCGGGTCTTTTCCGCGGTCACTCGGGGAGATCCACGTGCGTGCCGTTTCGGATTGTAATGAAATGGCTGCCGAAACGTTCCCGTAAGAGCTCCGTGGCCCGCTCTCCCGTGCAGTGGGTGGGCGCTACGTTGGCGACGCCCAGGTCCTTCATCCGAGCGATGATCTCCAGGATCTCCGCATCGGCCGCGTCCAGGAGATGAAAGCCGCCGAGGACGAGATAGATCCCGCTGCCGGACCAGTGCCGGACCTTTTCCAGAATTGAGCAGATCCCGGGGTGGGCGCAACCCGTTACGACGACCGGCCCCAGGGGCGATTTCAGCACGAGCGCATGCTCGTAGAGGCTGTTGCCGTTGTAGGCGGCCGGCAACTCCCCGGTCGAGACCCAGCCGTCCCGGATCAGCTGGAACTCGCCGCAGGAGTTCACTGTCCCCCCGAAGAGTTCGATATTTTTCACCAGGGCGTTCGATGCGCGGGGGCAGACGTGGACGCGGCAGCCCTTCGTCCTCAGCATGATGCTCCAGAGGCCGCAGGTGTGGTCCCAGTGGTCATGCGAGATGACGATGTCGCGGATGGCCGAGACGTCGATCCCTTCTTCCTGCAGGCGACGCTGGAAGACGGCGGGCACGCCGTAGGTGTCGAACAGCAGGGCGTCGCCCACCAGCAGCGAGAGCCCCCAGTTGCCGTCCGCCCGTTCCTCCCGGGTCGAACCGGTTGCGATGACCTTGATCGTCACTCGGCACCTCCCCTGCAGACGTGCGGCGGCCCGCCCCGCCGGATGACCCTACTCACCGGCCGCACCGTCCCTCTCCTCCGCAGGGAGGCCGATCGCACCTCTCGGGCCTGCCGCAGCAGGTGGCCCCGCCGGCGTTCTCCTTTTTGGCGGCGCCGACCCCGCGCGACAGGAGCCTTGTCATCTCCGGGCTGCCGCACCGGGGGCAGGCAACGGGCGATTCCTGACCGATCACGCCCTCGATGAACTCCGACGTCTTGCCGCAGGCTTCGCACCGGTATTCGAAAATCGGCATATCCCAACCCCGCACATTTCGGTCAAGGCCCGGACCCCGCCGGGGCGTTCAACCCTTCCCCCTGCGCCGGAGAGCGTCTCCGCCGCGGATCGGCGCGGCCTCCCTGCGCGGCTCCTCATAGACGGATCGGACGGAGAGGTCGCGAAAGCATCTGGCGATGCCCTGGATTTCGAGCCTGTCCAGGGGTCGGCTCCCGCCGGGCCGCAGGGGCGTGTTGACCTGCACCTCGTCGGCCCCGATCCGGCAGGCAAGTCGGGCCAGCTCGTCGGCGGCCTCCCGGTTTGCCTCGACGAACATGATCTGGAGGGCCAGCCTGCCCCGGTATTGACGACGAAACGCGATCAGGCCGTCGAGGATCTCCTCGAACGCGACCCCGGTTGCCGGCCGGTTGATCGTTCGAAGCAGTTCATCGGAACAGGCATCCAGCTTCGCGACCACGATGTCGGCCTGCGCGAGTTCGGACCGGACGGCGTGCCGCCCGATCAGGGAAGAATTGGTCAGAACGGCCACGGGCTCCCTGCGCAGACGCTTGACGGCCTCGATGGCGCCGCCGAGGTTTGCCGCCAGCATCGGTTCCCCCCGTCCCGAGAAGGTGAGGGTGTCGATCCCCACGTCCGGGGGCAGAGCCGCGATCTCCTCCAGGACCTCTTCCGTTGCGACGTAGAGCCCCCTGTCGGTCGTTAGAAGATCGGTGCGCCCCAGCTGGCAGTAGACACAGTCGAAGCTGCAGATCTTCTCCTCCCGGGAAAGAAGGTCGATCCCGAGCGACGCGCCCAGCCTCCACGAAGGGACAGGGCCGTAAAGGATGCGATATTCCCTTTCCATCGGGTCTCAGAGAGAGGTCACGATGTTCCGCACGATCCCGTCGAACGCCTTCGCCGACGGCGAGCCCGCCTTCGACTTGACGAAAGGAAGCCCCCGGTCGGCCATTTCGACGAGGTCCGGCTCGAAGGGAATCCTCCCCAGGAAGGGGACGCCCAAATCCTTCGCGGCCTTCTCGCCGCCGCCCTTCTTGAAAATCGGCGTCTCTTTGCCGCAGTGCGGGCAGACGAAGCCGCTCATGTTCTCGATGATGCCGAGGACGGGGATCTTCAGCTGGTGCGCGAAGTGTACGCTCTTGCGCGCATCGAGGATCGAGACGTCCTGGGGGGTGGTCACGATGACGGCCCCGCTTACGTCCGGGATGAGCTGGCAGGCGCTCAGCGGCTCGTCGCCGGTGCCGGGGGGGGAGTCGACGATCAGGAAATCCAGGTCGCCCCAGTTGATCTCCTCGAGGAACTGGCGGATGGCGGACATCTTCAGGGGACCGCGCCAGATGATGGGCATGTCCGGGTTCGCGGCCGCGAAGGCGATGCTGGCCGCCTTGAGGGTGGGCAGCACCCGGACCGGTTCGATCCCCCGTTCCGAGCCGGTGAACCCCTCGCCCTCGACGCCCAGCATCTTGGCGATGTTGGGGCCGTGCAGGTCGATGTCCACGAGACCCACCTGCCGGCCCGTCAGGGCCAGGGTGTAGGACAGGTTGACGGAAACGGAGGTCTTCCCCACCCCTCCCTTGCCGCTCATGACGATGATCTTGTGCTTGATCCGGGACATGCGCTTCTTGAGCTCTCTGTCCTGATCCTCTTCTTTTTTCTTCGGGTCGGTGATCTGGATCGGTTTCATGGGTTGACGGGTTGTGACTCCTTTCTGATGAAATTATGGCGCCCGGCGGTTCTGTCCGGCCGGTTCGGAATCGATCTTGTCCCAGGCGGCCCGGATCGCCGCGGAGACCTCGTCGTCTGCCGTCTCGACGTAGGGAACGGCGCGGATGAGGGATTCGGCGACCCGCTTCGAGAAGGGGATCCGCCCCAGGAGATGGACTCCCTCCCGGGCGCAGAGGTCCTCGATCTCGCGGCTTCGCTCCGGGTTGATGTCCCACTTGTTGATGACAAGGCCCACGGGAATCTTGAAGTGCCGGGCCAGCTCCATGACGCGCCGCGCGTCGTGGATTCCCGACAGGGTCGGCTCCGTAACGATGACGGCAAGGTTCGTGTCGGTGAGCGAGGCCAGCACGGGGCAGCCGATCCCCGGGGGACCGTCGATGATGATATAGTCCATGTTGCGCGATTGGGCAAACTCTTTCGCCTTCTGCCGGATCAAGGCGACGAGCTTCCCCGAATTCTCCTGGGCGATCCCCAGCTTCGCGTGGACGAAGGGCCCGTAGGCCGTATCCGAGAGGTACCACTGGCCGCAGAGATTTTCCCGCATCTCGATCACCTCGACGGGGCAGATGCGGGCGCAGAGCCCGCAGCCCTCGCAGGCGAGGGGATCGACGACGAAGTGGTCGTCGGCCCCTCGGATCGCTTCGAACCGGCAGACCTCGGCGCACTCGCCGCAGGCGATGCAGGTGTCCGGGTCGATCCACGCCGTCGCGCCGCTCCGGAACTCGTGCGTCTCGACGACGCGCGGGTTGAGCAGGAGGTGCAGGTCCGCCGCGTCGACGTCGCAGTCCACCATGACCTTGTTCTTTGCAAGCGAGGCGAGCGACGCCGTGAAGATCGTCTTACCCGTGCCGCCTTTGCCGCTGATGACCACGATCTGCTTCATAATGATTCCTGATCGCATCGTAGAGGTCCCGGAATTTCTCCGCGTACTCCCCGCTGCCGTCGACCGCGATGAGCCCCCGGGAGTAACGCTCCGCGATCTCGCGGTCGAAGGGGATGCGCATGAGCACCGGGATGCCGTTGGCCTTCGCATAGGACTCCACGCCGTCGTCGCCGATGTCGCACCGGTTGATGACGAGACCGTGCGGGATTCCCATGACCTGCAGGACCTCGACGGCAAGAATGAGGTCGTTGAGCCCGAAGGGGGTCGGTTCCGTGACCAGCAGACAGTAGTCGCTGCCTTCCAGGGAGTTGATCACCGGGCACGAGGTGCCCGGGGGCGCATCGATGAGGGTCGTCCGATTCCGATCGACGTACTTCTTGACCTGTCGGATGAGCGGAGGAGACATGGCCTCTCCGACATGCAGACGTCCGTGGACAAAGCGGATGGCTCCCGCCCGTCCCGTCTCGACGACGCCGATCTCACGGGGAACCTCGCGGATTGCGCCCTCGGGACAAAGGAGGAAACAACCCCCGCAGCTGTGGCACAGGTTCGGGAAAACCAGGACGCCGCCCTTCAGGCCTGCATCCGGGGGAATGACGGCGATTGCGTTGAAGGCGCAGACCTCCGCGCATTTCCCGCAGTAGGTGCACTTCTCCTCGATGATTTCGGGCACCATGACCCGGGCGGGGATCTTCTCCGCCAGGTCCGGCTTGAGGAAAAGATGGGCGTTGGGCTCCTCCACGTCGCAATCGAGGAACTGGACGTCCCCCAACACGCGGGCCAGATTGACCGCTACCGTGGTCTTGCCCGTGCCGCCTTTTCCGCTCGCTACGGCAATCACCATGGCGTCTACTCCCGTACCATGGCCGATCCGCACTCGGGACACTTGACCGTGTAGCAGGGCACGCCGGGTGTGTGGGGTGTCTTCGTTCCGCAGTTGGGGCACAGGCAGTTCCCGCCGGGGCCGGCGCCCGCCCGGGTGCCTCCCATGCGGCCTCCGCCGCCCCCCGCACCGCGCCCGCCGCCTCCGGCTCCACGACCGCCGCCGCGGCCTGCACCGCGGCCGCCCCCCTGTCCTGATCCTCTTCCAATAGGCATGGCTTACCTCCTGTCTTTGCCTATTTCATGCCCGCCTTCGAGGCGGCCGTGGGCCCGCCCGTTGCCTTGTACAGGCCTTTCTTGAACCCCTCCACGGCCTCGCGCACCGTCCCGGAAACCCCGGTGTAGATGACGATGCCAGCCGCCTGGAGAGTCTGAAAGGCATTGGGCCCCACGTTTCCCGTCAGAACGGCTTTTGCACCGCGCGACGCGACGAGCTGGCCGGCCTGGATGCCGGCCCCGCCCGAGGCCCCGCTGCCGGCGTTGTCGACGGCCTCGAAGACCAACGTGTCGGAATCGACGAAGATAAACGTCCGGCATCGGCCGAACCGCGGGTCCACCCGGGAATCGAGGGACGCTCCTTCGGATGAGATGCAGAGTTTCATGGTTTCCTTCTCCTGTTGAGTCCGGGCTCTGCCGGACCTTTTTCTCCGGGTTCTACCTGTCGTGGTGATGATCGCCGTGCGGGTGGTCGCAGACGGTCTTCTCGATGCCGAGACCCTTCCCCGAACCGGGATCGCACAGGCTCTCACCGCCGACAAGCGTCCCGGCCAGGAACCGCTCGATGACCGCATCGACCGGGCCGCTGACCCCCAGGATGGTCTCGATGCCCAGCTCGTGGAAGATGTCCTGCGCCCGTCCGCCCATCCCGCCGGTGACGACCAGGTGGACCCCCTGCTCGCTCAGAAACCGGGGGATGAAACCCGGCTGGGGGCCGGGGG
>JGI11944J13513_1000822_pt1 | contig 27557 bp, 27 predicted proteins | sample TerdegcoTASludge_FD_13513 | JGI IMG/M metagenome (IMG submission 13513) | reverse complement strand
TCCGCTACGACGAGGCCGTGCGGGGGCTCGCACGGTGGCGCGGCGTCATGAGCCTCTCGGGCGGGGACGCGGAGGTGTTCGAGGTGATCAAGGCGTCGCAGAATTCCTTCCGCTGTTTTGCACAGCAGGAATAGTCTTTCGCGCTTGACCGGGATTCCTCCTGCGAACAGGCGGTTTTGGACCGCTCTAAGGCTTGCTCCGCTGCAGGCGCAAAAACTCGCCCTTCGGGCTCAGACAGTTTGCGCTGCCGCCGCTTTGCTTCGCCAAGAGCGGTCAACCAAAACGCGTTTGACTTCGCCATTCGGAATTCCGCCCAAGCGCTCGGGAGAAACGGAAATCATGAACAAAGCAGAAGCGAGCCGACAGCCCGTCACCGCCCTCTGCGGGGTGGAGGGCCTGGCGCACCTCAAGCGCTTTCATGACATCCCGGGCTTCCGGGTCGGGGGCACCTACGACCTCGACGATCCCGCATCGTGGGAGTCGGGGGGCCCCGGCGGCGTGACCCTCGAATCCCTGGGCGCAGGGCCCCTGCGCACGGCCTGCATCGCCGTCGGCACGCCCCGCCGGGACGCCGACGGGTTCATCGACAACGCCGTCCTCTTCAGCCCCTTCTACTCGGGCGACGCGGGCCTGATGTACTTCTACTGGCACCGCGGCCAGGGCGGGAACGACTTCTGCGGCGGCCCCGTCGTGGGACCCGGGGAGCTGATCGACACGAACCGATACTACGTGATCTTCGCCGACGCCCTCGGCCTGTGGGGTGCGAGCAAGCCGAGCGACGGTCTCGGGCTCGCGTTCCCGCCCTACAGCCTCTTCGATTGCGTCCAGGCCAACTACCGGCTGCTGCGGGACCACCTCAAGGTGGGCCGCCTGCGGCTCGCCACGGGGGTCTCCATGGGTGCCATCCAGAGCTACCTCTGGGCCCTGATGCACCCCGGTTTCGTGGAGGCGATCATGCCCATGGGAGGCGTGACGGAAACGGACGCCAGCCTCCGGTGGCTCTTCCGGCTCATGTCGGCGGCCATCGAGAGCGACCCCGCCTGGCGCGAAACGGCCGGCGCCTACTACCACCTCCCGAAGGAACGGCACCCGTACCGGGGCGTCATGTTCGGCTGGTCCATCCTGTTCCACTCGGCGATGAGCTTCGACCACCGGATCGAGTCGGGCTGGGAGGCCGTTCAGCAGGAGGTCTTTGCCTGGGAGATGCGCGGCAGGGAGGGTGCGATCCTCGTCCCCTACGGCCGCAACTACGACGCCGTCGACCTGCTCTACCGCAACCGGGCGGGGGAGTCCCTCGATGTCTCGGGACGGCTCGACCGCATCCGGGCCAGGACGCTCATCCTCCACGTGGCCAACGACCACTGGGTCCGCCTGCGCATGGCCCGCAAGGCCCACGAGCGGATCCCCGGCTCCCGGCTCTATTCCTTCGAGCACCCCCTGGGCCACTACGCCCTGTTCCAGGCTCCGAACGTCTTCCGCGACACGATCCGGACGTTCCTGGAAGACACGCCGGGGCCGCCGCCAGGAGAGTGGACATGAACCTAGACGCCGTCGAGATCTTCCGCGAGGCGCTCCGCGCCGTAGATCCCCGCGCCGCGGTCGCGAGGCACGCGGAACGGATCCGCGCGATCCGCCGCGACGAGGGCCTAAAGGACATCGTCGTCGTCGCCTTCGGCAAGGCCGCCTGCCCCATGGCCGGCGCCTTCGTCGACGAGATGGGGGAAAGCGTCCGCGGGGGCGTCGTCGTGACCAAGTACGGCCACTGCGGGGACGGCCCCCCGGCCGGGCCGATCGAGATCATCGAGGCCGGACACCCCGTTCCCGACGAAAACGGGGTCGCCGGCACCGACCGGGCCGTCGCGATGATCCGGCAGGCGGGCCGCGAAACCCTCGTCGTCTGCCTGATCTCGGGAGGGGGATCGGCCCTCCTCGTCTCCCCGATGGAGGGCCTCTCGCTCGGCGACAAGCAGGAGGTGACCCGCATCCTCCTGCGCGGCGGGGCGGATATCGTGGAGCTCAACACGGTGCGAAAGCACCTCTCCCGCGTCAAGGCCGGGAGGCTCGCCGAAGCGGCCCGGCCGGCCCGGGTGGTCTCGCTCATCCTCTCCGACGTGATCGGGGATCCCGTCGACTTCATCGCCTCCGGCCCCACGGCGCCCGACTCGACGACCTGGGCCGAGGCCCTCGACATCGTGAACCGCTACGACCGGGCCGGCGAGATGCCCCGTCGCGTCATGCGGATCCTCGAGGACGGAGCGGCGGGGAGGATCCCCGACACCCCGAAACGGGGGGACCCCGTATTCGACGGCGTGGAAAACATCGTCATCGGCAGCAACCGCATCGCCACGGAGGCCGCACGTGTCAAGGCCCTTGCGATGGGGTACGAACCGGTCGTGCTCACCACGGAACTGCGGGGGGAGGCCCGCGAGGCCGCCGCCCGGCTTTACCGTCAGGTCCTGGAATCGCTATCCTGCCTCGCATCGGGCAGGAAGCGCATCTGCCTCATTGCCGGGGGCGAGACCACGGTCACCGTGCGGGGCAAGGGCCTCGGGGGCCGCAACACGGAGATGGCCCTCGCCTTCGCCCTCGCCATCGAGGGGACGTCGGGCATCACGTTTCTCTCCGCCGGCACCGACGGAACCGACGGCCCCACCGACGCCGCGGGGGCCCTTGCCGACGGCAAGACGGTCCCGGAAGCACGCTCCCTCGGCCTCGACCCCCGGGCCTTTCTCGACGGCAACGACTCCTACCGCTTCTTCGAGCAGGCCGGCGGTCTCCTCAAGACGGGACCGACGGGCACCAACGTCATGGACCTGCAAATCATTCTGGTCGAGTGAACCGCTCGAACCACGCTCCACACTCTCTCGACATCCCGCAATTGCCGTGCGTGAAGTTACGTCCTGACTTCCCCCTTTCCGCCGCATCCTGCGGCGGACCGGGCAGTTTTCCCTTGACAAAACGCCCGGGACGCGATTTAGTCACGTTTGAATACAATATTCAATTTACGCCCCACCGGTTCCCGGAGAGAGGCCATGAGAAAGCTGGGCACGCGACACGAGAACCTGGACTTCAAGGTGTACAGGGAGCTCAAGTCCATGATCGTCGACCGCAAGCTCAAGCCGGGCGACAAGATCCTGCAGGAAAAGATCGCCCGGGAGTTCGGCGTGAGCCGCACACCGCTGATGTGCGCCCTCAAGAAGCTCGAGCAGGAAAAGCTCGTCCAGGCCTTACCCCGGAGGGGCTTCTACGTCCGCCGCTTCACGAGGGAAGAGGTCCTCCAGGCCTTCGAGCTGCGGGAAATCCTCGAGGGGCTCGCGGCCCGGCGCGCGGCCCAGATCATCAGCCCGGCGCAGGCGGAGAGGCTCCGCGGCTTCTTCCGCGAAGCCGATCTCTCGGACAGCGCGCAGGGCATCAAGCGCTACGCCGAGGAAGACCGCCGCTTTCACCAGTACCTTATCGAGCTGGGCGGATTCGACCTGCTCAACGACATCCTCGAAAACTACAACATCATCACCGTGAGCTACCGCATCGACGTCATGGAGGGTCTCGTCAGGCATCCCCGCGAGACGATGCCCGAGCACGAAGCCCTCATCGAGGCCATCGCCTCGGGCAGGCCGGAGCAGGCGGAGAAACTGGCACGCCAGCACTTCCACCGATCCAGGCAGCAGCTCCTCCGGGAGATGCGACAGGAAAAGGTCGAGGGGCCGCGGAGGCGGCCCGATTGAGGGCGGCCCCCGCCCCGCAGCGACCCTTGCGGGAGGGCTGAATGGCATCGACCCGGAACCGAAAACGCTCCCTCGACGAGCGGGCGGCCTTTCTGAGCGAAAAGGCCCGCGAGGTCCGTTCCCGCATCGTCGACATGATCTACAAGGCCAAATCCGGGCACCCCGGCGGCGCCCTCTCGGCGGCCGACATCGTGACGGCCCTCTACTTCGACATCCTCCGGGTGGACCCCGCGAACCCGCGCCGGCCCGACCGGGACCGGTTCCTCCTGTCGAAAGGGCACGCCTGTCCCGTCCTCTACCCCTGCCTCCGCGATGCGGGGGTTCTTCGGGCTCGAGCACCTGGACACGCTGCGGCAGTTCGGGAGCATCCTCCAGGGCCACCCCATCCGGAAAACCCCCGGCGTCGACATGACGACGGGCTCCACGGGCCACGGCCTCAGCATCGGCCTGGGGATGGCGCTCGAGGGAAGGCTCCGGGGGGACGATTCCTGCGTCTACGTGATGCTGGGCGACGGGGAGCTCAACGAGGGCCACGTCTGGGAAGCCGCCATGGCGGCCGCGAAGTACAGGACGGGCCGCCTCATCGCCCTTGTCGACCGGCACCGTCTGCAGATGGACGGGTGCTGCGACGACATCATGCCGATGGGCGACATCGCCGCGAAGTTCAGGGCCTTCGGCTGGAAGACCTACGAGATCGACGGCCACGATATGCGGGAGATCCTCGGGACGGTCGAAAAGGCCCGCCGGGTCCGAGGGAGGCCCACCTGCATCGTCGCCAACACGGTGAAGGGCAAGGGGGTCAGTTACATGGAGGACCGCTTCGAGTGGCACGGCAAGGGGTCGAACGTAGAGGAGTTCGCCTGTGCCATGAAGGAGATCTGGGGGGAGGACTCATGAGACCGCACGCCCTCGCGCCGGCCGCCATCCCCACCCGCCGGGCCTTCTCCGAGAGGATGGCCGAGTACGGCGCCATCGACGGAGAGTTCGCGGTCTTCTAGGCCGACATCGGCTCCTCGACGTTCTCCCACCTCTTCGGCGACCGCAACCCGGAACGGTACTTCAACATGGGCATCGCCGAGGGCAACATGGTGAGCGCCGCCGCGGGGATGGCCGCCGACGGCCGCACCGTCGTCGCCTCGAGCTATGGCGTCTTCATCACCATGCGGGTCCTGGAGTCGGTGCGGACCTTCGTATGCTACCCGAATCTCAACGTCAAGTTCCTCTCCTCCCACGGCGGGTTCACGCCGGCCGTCGACGGCGGGACGCACCAGGCCCACGGAGGACATCGCCAACATGACGACGCTGCCCAACATGAAGGTGCTGGTGCCCGCGGACACGTGGGCCGCAAAGAAGCTCTTCGACACGGCCATGCAGACGCCGGGCCTTGGCGACGATCTCCGAGGAGTCGCGACCCGTTGTCAGCAGGACCTTGACGACCTGGCGGGCTAGGACGATCCCGATGACCGACATGGCGATGGAGGCCAGGAACAGGACGGCCGTCACCTGCAGGAGAAAATTCGGGTGCTCGATGGAGAGCATGGGACCCGGGGTCACGCCGTGGAGCACTAGGGCCCCCTAGATGCCGGAGGAGCCCGGGGTAGGGCTTGAAGCCGGAGGGGATGGTCACGAAGCCCTCGATCGTGAAGGGCTCGGGGATCAGCATCGCAAGCGGCCGGATCTGTTTTGCCCGGATGAGTTGCTGCTGCTCCGCCACGGAGGTGACGACCACGTTGACCTCCCCCGTCATGGCCGCCGTCTGGCAGGGCGCCGATCCCTTGTAGGGGATGAACTGCAGATTCGCCCCGGACCCCTTCTCGAGGGCCAGCAGGTTCAGGTGGTGGATGGAGCCCGCGCCGCCGGCGCAGGCCTTGATCGTGCCGGGACTCTTCTTGGCCGCCTCGACGAGTTCCTTGAGGTATTTCCAGGGACTGCTCGGGCTGACGGAGATCACGTCGGGCGATCCGCCGACGATGAAGAAATCCCAGACGTTCATCCGTTTGTCCCAGCCGCCCGGGACCGCTGCGGTCACGCAGGACTCGGAAACGCCGCCGGGCTTGTTGATCACGTTGATGTTGACGCCGAGGATGGGGGCCATCTCGGCCGAGATCACCCGGTTGCAGACGTCCGTTCCGCCGCCGGCGCCCCGCACGACGACGTTCGTGATGTCCCGCCGGGGGAAGTCCTTCTTCTGCGCCAGGGCCACGCCTCCCGTCGCCAGGAGCAGAACCAACGCAAGTGCCAACGCCTTCTTCAGACGCCCTTTCTCCTTTTTCCGTATCGGAGCCCCTCTGGGAAGCCGGTCCTGGGTCTGAACGCCCCGGGCGTTCCACGTCTCCCGCCGAATCGATTGTATTTTGTATGCAAATCCTCCTGTCGTCATCGGCGTCCGTTGTCAAGCAATTTCGGCCCCTGAACACATTGCGGGCACAACGCGGGATTCCGGGCATCGGGGGCTTCCCCCTCGGGGCCGATCCCCGAACCGGCCCCGGATTGCCGGGAACGCAGCGAAACCGGCTTCGGGGAGGCCTCATCCATCCAGGGACGGCTCGTTTTCCCGAAGCCACGCGCGCCTTGCCCGGTGGTCCGGGAGGACGCCGGCAACACAATCCCAGAAGCGCCGGGAGTGGTTCATCTCGACGAGGTGCGCCAGTTCGTGGACGATGACGTAGTCGACGACGCCCGGCGGCGCCATGACCAGCCGCCAGGCAATATTCAGGGTCCCCGAGGGGCTGCAGGAGCCCCATCGGCCGCGCGCATCGGTGATCCGCACGGCCCGGCAGGAGAGTCCCATGCGGGGGGCGAAATGCGCCACACGGTCCTCGAACACCTCACGGGCGCGGGCCCGATACCAGGTGCGGAAGAGATCCCCCGCCCGGGACGCCAGGTCTGCGCCCAGGAGGAATTCGCCGTTCTCCAGGCGGAGATATTCCCCCCCGGCGACGAACCGGAGCCTGCAGCGCATCCCCAAAAACAAAAACATCTCCCCCTCGCGGAATCGCCGGGGGGCGGCTTGCACCGGTTGCTGCCTCGCCCGGGCGAGCTTGCTGTCGACCCAGCCGCGGTGGCGTTCCACGAAGGCCTTCACCTCGCGGTCGGCGAGCCGCAGGGGCGCGCGGACGAGAATCTCCCCGTTCCTCGTGATCTCAACGGCGATCGTTCTCCTTCGCGAGCGGATGACGGTGTAGTCCATGAGCAAGAAAAAGGGGGCAGGGTTCGGGGTACAGGGTTCAGGGTGAAGATTCATCACAAAAAAGGGTCAGGGTCCAGCCTTAAGGGTTCAGGAAAAATCAATAAAAGACCGGGTCACTCAATCCACGGCCCGATGTTCTTGCTCTATCTTCGCCCTATCGTCGGGCGCCTGAGCTCACATTCTCTTCTTCGGGCCGTTACGGGGCGTCTCCTGAGAGAGGGCCTTCTCGAAGTTCTCGCGGAAATCCCGGGCCGTCCCCTTCGGGACCTTCAGGCTGTAGCGTCCCGGCGGCAGCGAGGAGTTTCGGATCTCGGGGTTGAGCTCGCGGATGGTCTTGTAGCTCGTCCCGCAGGCACGCGCGATGACGCTGATATGCACCTCGTGGTGGGCGTGCAGGTCGATACGGTCCGCCTCGACGACGGGATAGACCCGGATCGTGGAGGTCCGGTAGCCGTAGCGCTCGGGGTTGGAGAGGATCACCTTGGCCGAGAGGATGCGAAAGACGTACCGTTCCGTCTCCCGAGGCAGGGCCAGGTCGTAATAACCGGTCGCCTGCTGCATTTCGAGGCTCTTCGCGACGCGGTCCTCACCGCAGTTGTACGCAGCCAGGGCGAGGCCCCAGTTCCCGAACTGCCGGTGGAGATCCTCGAGGTAGTTGAGCGCCGCTTCGGTGGCCCTCTCGAAGTTGAGCCGCTCGTCGATGGCGCCGTCCACGCGAAGCCCGTATCGCTTCGCGGTCTTTTCCATGAACTGCCAGGGTCCCGCGGCCTTTGCCGACGAGACGGCATAGGTCCTCAGCGAGCTCTCCACGACGGCCACGTACTTGAGATCGTCGGGCATTCTCCGCTCGCGCAGCCGCTTCTCGATATGGGGGAAATACCGGTTGGCGCGCTTGATCCAGAGGAGGACCTGTTCCTGGTTGTAGACGGAGAGGACGAAGGCCTGGTCCATCATCTCCCACACGTCCTGCCGCTCGAGAGGGACCTTCTCCCCGCACAGCAGCATGGCGGCGGGGAATTCGTGCACGGGAACGGGCATCGATGCCCGCGCGGGAACGGCAAACAGGCTCAGGGCGGCGAAAAGGAGGCCCGCTGCCAGGAGGGTTCCCGGGGGGCGACAGCGGGTGACAACGCTTTCTGTTTTGCTGTGCAACGGCAAATCCTCAGGGCCCGGGGATCGCGACAGCCGCGTCGAGGGGACTCGCAAACGCTTCGGGACGGCACCCGCCCCGTTTCAGCGCAGCGGTCAGCAGCCCGCCAGGACAAGACAAACGGCAAGCACCAGGAACCGCAACAGCAGGATGCGCATCATCGGGCTCGATTTCCTCGCGGACATTGTGAACAGACCCCTCCCGATAAGCAAGCAAAAAATGTTCCCGCGGCGCCGGATCAGGGTACAGGGTCAAGGGTCGAGGGTTCAGGGAAAAACTTAACAAAAAAAGACCGAGGAGACAGTCCTCGATCCTTTCTATTTTCTTTGCCCCGTCCCCTGGACCCTGAACCCCGGCTCCTATTTCTCGATGATCGCGATCGCGTCGATTTCGATCAACGCCTCGGGGTTGACCAGCGCCTTGACGACCACTCCCGTGGCGGCGGGAAACCCGTTGCGGAAATACTTCCTGCGAACGGCAGCCGTCCCGCTGTAGCCCTCGAGGGTGGTCACGTAATCCGTGGTCCTCACGACGTCGTCGAAGGAACCGCCCGCCGCCTCCAGGATTTCCCCGATCCTTCGAAAGATGACGTCCGCCTGCGCGACGATGTCCCCCTTCCCCGCAACCTTGCCCGTCGCGGGGTCCCGCGCGATCATCCCCGAGATGAAGAGAAAGGGGCCGCGCCGGACCGCCGTGGAATAGGTATAGCGGCCGTCGTGTTGCCAGGGGTCGATGACCTCGAACTTGCTCTTGGGCATACCCGCATCTCCCGGCGCGTGAACCCGATGCGCCCGGTCCCTCACCCCTTCTTCTTCCCTGTCTTGGGCTTCTCCCCCGGGGCCTTGGGGAACATGTCGAAAACGCCCAGGAAGGGGTTGAAGGGCGGCGCAACCTGCGGGGCCTGCTGGGAAAGCTGCGCCCCCAGGTCCAGCCACTTGGCGAACTGCGCGTCCACCGAGCTCTTGTAGGCCAGGTAGTTTCGGACGACCTGCTGCAGGTATTTCTCGAAAAACTCCGCCAGCACGGTCTCACCGAATTGGATCATGAGGTGCAGCAGAGGCACGGGAAGGAGGAACTGCTTGCTCTTCGCCTCCTCCAGGATGATCTGCGTGAGGGTGAAGGCCGTCACGTCCTCCTTGCTCTGGGCGTCGATCACCTCGATCTGCCGGCCTTCCTTGATCATCCCCGAAAGCGCCGCCAGGGTCACGTAGGCGTTTTTTTCGGTGTCGTAGAGGCGCCGGTTGTTGTACTTCTTGATGACCACCCTGTCCGCCATGTTCCCGTTCCTCCCGCCCTGATTGCAGCCCCCATCCGGTTGTCGCAATGCAACACCGCAACAAATCGGGCCCTTCCCCGGATGCCGTTTTTCGCATACCACATAATATATTGAAATACAACGCCTTAAAAAACTCGAGGGCGGAGGACCGCCGACCTCCGTCATGTTGCATTGCAATATTACACTTGACAAAACGATGCCGATGTCATAGAGAGAGCGCTCGACAAAAGACGGACCCCGCGTCCGTGGAGGCGATGAACATGGAAACAAACCCCGCTGCGAAGCACACTCTCCAGATCTGCCGCACCGCCCTTACCGGCGCCCTCGACGCGGCTCTCGCCGTTCAGTCACAGTCTCAGAAAGCCTTGGAAATCCTGATTGAACGGTCCCCCCTGATCCCCCACGAGGGAAAGCGGGCCATCAGCGATTGGTTCGAGGCCTGCCGCCAGCACACAACCGCCATGAAGGGCATCATCGACGAGGGGTTCAGGCCCTTCCGGACCTACCACGAGGACTAGGCGCCTGCGCGCCCCTCGCAGGAAGAGGTTGAGAAGGTGAGAGGGTGAGAAGCGGGGATCCGGATTGCGGAGCTCGTTTACGGCACCGGCACTGTGATGTAACGTTTCTCACGTTCTCTCTTTTTCCCTCCTTCCCCTCTATCCCGCTCCGGGCCGGACGCGTGATCCGCTTCCCGCATACCCGGAGAATCGATCGACGCACACGGGAGGGAACATGCCGAATACGATCCACACCCTCGCCCCGACACTGGCCACGTCCCTGAAATCCGTCCGGTCGTCCCTCGACCTGTCCGCCGACATGGTCCGACTCGGCAACCGCTGGTCCCTCCTCTGGCTCGACTCGCTCACCGCGGTGAGCAGCATCGGCCTCGAGATGTGGCGGTTTCTCCTCACCGGCACGCCGATCGAGCAGCCCGGCAGTCTGCTGGCCGAAAGCCTCGACGCGATGGAGAGGGAGATGGCCAGGGCCATGGCGGATGTCCTCTCCCTGCCCGCCAGGCGCTACGAACGGACGCGGCATGGCGAGGCCGAGTTCCTGAAACTCTTCTGCGAGGCGCCGCCCTGCCAGTCTTTCCACGAGACGGGCAAGGTGCTGGTCGACCTCCCGGGCATGCGGCTCATCGACATCTCGAAAGGCGAAACGCACGAGATCGGCAACTACACGGTCGTCTTCGCCCCCCGGGCCGGGCACCACTCCAACATCGCGGAGCGCGTCGCCGTCTTCATGAGGGACGGCGGGCTCACGCGTATGGCGATCGTGGAGCAGAAATGCGCCCAGGAGATCCCCCTCTACGTGGAGGGGCGAAGACACCACGAAGACTTCGAAGGCCAGGTGGAACAGTACCGGACCATCCTGGAGTGCCTCAAAGACAGGACGGGGCACCCGGCGCACCTCGTGGCCGTCTGCCAGCCGGGGCCGCTCCTGATGACGACCCTGATCCTCCATCCCCATCTCGGCAAGACCTTCGGATCGGCGGGCGCCCCGATGAACACCGACGCGGAACGGGGGTTCCTCTCCGACTTCGCGAGGACCATGGGCGAGCCGTACATCGACCTGCTGACCTCGGCCCTGGGGAGCAGGGTTCCGAAGGGGCTGCCCGGCGAGGGCCGGGATGTCTATGACGGCCGGCTGCAGGTCCTCGGCTTCTACATCCTGGGGATGCCCCAGCATTTCAAGAACCTGAAGAAGCTGCTCACCGACCTCCGCGACGGCAACGAGGAAACGGCCGGCCGCCAGATGGCCTTTTACCAGTGGTACAACTACAGCCACGACTTCCCCGCGAGTTTCCTCCGGGACACGTACAAGAAGGTCTTCGTCCGCAATGCGCTGATCCGGGGCACCCTGACGATCCGGGGACGGCGGGTCGGCGTGAAGGACTATCCCGCATCGGTTCCCGTCTGGGCCCTGGGAGGGACGCAGGACAACATCGCCCCCTGCGGGCAGGCCGTGGGGCACGTGAACCTCATCGAGGGGGTCGCCCCGGAAGACAGGCTCGTCCTGCGCTGCGACGCGGGCCACATGGGGCTGTTCCGGTCCCACACGGTGCTGGACCGTTACTACAGCCGGATCATCCGCTTCCTTCTCGAGCGCAGCGACCGCTGACGACCTTTTTTTTTGTTGCCGCGAAGGACCCGTTTCATGTAGAGTCCAATCGAACGGCAGGGACACCCGATGTTGCGCCGCACTTCGCCACGGCTTCCCATGATTCGCACCCCGAAACCCCTTCCGCTCGCCCGGAACCCTTGCAGCGCCGGAAACCGGGCTCCCCGCACCCGAACGCACGAACCCGCAGGGAATGCCACGATGATACAGTGCGACATAAAACCGCGGAAGATATCGGGCATACAGGAGATAGATTACCTTCATATAATTAAAATTATTGATTAATATCTGAATCCGGGGAGAGCGCAAACTTTTTGTTGCAATGCAACATTTTCCCTTGACAGGCCGCCGCGGGTGGATTATATTTCCCCCACGAACACAAACCACCCGAGGAGGATGTTTCCATGGACCCGAAGAAAGTAGTCAAGCAGACCTTCGATTTCTACAAGTCGACCTTTGAGAACACCTACAACGCCATGACGATGCTCCAGGAGCAGAGCCAGAAGATGGTCGAGATGTACCTGGACCAGACGCAGGGCTTCCCCGAAGAGGGCAAGAAGGCCGTGCAGGAGTGGATCAAGGCCTACAAGAAGGGCGGTGAGGATTTCAAGGCCGCCGTCGACGAGAGCTTCAAGAAGGTCGAGGACTTCTTCGCCGAGGCGGCGAAGTCCGAGAAGTAACCCACCCCATCTCACCAAGGAGGGATGACATGATGCAGCCCAAAGACATGCTCAAGCAGATGATCGATTTCAACAAGTCGGCCTACGAGAACGCATTCAAGAACATGAACATGCTCCAGGAGCAGATGGAGAAGGTCATCAACCTCTACATCGACCAGGCCTCCGGGATGTCCGAGGAAGGAAAGAAGGCCGCCAAGGAGTGGGCCTCGATGTACAAGAAGGGCTACGAGGACTACAAGAAGCTCGTGGATGAGAACTTCAAGAAGATGGAAGCCTTCTTCCAGGAGAAGAAGTAGCGAAGGGGCCGGGTTCCGGCCCGATCCGGGGAAGGGGAGGATCGTTGATGCATCCTTTCACGCGCACGCCGCCCAGGGACCTCGTGGGGACCCTTCTCAACCTGCCGCTGAAGCCCGCCGAGGTCGGCCTGAAGATGGCCCTGTCCTCGGCGGAGCTGCTGAAGGCCTCGCAGACGTACGTCAACGGGGTCGCCAGCTACTACTTCGACTTCATGGCCCCGTACTGGGTGGCGCTCAACTCCTTCCAGCGGACGGAGAAGAAGAAAATCGTGCAGCACCGGCCGCAGGAGACGGCACGGGATTACCTCGAGCTGTTGCACTTCAACATGGAGATCGCCCGGAAGGGCCTTCTCAGCACGATGCGGTCGATGAACCAGTTCCACGCCCGCGAGATGCAGAGACGGCACTCGGCCTGGCTCAACACGCTGTTTGACCGCGAGGGAGAGGACATCGCCCAGCACGCGGAGCGCCTCTCCCACCTCCTCAGGCTCCTGACCAACGAGTACCCGAAGGCCATCCGGGTCATCGAGCCCCACTTCGGCTTCCATTTCGACGACGGCGGGTACATCAAGGCCGCCGAGACGGACCGCTTCCTCCTCTACCAGGTGCTGCCCTGGAAGGGGTGCACGGAGGTGCGCCGGGGCGGCAAGCCCGTCCTCATCATCCCGCCCTACGTCCTGGGCGCCTCGATTCTCGCCTTCCTGCCGGGCGAGAACAAGAGCTACACGCACTGCTTCGCCAACCAGGGGATCCCGACGTACATCCGCATCATGAAGGACATCAACACCACCCCGGCCGTCCAGACCATGACCGGGGAGGACGACTGCCTGGACATGAAACGCTTCTGCGAGGTCATCCGGGAGCGCCACGGCAAACCGGTGACCCTCAACGGGTTCTGCCAGGGCGGGTTCGTGGCGGCCCTCAACCTGATGTCCGGCGAGCTCGACGGGCTCGTGGACGCTTTCATCACCTGTGTGGCCCCCATGGACGGCACGCGCAGCAAGGCCCTCGTGGAATATCTCGAGCACATCCCGCCCCGGTTCCGGGACCTGGGCTATGCCGAAAAGACCTTGCCGAACGGCAACCTGATCGTGGACGGCAAGGTCATGAGCTGGGTCTACAAGCTCAAGAGCATGGAGCGCGAGGCCCCCATTTTCACCTACTATCGCGACCTCACCCTGTTCAACCGGGAGGACCTCGAGCACATCCGGATCACCCCCACGGCCGCGGCGCTCAACTACTGGCTCATCTACGAACGCAGCGACCTGCCCATCGGGATCACCCAGATGAGCTTCGATTCCTTCACGAAACCCGTTTCCGGCGACGGCACCCTGCCCGTCAGACTCTTCGACAGGCCCCTGAATTTCAAGCGGCTCAAGGAGAAAGGCATCCCCTGGCTCCTGTGCTATGCCGCGGAGGACGATCTCGTCGACAAGGAAGCGGCCCTCGCGCCGGCGGACTTCATCGACGTGGAGGTCACCGTGTTCCCGAAGGGGCACGGCGCCATCGCCACGTCCTGGTCCCTGCCGACCTCCGAGTGCGCCCTGCACCGGTGTTTCAAGGAAGGATACCGGGGGCCCGTCCGTTACCAGCTCGACCTGGACGGCATCCCGGAGGGCGTCACCTGAGACGGCAGGAAATAGGCCCCGGGCGTGACCCGGGCATGCGCCCTTTTCCCGGCTCCACGCCACCGAGGGGGGACTTCTTCCATGGACAGGAAATTCCTCGAGTTCTGGGGCAACGTTCTGCTCAGCGCCGCAAAGGGGCAGGAACAGGTCGAGAGCCTGGGCCGGCTCGCCGGTGAAGGCGTCAAGACCTTCGAGCAGCAGCTCGCCCTCTTCCAGAAATTCTACGGACTCGACAAGAAAGCCGACCCTGCCACGCCGTATGCCGAGATGTGGGCGAAGGCCGCCTCGGACTTCGTGAAATCCTACCAGGAATTCATGGGCCTCATGGGCATGGTCCCCCGGGAGGACTACGAGGCCCTCTCCAGAGAAAACGAAGCTCTCAAGAAGAAGGTCGAAGACCTCGAGGAGACCCTGAGGCGGGGGCGGAAGAAACCCGGCGGCAGGGACGTGGATCCCTCGGAGGTCGTCAAGGGGTTCGAGGGGCTCATGAAGAAGCAGGCCGAGCAGTTCCAGGCCCTCATGGCCTCCTACGGGAAGCTCTACGAGGCGGGGACGCCGGGCCGCAAGTCACCGGCACGCCGGGCGCCTGAAACGTCGAAAAAAAGAGAGGGGAAACCATGAGCGAAAAGGAAAAGGCAGCGGAGAGCGCGCAGAGCGTCGTGTTTGCAGACTGGGTCAAGAGCCAGGCCCTCGCCTGGGAGGAGGCCGTGAAGAGAACCGCCCAGGCATGGCAGGCCCCCCTCGGCACCGGACCCGCAGGCGCCGGGGAAGCGGCAACGCAGCCGACCCCCGACGAGATCGGGAAGGGGCTCTTCGCGTTTCTCCAGGCCCTTTCCTCGATTACCGGGGCGCCGAATCCCGCGGACATCCAGGCCGCGAAATCCGTACCGGATATGATGCTGAAGCTGCTTCAGCCCTTCTGGGGGTACTCCATCAAGCTCCAGAAGCAGTGGGCGGAGATGACGGGCGCAACGGCCACGGGCGAGCCCGAGAACATGGCCGAGATCCTGAAGCAGATGACGAAGACCTTCTACGAGGCCCAGGCGGAGGATTTTCGGAAGATCCTGAACATCCCCCAGCTGGGGATCAACCGCTACTACCAGGAGCGGTTCAACAAGGCCGTTGAAAAGGCATCGGACTTCCAGTCGGCCCTCACCGAGTTTCTCCAACTCCTCATGATCCCCGTGGAGAAGGCCTACTACAACGTCCAGGAAGAGATCGCCAAGATGGAGAAGGAGGGCAAGGCGGCCGTGAAAGACTCCAAGGCCCTCTACCAGCTGTGGATCCAGAAGCTCGAGGACCACTACATGAGACTCTTGCGGTCCGACGACTACATGAACACCCTGACGGAGACGCTCAACAAGCTCCACGACTTCCGGGCCGCCCGGGCGGAGTTCTTCATGGACCTGCTCCAGAACCTGCCCATCCCCACCAACCGGGACATGGACGAGCTGTACCGGGACCTGCACATCCTGAAAAAAAGGGTCAAAGAACTCGAGAGGAAGGTGAAGGAAAATGGAAGGTGAGAAGAAGACCCGTCTCTCCGAGCTGATGGCGCCCTACGTCATGGCGGCCGATCTGATCATGGCCCGCGTCGCCGGCGACGCGGCGAAGTTCCACGACCAGCTCCGGAAGGCCAAGGAGGTCCTCCTGGGCCCCCTGAACACCGAGATCGCCGTCACCCCCTATGATGTGGTCTGGCAGGAGGACCGCGTCAAGTTGAAGCACTACCACCCCAGGACGGCGCCCCTTCTGAAGACCCCGCTCTTCATCGTCTACGCCCAGGTGAACCGGGAGACCATGCTCGACCTGCAGCCGGGCCGAAGCGTGGTGGAGACCTTCCTCAACGCCGGCCTCGACATCTACATGCTCGACTGGGGGTACCCGACCCGCAAGGACCGGTTCCTCAACCTCGACGACCACGTCAACGGCTACATCGCCGATGCCGTGGATTTCATCCTCGAGCAGCACGGCCTCGATCAGCTCAACATCATGGCCATCTGCCAGGGCGGCACCATGAGCGTCATGTACGCGGCGCTGCACCCGGAGAAGGTCAAGAACCTGGTCCTGACGGTCACACCGACCAACTTCGACCACGACGCCGGGCTGCTCAACGTGTGGGCGCGCTCGCTGGACCCCGACAAGCTGGTGGCCTCCTACGGGAACATCCCCGGCGACATCATGAACCTGGGGTTCCTGCTCCTGAACCCGGCGCGCCTCATGATCGACAAGTACGTGGGCCTGCTGGAGAACATCCACAACCGGGACTTCGTGGAGAACTTCGTGCGCATGGAGCGGTGGATCTTCGACAGCCCCGACCTGCCCGGCGAGGCCTTCCGGGACTTCATCCAGTGGATGTTCCGGGAGAACCGCCTGATCAAGAACGAACTGGTCCTCGGGGGCAGGAAGGTGGACCTCAAGAACATCACCATGCCCGTTCTCAACATCTATGGCAAGTACGACCACCTCGTGCCCCCCGCGGCCTGCGACCAGCTGACGAGCAAGATCGGAAGCACGGACAAGGAGGACCTCTGCCTCGACACAGGCCACATCGGCATCTACGTGAGCTCCAAGACCCAGCGGGAGTTCGGCCCGAAGATCATCCGGTGGCTCACGGAGCGCGACGAGTCGCCGGAACCGGTCGCCGCGGAAGCGAAGAAACCGTCGAAAAAGAAAAAGGACGAGGCTGCGGCCGAAGAGGAATAACCCCAGAAAGGAAGAGACACCATGGATTACATCAAGGCGATCAGCAAAGTCGGCCGGGCCCTGGGAACGACGATCGAGCGGGACAAGCTCCTGCAGATGATCGTGAAGTCGGCCGCCGACACGATGAAGGCCAAGGCGGCCTGCCTGTTCCTGGCCAGTGACGAGGAGGAAGGCCAGTACATCGCCGCGGCGCAGACGGGGCTCTCGAAGAGCTACATGCACGCCGCGCCGAGCCGGATGGCGCCGACGGTGAAGCTGCTGAAGAAGGAAGGGTTCATCCACTACCGGGACGCCCGGAACGACGAGCGTGTCCAGAACCGGGAGTCCAAGGTCAAGGAGGGCATCGGCTCCATCCTGGTCGTCCCCGTCCGGTCGGAGGACGACGTGATCGGGTGCCTGACGCTCTACACGGCCGACATCCGGGATTTCACCGAGATGGAGATCGAGTTTCTCACGGTGCTCGCCGAACAGGGCGGCATGGCGATCCAGAAGGCCTGCTTGATCGAAAAGCTGCGCAGCACCACGCGCATCTTCCTCGACATGGCGGCCAGCATCACGGCGAGCACGGACATCAAGACGATTCTCCAGACCCTCACGGAAGACGTGGCCAGGGCCCTTTCCGTCAAGGCGGCCACGATCCGCCTGCTGGACGAGAACCGCGCGACGCTGCGGCTCGCGGCGAGCTACGGCCTCTCGGAAAAATATCTCAACAAGGGCCCCATCTCGGCGGAGAAGAGCATTGCCCAGGCCCTGCAGGGAAAGCCCGTGGTGGTGAAGGACGCCTCCACCGACGCCGGCGTCCAGTACCGCCGGGAAAAGAAGGAGGAGGGCATCGTCACGATCCTGAGCGTTCCCATCAAGTCGCGCGACGAGGTCATCGGCGTGCTCCGCCTCTACAGTGCGACCCCCCGAGAGTTCACGGAGGACGAGATCCAGTTCGTCAACGCCATCGCCTACATGGGCGGCGTGGCGATCCAGAACATGAGCCTCCTGTCGATGCTGAAGGACGATGTGAAGGATCTGCGAGAGAACGTCTGGATCTTCAAGAGCTGGTTTTAGAACGCAGCTTCGCTGCGGGCTCAGGGCTAAAGGCTAAGGGCTTAAGGCGTAAAAAAGGAGGAAGAATATGATCGGGAAGACGATGGACGAGATGAACGTCGGCGATGCGGCGGAGATGGCCAAGACCGTCACCGAGACGGACGTCTACCTCTTTGCCGGGATCACGGGGGACTTCAACCCGGCCCACGTCAACGAAGCCTATGCGAAAAACACCTATTTCAAGGGGCGGATCGCCCATGGGATGCTCTCGGCGGGATTCATCTCGGCGGTCCTCGCCATGAAACTCCCCGGTCCCGGGACCATCTACCTGAGCCAGTTCATGGAGTTCAAGGCCCCCGTGCGGATCGGCGACACCGTGACGGCCCGCGTGGAGGTCAAGGAGAAGCTCACCGAGAAGAACCGCGTGAAGCTCCGGACGACCTGCGTGAACCAGGACGGCACCCTCCTCGTGGATGGGGAAGCCGTGATCATGGCGCCCAAGGCGCCAAAGACGTAACCGGCGCAACACCCTGCCCCGTGCCTCTCTCCAGGCCCCCCGGAGCGTTTCCGGGGGGCCCTTTGCCTGCCCCGAGACACCTTGCCTGAACCGGCGGATCATGCTACATAGAATGTGAATCCCGACCTTCGACCTGCGACAGGACGCGACGCAACAGGGCCCCAGGCCCGATTGCGGTGGATGCCGGTCCGACCCGTCGGACCCGTTCAGCGGTCAACCCCGGACCCAACCCGTTTTCGGACTCCCGGCACCGATCAGCATGAAACCGGCAATCCTTCACCGGCTCTGGAAAGAACCCGTCCGGCTCACCGGGGTTTCCGAAACCCTGCTGATCCCCCTGTGGGCCCGCGCCGTCGAGACCCGCCGCCCCGATGCGATCATCCGGGACCCGATCGCCCTGGAGATCTTCGAGAACCTCGACTATGACTTCTCCAGGTTCGACGGGGCGTGGATGACGCAAACCGGGATCGCCGTCCGCACGAAACTGCTCGACGACGCGACGGCGGCCTTCATCGCCGCGCAACCCCGGGGCGTCGTGATCAACCTGGGCGCCGGGCTGAGCACGCGGTTCTCCCGCCTCGACAACGGGAGCATCCAGTGGATCGAAATCGACCTGCCGGAGGTCATCGCCCTGCGGAGGCTCTTTTTCCGCGAGACGAAGCGATACCGCTGCATCGCCGGTTCCGTGACGGACCCCGCCACGTTCGATGCCGTTGAGGCGGGCCGGCAGCCCGTCCTGATCCTCGCCGAGGGGCTCTTCATGTACTTTGCCGAGGAGGAAGTCCGCACCGTCTTCGCGAGCCTGCGTGACCGCTTCCCCGGGGCGCAGATTTTCCTGGAGATGCTGGCGCCCTGCGCCCTCGGGATGGGGAAATACGACCCCTGCCTTTCGAGGATCGCCAGGGGCAGCCTCGAGTTCCGCTGGGCCCTGAGCGACTGCCGGTCCCTGGAGTCCTGGGGCTGCGGCCTGAAGGTCCTCGGCGAGAGCAACGTCCTCGAGCACCACCGCGAGCGCTGGGGATGGCTGAATTTCTTCCCCCCCCAGGCGTTGGCCGTGCTCGGAAACCGGATCGTCCACCTGCACATCGCCGCGGAATGAATCGGGATCCCCGGATCGCCCGCCCCTGCCGCTCTCGAATCCGATCCATCGGGCCGGCCTGGTCGGGCTTTTGCATGTCAAGGAAAGTGGCAGTCCGCCCCGCGCCCGGGACCCGGCTGCCGAGGCAGGGAAACGTCTCTTGAACGCAGGATCCACTGACCGGCAAGGAGCGGGCCCATGAAGAAAGCGAGTGCAGAGCGGATTTCCCCCCGGGAACTTCTTTCCCTGGTCGGCACGACGCCGGCGGACAACGTGGAAGGCTACAAGTTCGCCGTGCCCTGGAAGAGCAAGCTGGCGGGGGGACAGGTCCGGTCCCTCTTCCTCTACCGGGAGATCCTGAAAACCATGGCCGGCCAGCCCTCCCTTTTCGGGCCCTTCGCCGCGATCGCGGGGTGGCAGGCGAGCCTCATCGAGTCCACCCTGACGGGCCCCATCAAGACCCAGGCCCGTATCGCAACGAGGGCGGGGCGCAACCCCGACGCCTTCGCCGAGATGAACAGCTGGATCTACCAGACCTACGCGAGGCTGCTCTACAACCTCTGCGGCTGCTTCATGCGCAACGGCAAATTCGACCCGCGCGTCGCGCTGGCCGTTTCCACCTCGGAGGAAGGCAAGCAGCTCCTTCGCAACTGCATGAGGGAGTTCCGGTGGCTCGAGCTCTCCTACAACTCCCGGGGGCTCACGCGCCTCAAGGCCATGAAGGACCTCCTGAAGTCTCTCGTCGTGCTCATCACGGAGCAGCCCATCGACGACATGCCCTTCATGAAGAAAAATCCCGACGGCAGCGACGGGATGTCCCTCGGGGCGTGGCTGGAAGAGGGCCGCGCCCGCATCGAGGCCCTGTGGAAGTACAACGCCTTCGACATCCGCGAATTCGCCGACCGGTTCATGGGGGGGAAGATCGGCTACCTGCCCTACGAGGTGATCAAGGGCTCGCGGCTGCACTCGGTGACCCTGCGCCACTATCCCCTGCCGAAGGGGCAGGAGCCCAACGGCAAGGTCGTCTACCTGGCCACGCCGATGATCAACAAGCCCGAGATCTTCGACCTGGCCCAGGGGAAGTCCGTCGTCGAGGGAATGCACCGCGAGGGCTACGAGGTCTACATGGTCGACCACGGGGACCCGGGCCCGGGAGAGACGGAGCTGGGCCTCGATTTCTACGGCAAGACCGTCCCCGACGCCTACCTCGACATCATCCAGAAGCGCCACCCCGGCTCTGCCATTTACATCATGGCCTACTGCATGGCGGGCACCCTTATGCTGCCCTACCTCGCGAGGCGGGCCGAGGAGTGCATGGCGCGGGGCGAGCCGATGGACATCTGGAAGATCGCCGTCATGGCCACCCCCGTGAAATTCGACGACGGGGAGAGCGGACACGGCCCCATGCGCAAGCTCATCCGCGAGCAGTACGACCCCCTGCTCATGAAGGAGCTCTACGGGGAGGTGAACGTGCCGCCCTTCCTGATCGAGGCCGGGATGAACGAGATCCAGCCCGGCGTCCAGTACAACGTCTCGATGGGTTTCTACGGGCGCGCCTACTGGCCCGGCGCCATCGAGGACTCGGCGCCCTTCCTCTACTGGCTCACCCACGGGACGAAGTTCCCCGCCCGGGCGCACCGGGAGTGGATCAGCCGGTTCTTCCTGGGCAACGCCCTGATCGAGGGCACCTACTGCCTGCCCTCCTCCGTCCCGGCCCTCGACGGCAAGCCGGTGCGCATGGGTGCCCTGGACGAGGCGGGCGTCCTCATCTTCTGCTACCGGGGCACCCNCGACCCCATCGCCCCGACGGGCTCCTGCACCTCCTGCGAGCTGTGGGGCGAGGTCGGGAAGAACATCGGCGTGTCCCGCGGCGGCCTGAACCGCCTCATCGAAAAGAACGTGGGCCACATCTTCGTGGTGAGCAAGGTCCTGCTCACGGAGTACCTAGCGCTGGTCAACGACTTCTTCAAGTCGCACTGACGCGCTGCGCGCCGGCTTCGGGCTCCCGGCATCAGGCTTCAGAAATAGCAAAGGATCGGAGAAATCTTTCCCGATCCTTTTTTCTTTGCCTTGCGGCTTGAGGCTTGCGGCCGCGTCCCGACTTGCCGGCCCCGGATTCCTTCCTCTACTCTTTTTCTCTCCCTGTACCCTTTACCCTGGACTCTGAACCCTTGTCTTCTATGTCAGGTCCCGCAGGTACGGTTTGAAGAACCGGTGGATCAGGGAGAGCAGGACACTCCCGAGAACGACGGCTGTCACCACGTCGGGCGATATGCCCGTGATGACCACCCCGAGAGCGGTCCCCGACGCGGGGGGATGCTCGGTGTCGGTGACCACCATGGTGAAGATGGACAGCCCGACGGCCAGCGCGTAGCAGCCGATGCATTCGATCAGGTCGACGTGGGGGACGATGGAGAAAACGAATCCCCAGAACAGCCCGACGAGGTGCCCGCCGATGACATTTCGCGGTTTTGCCGTGACGCTGTCCGGCATGGCGAACACGATGAACGTCGAGGCCCCGAGGGAAGCGATGATCACCGCGTTCTGCAGGCTCAGGAAATAGAGGACGACGAACACGGCCGCCGTGGCAAAGAGACTCTGCAGGACGTAGTGTTTCCAGTAGTTCCTGAATTCCTCGATCATCTTTTCAACGGCTCGATTCATGAACTTCCCTTCCACGTGCCGTTTGCGTATGTCAGCATAGTCAAAGACGCTGAAATGATCAATCAGGGATTGCGTTTTTTAATGGCCAGGGAATGGCGAGGCTGTTAAAATCGAAACGGCACGGACAGTGGGGAGAGACCTCCATGGGGGAGAACCGCTCAAGCAGAAAATCGATCCGGTTTTTTTCGTTCTGCCTCGCGATGGCGGCGGCGGTGGTCCTCGTCCAACCTGCCCTGCCCCCCGCAGACGGGCTGGCAACCGGTGCAGAAACGAGGGACCGGAAACCCTTCATCATCGCCTCCCAGCGAAACGCCCCCCCGTTCTCCTTCGCCGACAGGGACGGCGCCCCGCAGGGGATCCTGATCGAGTTCTGGCGGCTCTGGGCGGCCCGGAACGGCCATGAGATCACATTCCAGCTGGGCGATCTGGATGAGACGATCGAGGCGGTCCGCCGGGGGAAGGCCGATTTCCACTCCGGCCTTTTCTATTCGGAGCCGCGCAGCGGCTATCTCGACTTCTCCTCGGGGTTTATCGACGACACCCTGTCGCTGTTCGTCCTGGACAAGCTCGACATTCACTCCTTATCCGATCTGGCCGCCACGCCCGTCGTCGTCGGCGTGAGCCGCGACCACTTCGCCGCCGAGTACATGCAGTACAACTATCCCCTCCTGCGGCTGAAGCTCTACCCGAACAGCGAAGACGTGGTCATGAGAGCCCTGCGAAACGAGCTGGTCGCCTTCGCTGTCGACTACCCCGTCGCCTTCTATTTCCTGTCAAAACACGATGCCAGGGGGCAGTTCCGCGTCGTCACAGACCTGGCCACCCACCAGTTGCGGGCGGCGTTTCGCAAGGGAAACCGGGAGACCCTCGATGTCGTCGAATCGGGCCTGCAGAAGATTGGAAGGGAAGATATTGCGAGACTCTCGGACAAGTGGGGTCTGCGGGAGAAAAGGCTGTTCCCGCCCTGGCTGGTGAAGGCGCTCATCGGCGGGGGAGCAGGGCTGCTCTTTCTCGCTCTTCTCGTCAACGGGTACCTGCTGAGGCGGGAAGTCCGGCGGAAGACGCGCGAACTCAACGACAAGAACCGGATTCTCAACCTCATCAACCGGGATATCCTCGAGGCGACCCAGACGGCCCAGAGCCAGATGGAGACGATGGAAAAGCTCGCCCGGGACAAAGACGATCTGCTGCGCATCGTGACCGAGGACCTGCGGGGACCGATTCAGGGAATCCATCAACTGACGGAGAAAGGAAAGGAAGGGTGGAACCCCGACATCCACGACAGGACGGCGCGGCTCCTGACCCTCATCGACCGGCTCCTCGAGGCGTCCCGTCTCGAAGCGGAGACTTACCGCCAGGACATGGAACCTATGAACCTGACCGACTTCCTGGATCGCAGGCGCAAGGAGTTTCGGGAGCTGGCGGCCATGAAGTCCATCCGCGTGGAGATGTCACTGCCGAACCACCCCGTGCCGGTTCTGCTGCACCCCGTGCACTTCGCGGAGATCTGCCGCCAGCTCGTTCTCAATGCCGTCAAGTTCTCCCAGCCGGGCAGTGACGTGCAGGTGAATCTCGTGCAGGAGGAAGGCGATGACGGCAAGAAGGCCCTCGTCCAGTTCCGCGACCGGGGAATCGGCATCCCCCGGGACCTCCTGCCCCGCATCTTCGAGCGGGCAAGCGGCGCTGCCCGGGAAGGAACCCTGGGAGAGCCCTCACTCGGCATCGGGCTTTCCGTTGTCAGGCGGCTCCTCGAGCTGCACGGCGGATCGATCCGGGTCGAGTCGGAAGAGGGCCGCGGGTCGACCTTCACCGTCGAGCTTCCCGTGACCGAGGAAGCCGCCGTCAGTTACGACGACGTGGAATACCGACTCCAGACGGGGGACATCGTCCTGTTCAAGGGGCTCTACCTGGATCGCGACCAGCAACCCCACCCGTCGGAGAACTGGACCCATGCGGGACTCGTCGTCAAGATCCCAGAACGCCAGGAGCCCCTGTTGTGGGAATCGACACCCCTCGAGTCGATTACCGACCGGATACTGGGAGTCAGAAAAGGAGGCCCACAGCTCGTATCCCTGAGGGAGCGTCTCCTGACCTACGAGACAGACGTCTATGCCTGGCGGCCGCTCAGGGTCGCACGCAGCCCCGAGATGATCCGCGCGATGTTCGAATACATCTACAAGGTCCACCGCCTCCCCTTCCCGGCGCAGATCGAGGTGATCCGGCGGGTGATCCAGACGAGGTTCTTTCTCCGCTGGTGGCCCCGCACGCCAATCTATCGGAGCATCTTCTGCACCGAGCTGATCGCGGAGACCTACATGAGGATGGGGCTGCTCCCGGAGACGCCCCCCGCGTCGGCGTATCTGCCCCTCGATTTCTCCGAACGCAGGAAAATCCCCCTCCTGAAGGGCGCATCCCTGGGGCGGGAGATGCTGCTGCACGTCACGGGCCGGAAAGAGCGGTTCATCCTGCCCGCCGGGCTCGCGGGGAAAGGGAAACAGTAACGACGACAGGTCACAAATCTTATTTCCTCTCCCCTGGTGGGAGAGGATTGAGGTGAGGGGGGATGATCACCGTACTTTTTTCACCCTCACCCTGACCCTCTCCCAGCGAGGGAGAGGGAACCAACGGCGGCTATACGAAGGCTCCAACCTTTTTCGCCGTCTCCAGTGTCACCTTGCCGCGGTAGTAGAGTTCGCGAAAGAACGGTCCCGCCTCCTCGAGATTCATTCGCAGAGCGGTTTTCGTTTTGCCTCCGTGCAGGAGCGGGATCTCGACGAGACTTCGCGAGGAGACCACGTTGACGCGCTCCGAGTAGTAGCAGAACAGTCCCGTGTAGACGTTGAAGGCATCGGAACGCGGCTCGCCAATCGTGACAGCCTCCCAAGAAAACCTCGTGCTGACGAAGACACGGCGAAGGGTCAACCCCCTGTGGTCGGTCCGGAGCGTCATCAGCGCCTTTGCGGCTACAAGCGTCATGAGTGCGGCCGGGATCAGGGCCAGTCCCAGGAACACGAACAGGGCCTTCAGCAGAGCCTGTTCGCTCACCGCGCGGGCAGGCATCGATTCGGCAAGGATGATGGAGAGGATTAGTGCGCAGACAAGCAGGAGCCACGTAACGATCCCCGCCGGAGTGAGGATATGCAGGGCGTGCAGGCCATAGACCCCGCGCCATCGGCTCGACAGGACCCTGTCCTTTTCATCTTCATTGGCTCCGACGCAGGATTGACCCGGGAAACGGTTTTTGAGGTACTCGAGGAACTCGCGCGCTCGCAGGTCGTCGGTGGAAAGGGCGATCTCCGCCTTTCGGAGTTTCCTGCCGTTGCGATAAACGAAGCGAAGCCACAGGCAGGAACCGGAAGACCCAAAGCGCCAGGAACCCGGACGGTGCTCGATCCGGAGGAGCTGCTCCTCGGGGATGGCGGTATTCTTCTTCCCGTTGCCAATACGGATCAGTCCGCCGCAGACGGCGATCTGCAAGGGCCCCGGGAACCCGGCGAGATCGAAGGAATGATCGCGTTCGGTATGCGGTTCTTCGGTCATCATGCCTTAATATGGTGACCGTGCCGGGAAAAACAAGCTGGTTCAGCGCAAATTAAAGGGGCCCGCCCCCCGGGACTGGCGGAGCGGACCCCTGGCCGGTCGGAATCAGCGGGTCAATCCTCCTTGGGCGTCAGGAAGTCGGGCCTTAGGAACTCGGGGTCGGGATAGGTGTAGAACCCCTTGCCGCTCTTGACGCCCAATTCGCCGCGCTTGACCATCTCCAGCAGTGCGTCGGGCGGCTTGTCGTGCGGCATCTTCGACTCGTTGTAGTACACCATCTCGATGTCGTAGATCGTGTCGAGGCCCACCTTGTCCATCAGCGCGAAGGGGCCTTCCTTCATGCCCGTGAAGACGCGCCAGGCCCGGTCGCTGTCGCGGAAGTCGACGAAGCCGTTGCCCCACATGTAGAGCACCTCGCGCTTGATCGCCCGCCAGACGCGGTTGAAGCAGAAGCCGAGGATCTCCTTCTTCACCTTCAGCGGGATGCAGTTCACCGAGATGATCCACTGCACGCCCGTCTTGAAGACCTCGGGAAGGGTCTTCGTGCCGCCCATGATGTCCACCATGTTCACGCCCTGCAGGGGGAAGTAGAAGTGGATGTTCAGGCAGCGCTCGGGGCGGCCGCTGGAGGCCTCCATCTTCGAGACGGGGATGGAGGAGCTGTTGGTGGCGATGATGCAGTCCTTTGGAGACTTCTCGCCCAGTTCCTTGAAGACCTTGTTCTTCAGCTCGATGTTCTCGAAGACGGCCTCGATGATGAGCTGGGCGTCCTTGACGGCCTCGTCGATCGAGCCCACCTGCATGACGCCCTTCTTGGCGGCCTCCCACTTCTCCCAGGCAATGAGAGGGGTGACGCCCTTGGCCTTGAGGTCGTTCCAGATCTTGGTGTAGGTGTTCTCAAAGGCCCCCGCCACGGGGTCATAGATTTTCGTCTTGTAGCCGGCGTTGGCTGCCAGCATGGCGATCTGAGCGCCCAGGATACCGGCACCGATGACAGCAACACGATCCAGTGGTCTTGTCATAGTCGTTCCTCCTTTTATAATACTAAATAAAATCAAATAGTTACATTTATACCGGGGGCGAGTTTCCCCTGTTCGATGCACCAGGGTTTTTATTGGTCCGGGAGAGGGAAAGCCCCTCTCCCGGACCGGTGAAAATAAAGATTACAGCTTGAAGATTGGCTTGAGCTCATTCGGCATATTCTCACCGGCGGCACCGCTGGTGAAGAAGGACACCACGGTCGTGATGATGATGGATCCTCCAATGGTAAAGACGTAATAAGGGAAGGGGAATCGCCAGATCTTGAAGTTTTCCAGGATGGGACAGGCAATGTTGGCGACAACGGCAAAGGCCAGGGCTGCAATGATCGCTTCGCGGGAGCAGCGCCTCCAGAGAAGCCCCATCGTGAAGGTGGGAAGCGTCACGGAGGCGAAAAATCCCCAACCCAGTGTCCCGAGGATGGCCACGGCCCTGCCTCCCCAGTAACCGAACCCGATGCAGAGAATGATCACGACGACCTGGAGATAGCGGCCGACAATGATCTGCCGGTCGTGGGCGATCTCATGACCCATGGCACCGGCAAGATCGCGGGTGAGAGCGCCCGAGGCAAGGGAGATGAAGAAACTCGCCGTCGAGACTATGGCCGCCAGAAGCCCTGCCATGATGAGGGCCTGCATGACGCCCCCCGTCTTGCTCACGAAGAGGAAGGCCGCCTTGTCCAGATCCTTGATGGGCGCTGCCTGCGCCGTGGCGACGAGATAGATGGCGCCGTAACCGACGAGGATCCAGACCAAGGAGGTCGCCCCATAAGCAACCCCGCCGAGCCAGCCCGCAAGCTTCAGGTCCTTGTGGGACTTCACGGCGTACATCTTGGCAAGCATCGTAGGCTGGCCCATAACGCCGATAAAAAAAATCATGGCAAAGGCGATGACGAGCTGGAAGGGCATGG
>JGI11944J13513_1000815_pt1 | contig 27748 bp, 26 predicted proteins | sample TerdegcoTASludge_FD_13513 | JGI IMG/M metagenome (IMG submission 13513) | reverse complement strand
GTCTGTTTGAATGTACTTTTACTCGGACTCGTCATTTCTTTTGGATTTGGTGAAAAGATTGGATTACAACGGCTTTCCGAGTGGTGATCCCGGGAGGGGGCTAATGTTGCTTTTGCGTCGGATTTACAACGGGCGGTTCATCCCCACGCATGTGGGGAACTCGACTTTGATATCTGCCCTGCTACAGGAACGCTTGGTTCATCCCCACGCATGTGGGGAACTCGAAGCGACCCCCGTCCTTGATGGATCGGACTTTGGTTCATCCCCACGCATGTGGGGAACTCTTGCGGATACTCTCTGCTATGTTTTGCACGTATGGTTCATCCCCACGCATGTGGGGAACTCATGTGCGCGATAGAGAGTATATGCGAGAAGGGCGGTTCATCCCCACGCATGTGGGGAACTCCTCCCTTCTCTCACCCTCGGACTTCGCGAGGGCGGTTCATCCCCACGCATGTGGGGAACTCGGCATCGGCGGGGCTTCCCGCGTCGAAATAGATGGTTCATCCCCACGCATGTGGGGAACTCACCCCCTCATCTGGCGGGATCGGCCAGAGATATGGTTCATCCCCACGCATGTGGGGAACTCGTTGCATTCGGTTTCCCAGGTTGGTGCAAGCACGGTTCATCCCCACGCATGTGGGGAACTCGGTCCCTATCTCATTCCCAGCCATCTGTGCGACGGTTCATCCCCACGCATGTGGGGAACTCACAGGCACGGATCGTTATCCGATATCACTACTCGGTTCATCCCCACGCATGTGGGGAACTCTTGCGGATACTCTCTGCTATGTTTTGCACGTATGGTTCATCCCCACGCATGTGGGGAACTCGGAGGGTCCCGGTGTTGAACGGAGCCTTGTAATGGTTCATCCCCACGCATGTGGGGAACTCGCCTTTGTATTTCTCAACATCCAGGTAACAGTTTGGTTCATCCCCACGCATGTGGGGAACTCGTTTGCGCAACTTCTTTCAGTTCTTTCTCTATGGGTTCATCCCCACGCATGTGGGGAACTCGCGCGAGATCGTCGATGCAAAGGGCGATCTAATGGTTCATCCCCACGCATGTGGGGAACTCATGGTCTTCCGTCGGTTTCACGGAAATAATGAAGGTTCATCCCCACGCATGTGGGGAACTCCAGGAGATCTGCCTGTTCACGGAGGTGAACGATGGTTCATCCCCACGCATGTGGGGAACTCTTCTGCCAGAGGTTTCCCTTCGCGCTCTGGGTCGGTTCATCCCCACGCATGTGGGGAACTCTTTACCTCCTACACACTGATGTCATCTTCATACGGTTCATCCCCACGCATGTGGGGAACTCTCCCGGATGACCCGCTCTCTTCGATGCAGAGGTGGTTCATCCCCACGCATGTGGGGAACTCTGTCCACGGCGGGATCCCGGAGGACCCGCTCTCGGTTCATCCCCACGCATGTGGGGAACTCTGATCTTCTCCCGCTGCGGATGCCCGATTCGTTGGTTCATCCCCACGCATGTGGGGAACTCATTTCGGTAAATCTGCGGCACACTTCTTCATATGGTTCATCCCCACGCATGTGGGGAACTCGTTATATCAATTCCCGATGGCTCAGGCGCCGATGGTTCATCCCCACGCATGTGGGGAACTCTTGCGACACCTTGGTTAAGCAATGTCAGGTCGGGGTTCATCCCCACGCATGTGGGGAACTCCCGGGAGAAACTTACCCGGTCAGCGATCCAGATGGTTCATCCCCACGCATGTGGGGAACTCAGTATACTCGAATTTTACCCGGCGCTCAAGCATGGTTCATCCCCACGCATGTGGGGAACTCCATATAGCACCACCTCTCCTTGCGGATACAACAGGTTCATCCCCACGCATGTGGGGAACTCGCGGAGTGAACACCTTTGTTTGAGGTGAGAAACGGTTCATCCCCACGCATGTGGGGAACTCAATTCCCTGCATCCGGGTATCGAGAGAGACATCGGTTCATCCCCACGCATGTGGGGAACTCTCTTCAATTTATATACATCCAAAAAAAGTATTATATTACTTTTTGGTTTTTGTCTCCGGCAGGAAGGAAATCAGCTTGATACCATCCATCTCACGGGGGATCCTCCTGTTGATTCCGACAGTCTCAAAATCAAACCCTGCATCATTGGGGGCATGCCAGGCCATCACGGCACTCCCTTTTCCAAGGCCAAGGATGACGTGTTTCCAGATCATCTCCCTGACCTTATTTGAATAGTTTCCTATATACACTCCTGCCCTGATCTCGATGAGCCAGACAGCAAGCCTCCCCCGGAGAGCCGGAGGAGCATTCTCTGTCACGATTACCATCAGTCCCATGATTCCTCATCCCTCGAGAAAGCAGGGGGGACGGCATCGCCATACGGTTGGGGGACGTCCCTTCCGCCCGCAGCAAGGACCTCGTGGATGGTCGGGATGATCCGTTCCAGGATGTTCTCCTGCCGGAAAAGGTCCCGGCACTTCTGCCGCACCTCGCGTTCGGGATGGACTGGTCGCTGTCCTGCTACTTCGAATGCTGCAGGGACGACAGTCTGGAACTTGAAGAGGTCTGCAATATCAAAGACAAAGGAGAGGGAATGGCCGCTATGGAGGAAGCCGATGGACGGGGAGTACCCGGCGGCGAGGATCCCAGCCTCGACCACGCCATACAGGCATGCAGTCCCTGCAGACAGGCACTTGTTGGCAATATCTGCTCCACCCCAGTTACGCGGGTCGTACTTTCTCCCTTCCCACCGGACGCGGAACCGGCGGGCATACTCCTCGTAGAGGGAGCGGACACGGACGCCTTCGAGCCCCCGCATCTGGGAGATGGAGAGGGACGGGTCCGGGACCTCCCCGAACCGGATCGCAAACATCTTCCGGACGATCTGGCGGCGGGCCTCCGGGTCCAGGGCAAGGGCTGCCTGGTGGAGCAGCCTGTCGGAACGGGCACCACCCGGGTGCCCCGTCGAGTAGAGCCGGACACCCGCCTCTCCCACCCACGTCAGGAGACATCCTGTCTGTGCAGCAAGTTTCACCGCGGCATGGGAGACCCTCGTCCCGGGCTCGAGCATGAGGCATGCCACTCCCCCGACAGGGATCTGGACCCTCACACCCCGGACATCGACCAGGACGAATGCACCGTCGATGACATCGAGTTCCCCGTATTCGAGGAAGATAATCGACGTCCTCTCCCTGAGGGGAAGAGGGGGTATGGTTGGGGGGACCGGTGACATCTTCGGAATCAGGCAGGCTTGACCATCAGCATCCCGCACCCGAACCCCTTCGCAGGCCCGATCCCATCCATCAGGGCAGACCGGAAGAGACCGGGGTCCCTCACCTGCAGCAGCCCGGAGAAGTCGATTGTGCTGATGGATATCTGGCGGTCCTTTGCACCCTGCTTAAACCGGAATTGCCTGTATGCACCTGCAATAACACTCCCGTCATTGATTGAAAACCCAAACTTCTCGCCCTTCTCCCGGAGCCACCGGATACCTTCCGCCTGGACAAGGTCAGCCATCCGCAGACCGTTTCTCAACCCTCCTTCCTGTGAGCGGACAAGCCTCTTTGCGTCCATGACAACGTCATGCCTCTTGTGGATCCGGCACCCCTCCGCATCGGGCTCCGTCCAGCGTGTCCGGACGGGGTTTGCCCGGAGGGAAAACCAGAACCGCTGCCCCGGAAAAAGGACCGGGTTGTACTCCTTGGTCTCCACCGACCAGAAATTCCCCAGGTACTCCGGTCTCCTGCGGGATACAGAATAGATCACCGGCCTGTCATGCACGGTCTCAAGCCGGTACAGGAAATCCCGTGCACGGTTCTTCTCGTCCGAGAAGAGCTCCCAGACGAAGGTGTGGATATGGTACGGTGATGAGACGACTTTTGCATAGTCCACGGAAAGGGGAGCATCAGGGCGGACGCGGATCCTGCTGAAATACATGTCAGATCTCCTCCCCGGACCGGATCCGAACCATCTCGAAGTGCTCAGCCCGCGAAAGGAACGTCCACCTCTTCCGGCTCAGCACCGCATCTCTCCTCTGGACAACGTGCCGCGGGTCAATGCCGGCCACCCCGTCCGCGTCCCAGTACATCGCGGCCTCTGCAGAAAGGCCGTCCCATGCTGGGAACTCCGGGAGGTCCCTCTCCACTGCCGAGAAGGCCTCGACAAGGGATGCAGCCTCGATGACTTTGGCACAGACCGGCAATCCGGGCGGACACGACTTCCTCCCGAGGTACAGTGTGAAACGGGGCCGGTTGAGAGCCGCGGCAATCTCCCCGAGATCGCACGGAAGAGCCTCTCCCCTCTTCCAGAGGCAGACATGCACCCGGGTATCGCACCGGTAGTCCCGGCTGGAAATGATCGTCTCAAGCGACTGCCCGAGAGAGAGTTCGTCCCTGCGGGTCAGGAAATAGGACCCCTGTTTCAGCGCTGCCTCACGGGGAGTCTGGACCGTGTGGTAGTCCTGGACAGGGATTCCGGGATCCCGGACCAGGCAGGCCATCCCCAGGGACTCCCCGAGCCGGGAATGGATCTCCTCTTCATCCCTCCGGATACCGAGTGCGGCCGCGACCATCCCGATGACCGCGGACTTCGTTGGGTGATCGGCAGAATGCCGCGTCTCGCCGACAGCGATCTCGCCCCAGGAGGCCATCGGGCCATACAGGGAAAACACGCAGAACTGCGTCATACTCACTTCGCGACAAATTTGAGCATCTCTTCCAGTGAGCCCTGCCCGAGGACCGCATTGAAAGAGTAATGCTCATCGCAGCACCTGCCATAGACGCGCTCTATCTTCTCCCGGTTCTCCTCGAGTGTCCGGATTGCTGTAACGAGGACATCGTCACCCCTGACGGGCCGGACGAAGGCAACCGCAAGGGAACGTGGCTGCTGGGGCCCCCGTTCGGCAAGCATGTACGAGGCATACGCCCGTGACGCAAAACTTGCCTGCTTCCCGGCGGGTGCGACCTTTGCACATGCCTCGGCCAGTGCTGATACTGCCTTTGACGCAAGATTCCTGTCCCCGCCAAGGTTCTCGATGAGCATATCCCGGTTGATGCAGACATAGATGTAGTACAGGCCTGAAGCAAACTCCATCTGCCCGATATGGGCAGACCCGGCATCGCTCTCAAGCCTGTTCAAGTCATCGACTGCCGTGAAGTAGTCATCCTCCACGATGACATCGTGGACGGTTATCGCGTGGGAGACCTGTACTGCAGCCTCTGAATTAAAAGCGGGTGTATTTGCAAACATCCTGCCGAACATGGCAATATCAACAGCAGAATTGTTCTTGCGCAGAAGGGAGAGGTCCTTTTCCTCCGGCGCTTTTCCCGAGACAGAACACTTCTCGAGAAGGGCATCAATGGCAGCGATCTCCTCAGGGCTGTAGTGCACGATCTGCTCCGTGCTGGCATCATTCTCCTTTGACGTGAGCTTTCCAAAGCGGTCCACGATAGATTTTGCCCATTCATATGCCTGTTTTTCAGAAACGGGAGTGCGTGACGGTGCCTTTTGGGAATTGTGGAGCACATCTGGAAGGGTCCTGCCGGAAGTCAGGGCAGCAACAATCCTGTTTCCCATCTCCCGCGTCCGGATCCCGATATGCCCGGAAAGTGCCGACTGGAAAAGTTCTGACTGCCTCCATGCCCGCTTCAGGCTCTGGGACGAGATCCGGAGTCTCTGCTTTCCCCCGAGGATCGCGGTCTTCGGCCTGCCGAGGTCGTCCCTGTTCAGGTTGGACGGGGGATACGATGCAAGGATGTGGAACTGGATGAATTCTGTCATATCATTCTCACCTCATACATCTTACCATAATAGTCAAACGCCCACTGCCGGCGGACATGATCGTTCCACCAGTACAGCCCGTGGGCAAGGTCCGGGACATTGACAGTCCCGTCAAGGAGCCGTACAGCCCGGATCGCTTCCCTGAAGAGGATCTCAGGCTCCCGGATCGAGAGGAACCTGCGGAACCGCAGGTCACTCATGAGGGGGGTGTCAGACCCGGGTTTTTTTCGTGCAAGCTGTGCAGCAAATCTCTCCGATCCGTCGTGCTCCCGTGCATGGGAGAGGACACCGGCCACGATACAGAGTGACTGGTCATTTGCGTTTCCCAAGGGGACCAGCATGTTCCGGAGCCTGTGGTAGGACGGGATGAACACGACGTCATTGGGAACCCTGCAGCGTCGCAGGTCTGCCCTGTCCCCCCGGTTACTGTCAAGATCCCGCCACCACTGCAAAAGCAACATGGAAACTGCCGGATCGGTAAAGTTCAGCCATGGTTTCTGTTCAGATTTCATGTTTCAACCTCCCGGGAGAGCCCCAGGATCTTCATCATCTTGGGCGCTCCGGGTGACACAGTCCTGGCAAGCTGCTTGCGGGCCCTGACAACGGCAGCAGGCCGGAACAGGTCGATGTACGCAACCTGTGCGTAGAGATCAAACAGGGAGAGGGCCACCCGGCGGAGATCGAGGACCCAGTCCCGCTTGACGGCATCGACCGGTGCACCAGTTTCAAGCGCTTCCTTCAGCCGGGTGAGAGCATCATAGAAGAGGGGTTCTGTCTCACCCCAGAACCTGCTCGTCACGATGGGCAGACCGGACGGTGTCTTCTGCGAACCAGATCTGGTTTTGAACATTATTTCATCAGTATCCGGAGAATACAGGGCATCCCGCACGGCCTGGCCGGTCATACGATTCCCAAAAGATGCAGCCCTCACCAGCTGGGCGGTGCACAGCTCGTATTCCTCCCTGATCTCTGCCCCGATGGGGATGAGGGGCATGGTGCTGTCGTACCAGCAGAGTGCCTTGACCTTGTCAAAGTGATACCCGAACGCCCATAACCGGGGGACTTCCGGGAGCATCCCCCACAGCAGTGGCTGGATGTTCCGGAACCTCTGGACGACCCGTGCGGTCTCGATTCCCCCCTCCGGGTCGTTCTGGACAATTCCGAGCCAGTGCTGGTACGTGATCCCCCCGGCTTTCATGTGGACGGGAAGGACATCGTCCTTCGATCGGTAGTAGGGAGTCAGGCAGTGGCGCCAGCTCTCGTCGTACCGGACCCCATAGGGTTTCGTCTTCAGGCTCCTGACCGGATTTCCGGTCACCTCCCCGCAAATTTCACAGGTAGTCTCTTCCTCCTCCCCAAAGTTGAGAAGGATCCGCCGTCCCATCCCCCAGTACATCTGGAGCTGGCTTACATCAGAGATACTGGTGGTCTGTCCTCCAGTCTCCTTACCGCTGGTCCTGAGCGGCCCCATCCAGGGAAAAATGTCCTTCATCTCCTTTTTTTGGCCGGGACCAGTTCCCATGAAGAACTCGTTCTCCGGCAGGACGTTAAGCCAGATGGTCTCCGGGAGCGTCTTGCCAAGGACGATGCTCGTCACCGGCCCTCCACCCCGGAGACCCGTCCGGTGACCTGCACCACCCGGAGGCCCGTTGATCTGGAGTGTCATGAGGGCCATTGCAGCACATGCAGGGCAGAGGGCCTGCACGGTCCCCCTCTTCAGGAAAAAGTCCCTGTTCATCCGGAGACTGTTCTCACCCGGCATCCCGATGACGAGCGTCTCGATCGGTTGTTCCTTTCCGTCTTCGCACGTCCTGTCCTGCATGAACCGGGGCCCCTCCCCCCCGAGGTTGAAGGCTGGGGATACAGAGAGAAACAGGTTCCGGACGGACGGGGCGTCCGGTAACGACGGGAGCATCTCGACCCACTCGTTTGTATCCCCCGGGGCCATCGTGGTCTGGACGAGCCCGATGAGGAACTGGATGATGCTTCCCTGGAAATCGGGTCTCGTTGTCGCGATATGGGAAGACTCGTCCACTTTCCCATGATCGAAAATCTCCCAGGGAGCGAGTTTTTGTGTTTCCCCGTCTCCCGAGATCACGGGGATCCAGGGATCTTCTATCAGATTGAGGACTCTCTCCTGCACTCCTCGACCACCCCCCGGAGGTCTGCACGGGAACCGGAGGGTACAGGGTCCCAATACCGTCTCTTTCGTTTATTTTTCATGAATGTGAAGTCCCTCCTTTTTCGAATAGGAGAATACAATCTCCTTTCCATCATCCCGGGAGAAAGTGTTCTCCCAGGACTGGTCTTCCTTCTGTTCCAGGGGGATCAGGATGGCATTCCTCCCCCTGTCTCTCATCGATGCATACGCTGCTTCTCTCATTCTGACCATGTCACTCACATACCTGATCTCACCTCCCATTGCTGCCCTCCGGACAGAGACCTGGCTCATGTCCCACGAGTGTATCCCGGCATTGTAGAGGGGCCGGATGGTGTTCTCGCCCGGATGAACGATTCCCAGCCGGAGGGTAACTGAGGGTTCTGCCAGCCGGGTGGGGATGTACTCGTCGTCTTGCCAGAGGCCCCCGGTATCCTGGTAGCCATGGAGGAACCGGATAACGTTCATCATCGCCCGCCCCTCATCCCGGTGCCGGTTCCGGAAGAGTTCATCGCGGGTCCGGAGGGCAGGAGGGATCATCTCCCGGGCATGATATCCAAAGACGCTCTCGATCAGGGCACGGGCCTCTGCCGGTATCCGCATGACTGCTCTCTCCCGGAGTACCCGGAGGGTGAGCCAGAGGTCGCCATGGGCCGGGTATACAAACGCGGCTCCGGGGAACTTCTCCTGGTACCAGCAGTCTCCAGGAGACTCATCAAAAACGGGAGCATGGATCCCCAGCACAGGGATCCCCCTGTCGCCCCGGGGATGCCGGTGGAGCCGGCCGGCTCTCTGGATGACAAGGTCGATGGGGGCAAGGTCCGTTACCATGTAGTCGAAGTCAAGGTCCAGTGACTGTTCCACGACCTGCGTTGCCACGAGGATCCTGCCTGCCCTCTCTGCAGGAGTGCTCTCCTTCCCGAACAACCCGATGACCTCGCCCTCGCGGTCCAGGCGGTCCCCGAGCACGTACCCGGCATGGAAGAGGAGAGCAGTCTCATCTCTGCACCTCTTCCTGATTGCATGGTATCCTTCTCGTGCATCCCGGACAGTGTTTCGGATCCAGCATGCACATTGCCCCGCATCAGACCTCTCCAGCAGGGAATCGATGACGCTCTCCTCGTCCTCAAAGAACCTGCAGGTGACCATCCGTGATGTCCCTGCCCGGGGCGTAAGTGCCCTCTCCTCGGTGGATCCGGGAGAGACATGGGTGACGAGGGGGTAATGGTCCGACAGGCATTCCCGGAAGGGGATTCCGGCCCCTCCGCAGAAAGCCCTGATAAAGAAATTCCGGGTGGAATGCGGGAGAGTAGCGGAGAGGAGGATGGAACTCCCGCCGGTCCTGGCATGGTCCTCTATGAGAGATTTGAGGAGCTCGTTCATATACGGGTCGTACGCATGGACTTCGTCAACGATCAGGACGTTACGCCAGATCCCGAAAAAACGGAGTGACTGGTGCCTGCGGGGCAGGACGGCAAGGAGGGCCTGGTCCACTGTGCCGACTCCCATGGGGGCGAGCAATGCCTTTTTTCTGCTGTCCGAGAGCCAGGAAGAGACGTCTTCTGTATCTTCTGCAGCAGGAGTTGCCCTGTTTTCCGTCCGCGTCCTGTCAAGATAGTAGTCTGCGAGGTGCCGGGCATTGTGCACGAGGATGACCGGAACATCTGTTCCGTTCTCAAAGAAGGTATCCCGGATATTCAGGATCCTGCCGTACATCGCATTCGATGTGGCCATCGTGGGGAGAGCAAAGTAGACTCCGTGACCTTCGCCGTTGCCAATCAGCTGCTGGGCAAGCATGAGGGCAGCCTCTGTCTTGCCGCTGCCAGTCGCATCCTCGATGATGAAGAGATGGGGGCCGGGGCTGCCCATGAACTGTGAGGCATACTGCTGGAGCTCCGAGGGGGTATACTTCCCCTCCCGGAAATCAGGAAAGAGATAGTCGATCCGGCGTTCTGCTGGCACACGGGGCGGGAGAACACGGGTCTTTTCCAGGGCAATGCGTGCACGAGGAAGTGCAATCTCTTCCCAGTACCGGGAAAGGGGAATAACACCGGAACAGAAGGGAAACAGCTCGTGGTCTGATGCGATCCAGTCTGCAAGGACAGCAAGACCGGCAAGCGGCCACGAGAGAGTACAGAGTCCTGTATGATGCTCCTTATGGAAAAAGGGTGAGAGGAGGTCTGCATCCCTGATGAAAAGCCTGACAGACTCGGAGAGGAATACTTTTGCCGCCTCAACGTCCTGCGGGGAAAAGACGTCATGGGGTGCGATGAGTTCATTCCGCGGTGGGACGCCATGATGCCCGGTTACAGCATTGATGAACGGATCGAAGGCAAGAGAGAAGGATCGTAGCTCCTGTATCGACCGCCCGGGAAACAACAGGTCCCTATACACGTGGAGACTAACATATAAGTCCCAGAGCTTCTTCCCGATTGAATCATGACGGAGGGGGACAGACAATTTCCCGGCCCTGCCCTGGAGCTGTGCAAAAAGGTGGGGTAATTTGGTCTGGAATGATTCCGCGAATTTCCCCAGATCATGGAGTGAGAGGAAAAATCCGATAAATTCCGGAATATTTGAGGTAGGTACGGGAATCTGGGCTGCTATCCGGTTGCATGCGAGAGTATCAACCCGGAGGTATTCTGCTCCCACGGCAGCAACATCGAGCAGGTGATAGGGGAGGAGGTGGTACTGGTTCCCGTCGCGGGATGCCTTTGCCCAGTACCGGTAGATCAGACTGCCTGACGTGTCTGGTTGATTATTCATGGAAGCCAGCCCTTCCCGGTTTCAGGACAGGGAACTGTCCAGCCTGGGAGTGATATGCAGGAGAGGCAGGATCTGCGATTTTTCCGTTCTTTCTGCAGTCTAGTCTCCAGGATCTCTTCAACAGTCATGATATACCTTCTCCGATGATTGTAATAAAAAATATGTAACTTTGTTCCTGCCGGGGAAGGCAACATGCTCTGCTCGGCTGGGAATGTGGGCACTCTATCCTGCGTTCTCTTCCGCTGGCAACCCGGATATCCTTTCGTTTTTCGAAAAGGCCGTATTCTCCCATGGGATCGATCGTTCCAGGAAAGGACATGCCCGGACCCCCCTCTCCATGCACCATGAATCCTCTGGTGGACGGAAGATTGCCTGGTGGGAATGAGAAGGAGTGAACGTGACATCACTAAATGTAAATTATTTTTTTATGTAGTATAAATATTTTTATCTTTTAATTATTCATATCCTATCCTCATCCATGAATCATTGAGTCCATTTTTCACCGGTGATCTGCTGCGGAGTTCTTCCCCCCCGGCCGGAAAAAGATACCTTCGCAGCCTGCACACCTCCGGGTGCGGTGCCTCTCCTCCTGCACGTCAATTCCCCTTCGGCGGCCCCCGATCTCCCTCCCCGCACCCTCCCCCATCACATTCGTCCCGCACGCAACAAGGATTAATACACCCTTCACTCCCACCACAGGTGAATGCGGCCGATCTCCCCTCTCACACCGTTTCTGGATATTCGGCCCGCATTCCGGAGAAACCATGTCACAGAGTGAACGACTTCCCAACAGGCACCGGGACAGTGCTCCGCGGTGCAGGCTTTGCTTCCCGACGACACCTGCAGTCCCGCAGGGCTGGATGCAGGAGACAGCAGGGGATGGAGAGATACCGTGTCCAGGAGAGTAGGCTCCCCCGCCAGAACGAGATGTGGGCAGTGCTGGTCCGGGAAGAGCCTGATCTCTACTCCCCGACTGACCATAAAAAGGTTGTGCCGGGACAACTCCGGTGCGTGCAGGGACGGCCCGGTGCATGCTTTCTGCTCCTCCGGCACGATGCATCCATCCCTTAAGGCAGGGCGGGAGGCGGCCTGATGGCCGGTAACAGGGCATGCCCCCATTACTCTTCCCGCAGGGCCGGGAAGTGGACCGTGGTCACCTGCACCCTCCCGCCGGGCCGCAGGTGCCCCACGCTGCACTGCAGGGCACACCCCCTCTTTGCGGAGGCACACCCCCTCTTTGCGGAGGCAGACGACGATGAGTGCGGGTGAACAGGTCTCCCACCGGAAGAGGAGGCACTGGCGGTCCCGGACCGCCGAGTACCTGGCCCGCAGGATCCTCCGGAAGGAAGGGTACTCCGTCATCCTCCGGTCCGCAGACGCATCGCTCCCCATCAGTTTCGTCGCCTGGTCGGACCGGGGCGGGTTCCACCTCTTCCGGATCGTCACCTCCCGCCGGAAGCTCATGACCGCCTCGGAGGTGACCGCGTCCTACCCCGAGGAGGTGGAGCAGCTGCGGGCCCTCTCCCGGACGGTCGCCGGGTCTGTCAACCTCTGGGTATCGCTCGACCGGAAGGGCTGGCGGAAGTACCGGGTCCACCCCGGCGGGATCGCCGAGGCGGAGGGGGAGTATGTGGCGTGAGGAAGACGACGGCTGCATGTCGGAGCGGCGGATCTGCCCCGTGATGTCGGACTCGCGGGGGATCGTCCTCTGCCAGGGGAAGAACTGCGCCGCAGCGTTCTCCTGCACGATCGGGGGAGAGGTGCTCTGGGGCTGCGCCTTCCTCGCCGGGGACCACCCGGGGCAGGGAGGCGATCCCTGATGCAGGCCGGAGTCTCTCCCGGAACGGCGAGGGGCATCCCCGGCGCGGGACGGCCAGCTGCCAGGGCATCCCCCGGTGATGCCGCGTGGCCGCCGGGGAGATAGAGAGAGCCCTCGCCCTCCTTTTCCCTCCCGGCTCCGTCGTCGAGGTCCGTGCGTTCACCGAGGAGGGCACGGCATCCGGGTACTTCAGCGACACGGCAGCCCTTGCAGCTGCCGCCTCCGCCCTCGATTCTGCCGGGACGTCCGGCATCTACGTCACACTCAACGAGGTGAACCCGGCGCTCCTCTCCCGCCGGTCAAACCGGATCAAGATGCGCCTCTCCCGGAGGGACGCGACCACCGCGGATGCCGACATCGTCTCCCGCCGCTGGTTCCCGGTCGACATCGACCCTGCCCGGCCGTCCGGGGTCTCCTCGACGGACGCCGAGCACCAGTCTGCCCTCGCCCGGGCAAGGCAGGTCGCAGGGCACCTCGCCGGCCGGGGCTGGCCCGAGCCGGTCCTTGCAGATTCGGGGAACGGGGCACACCTCCTCTACCGGGTCGAGCTGCCCAACGACGAGGAGAGCCGGTCGCTCGTGAAACGGGCACTGGAAGCCCTCGACCGCCTCTTCCCGGACGGGACGTGCACGATCGACGCGGCCAACTTCAACGCCGCCCGGATCTGGAAGCTCTACGGCACGACCTCGCGGAAGGGCGACCACACGCCCGACCGCCCGCACCGGAAGGCCGCCCTGCTCGCTGTCCCCGACCCGGTCTGCACCGTGGAGAGGAGACTGCTGGAAGAGCTTGCCGCATCCGTCCCGCCGGCAGGGGAGAGGAGGGGGTCGTCTCCTGTCCCGCGGGAGTGGCCCGGCCGCACCCGGCAGCACCCCGCCCCGCCGAAGGGGTCGTCGCTTGACCTGCGGGAGTGGCTCCTGCGGCACGGTATCGGGATTTCCGGCGAGAAACCGTACGCGGGCGGGACGCTCTTCGTCCTCGAGAGCTGCCCGTTCTCGGAGAGCCACCGCGACGGGGCGTTTGCCATCCAGTTCCCAGGCGGCGCCATCCATGCAGGCTGCCACCACGCCTCCTGCGGGGGCGGCTCCCAGCGGTGGCAGGAGCTCCGGGCCCGGTTCGAGGCCGGGGAGATACCGGGAGGTCCCACCCGGGAGTCTCCCCGCCGGGAACGGGGGGTGGCAGGGGGCCCTCCCGCAGGTCTCCGCCGCACGAGTTCCCTCCCGGCAGGTGCGGATGACCGCTGGGCAGGGGGCAGGATCCCTCACAGGGGAAGGGCGGAGGGGGAAGCGGGTTCGGGGGACGGGTCACCCGGCAGTCCCCCGGCCGGGAACGGTACACCCCGGACGGGCACGACGGAACGGGACGGTCCGCCCGGAACCTGCACCCCCGGAGGGAGTTTGCCTGGCGACGGGAGAGCGGAGGACGACGGGTTGCCGGGGACCTCTCCGCCGGGAGCGGGTACCCGCGGGTGGGAGAGGGGAGGGGGAGTCCTCTCCGCACGGGGGGAAGAGAGGGGCTCTCTGGCAGGGGAGACGGCACGGGGGGAGGATCCCTTTGCCCGGGAAGAGGCGCTTGCCATCCTGCAGCACGGCGACCCGAAGCAGGCGATGCTCCGCGCCTTCTCCCTCGACCACGAGGGGGACGGGGTGGTTGCCGAGTGCCTCGTCCTCTCTCTTGCCTCCCGCTCCGTCCTGAACACGAACGGCCTGCACGTCTCGGTCACCGGCGAGAGCGGGAAGGGCAAGAGCCATGCCTTCGCGACCATGCTCCGGCAGGTCCCGGAGCGGTTCCGGCTCGACGGCGCGATGAGCAACAAGGCTCTCTTCTACATCGAGGGGCTCCAGCCGGGCTCGGTCATCGTTCTCGACGACCGGGCACTCTCCGAGGAGATGGCCGAGATCTTAAAAGGAGTCACCACGTCGTTTCGGACACCGTTTGTCTACCGGACGGTCAACAGGGACCGCCGGGCCCAGGTCTGCACCATCCCGGAGCGGTGCGTCTGGTGGGTCGCAAAGGTCGAGGGGGCCGGCGACGACCAGGTCTTCAACCGGATGCTCACCTGCTGGATCGACGACTCCGGCGAGCAGGACGCGAGGGTTCTTGCCCGCATCCTGGCCCGCGACCAGGAGGTGCCGGGGGGTGCCGGCGGCGAGCGGCCCGAGGTCCTCGTCTGCCGGGAGATGTGGGAGGTGATCGGGCGGGAGCGGTTCCACGTCGTCATCCCGTTTGCGACCCGGATCCGGTTCCAGGCGGCGGCGAACCGGAGGAACCCGGAGATGCTGCTCGATCTGGTCAAGGCAAACGCCGTGCTCCGGTTCCTGCAGCGGGAGGGCTGGCAGCAGGGGGGCATCGCCTGCCTCTCTGCAACGCTCGATGACTTCCGGGAGGCGGCCCGGCTGTACGGGTTCCTCAACGGGACGGCCGGCGGGCAGGAGACGAAGCTGACGCGGAGGGAGGCCGACCTGCTCGCGGCCATCCGGGAGCACCGGTGGCCCGAGTTCACGATCCCGATGCTGCAGAAGGCGACCGGGCTTGCGCACGGGGCGATCTACAAGTGCCTCCACGGGCATACCACCCGCGGGAGGGTCTACTCCGGCCTGCTCGAGAAGTGCCCGGCGATCGCCTACTGCGACCGGACGGTCGTCACCGACGAGGAAGGCGGCTCGGTCTCGATGCGGAGGAGGACGAACGCCTACACCTTCGACCCGGACCTCTATGCACTGTGGTGCATGGGCGGTGCCGTCTGGCTCGAGGGGGACGGGCAGGACCCCGGCAGCCCTGCAACGCCTGCGCCGCCCTGCAACGATCCTGCAACCCGCATTGCAGGGAACGGAAACGGAGGGGAGCCATCCGATGAGGGAAGTACTGAGAATACTTTGCATAATTCTCCATGCAGGGAGGATCCCTTCCACGGGTCCGCAGGATCGCAGTACCCTTCCCCCGAGGGTCTCCGGGGGGCTGCATGTGGCTGTGTCTCCGGAACTGTTGCAGAGCAGGACCCGGGAACGCAGGGGTTCCGTCCGGTTGCGGAAAGCGCCATGGGAAAGCCCACAAGTTCCCTCCTGCAGGGGCCTGCAGCAGGAGCGGGTTGTTGCAGGGATGCAGGGGACCGGGCAGTCTCCGCCCATGACTACAAGCCTCTTGTCCCGCCGGAGCGGACGGGATGTTTTGCCTGCGGGGCGGAGTGGTCGTACTACGTCGAGAAGCTGACCGACGAGCGGCGGAGGAGGAAGGACCAGACCGCCCGGCGGATCTGCAAGCGGTGTTTCGACCGGGCGAAGCGGTTTGCAAAGGAGCATGCCACGATCCTGCCCGGGACGTTCGATCTCTCGCGGATGGAGCACCTGAAGAACGAGGTCGGCAGGTGCAGTATCTGCAGGCTCGATCCTGCGACCCGGATCGACCGGGCGACCTCGGTGAAGGTCTGCGAGGCGTGTTTCCGGCGGGTGGCCGGTGAGCAGGGCGGGCAGGAGGTGCGGGGGTGAACAAGGGTCAGTTCCCGGGATGAAATGGAAGATGTATGATGTATACGATGTCTTCTTCCGTGGTAAATGTCATATTCTCTTCAGTATTGTTAATGTACGTGAGGCAGGAGTACGCCAAGTACTACTGATACATCACTGAGTCACATTCCGGGTCCTTCATTTTTTGAAGAAATATTCATAATCCTGGCAAGGTTCAGGATAAATGCAGTACAGGTAAGTTTGATGGAGCAGATGTTTGTAATTCAACAAATCAAAAATTTTTTATGTTTGAAATTATTAGTGAAATATGAAAATAGAATGAAAATTAATGATCGACATGATAGATAAACTGACACAGATAGTGTTTCCCAAAACAGGACATTTCTGGATTGATGAGGGTCTTCTTGGATTCTATGAGCTTGCTTCTCGGGAAAAACCAGAAGAGTACGGTGTGACTCTCGCAATTGACGATAACGGAGTGGCAATCAAAGGAACAGAGGATGGTATTCAGTCGTTCCTCCAGGCGGTCTATTCAGTCCTCCTGGCAAGATATTATAACACGTCCACCGAGAGACAGGAGCAGGAGAGAGCTGGATTTTACTATGACTCGAAAAATGACACGTTTGTCAGGTTTCCCAAGGTAAAACCGAGGGGTATTGCTGGTTTAATATTCAGTAAAGCCCCCCGTCCGACCGCAGAGGAAATAAAGTATGTCAAAGGGAAAAAGGGGTTTCTTCCGCCGGAGTATGCACATTTGCAGCAACGTCTGGACGATTTTTTAGCTCAGAACAACCTCAAGGTTGGCGGGACCAGTCTTCTCCTTGATGGGCCGAATGCGTATCAGCCAAAAATTACCATCTCTCTGAAACAGGAGAAAAAGAAAGGCCATTGTTATCTCTGTGGAGGCCCGTCTTATGCCCTGACTGAAATAGGTGGGACCGTATTTCCCATGATATCCGGTTCCTCAGGAGCGCTATCCTTTCACTCAGGCTGCTCAGATCCCCCGAAAGTCTGCTGGAAATGCGATTATATCTCAAAATTTGCTCCTGTTGTGGGCTTTTATGTTGACGATGGAAATTCCATTCACATGTATTTCCCCTATTCCATGAACTTTTTCAAGATGCACGATGTATTTCCCTCCTTTGAATCGATGAAGATCCGTGATCCCAATTATGGGCGGAACTTCAACCCGGATCTGGGGGGATATTTCAAAAAACCCTTTGAGCAATTTTTCTCATTCCTCTATTCTGTGTATTACAGAGTTCTGAGCAGGAGGAATCCCGATAATCCAGAGGAAGGTGATCTGACTTTTGATTTTGAAAAAATGTATAATCTGACACTCTCGCGTGCACCGCTCGAATTTATTGTTCTCCATGCCGAGAAGCTCGGTGACACCTACATGGGCAAATTAATCTGGCCATTCCGGGAGTCTGTTTACATGTTCCGTCTCTTCAAAAGGCTTGAAGAGAGTGGAATCAACATCAAACGGGTTATGCAGGTTCTCATTGATTTTGACCAGGAGAAGGATGAGAACAAGACTCTGATGCGCAACCGCATCTGCGAGAGGGTGCTCAAGCAGCAGGGAATCGTTGAGCTCGTCGAAAAACACGTTTTCCATGTCAGCACGTCGAAAAGAGTGAACATCAAACCAGTGTTTGACTTTGTGGTCGAGTATGAAAAGATCTTGGGTGAGGAGAAGGGTAGCATGAGACAGGAACTGATTGACACTGCCGTGAGTCTTGGAAAGACTTTGGGTATGAAACTTGGAGCAGAGGGCAGGAAAGGCAAGGGAGACCTCTTCAGGCTCCGGAAGGCACGGAGACCTGAAGATTTCCTCAACGAGGTGAACCGGATCCAGATGAAGTATGATACTGCAGTCACTGCAGATCTCTACGCGAAAGGTGAGGCATTTGAACAAAATTTCATCGAATTCAAGCACTTTTGCATGATTGCAGCATTAAACACTTATAATGCAGTCACGAAGAGCGATGAGGCAAAACAGAATTCAGGTTAATGTGAGGGAAAAAACATGAAGGATGCAAAAGCACTGACCATTACCTATTTAACTCCAGTATCATTTGCGTCATTAAACGGCGGCGACAAGGAAGCGGACAACATATCGAGTATCAAGAAGATTACGATGGGAGTTGACCAGTACCCCTACGTTTCATCCCAGGCAATCCGGCGGGCACTGAGGAATCAACTGGAAGTGCTCGGCTGGCCGCTCTCCGAAGGGGCTGCTGCAACGATAAAGAAAGGGGCAGCAACCACCCAGCAGGAGCCTGAAAAGTATATTGATGATGACCTCTTCGGGTACATGGGGACTGAGGCCGCAGCAGAGGGGAAAAAGGGGAAATCGACAAAAAGAACGTCTGTCGTGCGGGTATCTCCCCTTATCTCCCTGACTCCCTACCAGGGCGACCTTGATTTTGGAACTAACTACATGGGTGTCCAGGCAGGCGGCGACCCGAATATTTTTGAGACAGAGATCCATTCCGGACTCTACAGGGGTTCAATCCTGATTGAACTCGACCGTGTCGGTTGTGGCGATGGTTTCGGCCAGGACCTTCCCCCAAACGAGAGGGCACGACGGGTTACTGCCCTGATTCATGCGATAAAGAACCTCTGGGTGCCCGGGAGACAGAGCCGGTACCTTGCAGACGTCTCTCCCAAGTTCGTTGCGGCGGCAATGATGCGGACGAAAACTCCCATCTTCCTTGAGAGTGTCAGGATTGATACGAGTGGCGCAATCACTGCCCGCATCATCCAGGAGACCATCAAGGATTACCAGAATGAGATTGTGGCCTCTGTGATTGGAGCAAGAACCGGAGCATTTTCCGGTGAGACCAGTGGAGCAGTGACGATAGGCGACGCATTCACTACAATGGCGACGTGGGTGGATACGTATTACAGGTAGGGGAGGGCAATGTTCGCCTTCTTCATATCCGGAAGGGCAACAACGGCATCATTCCGGGTCCCGGAGACGCATACCTTTCACCAGACACTACCCCTGCCTCCCAGGACAACCGTGATCGGACTCATGGGTGCCGCCATGGGCCTTTCCCTCCAGGACGCACACGACTTCGCCCGCACCCATGGTATCAAAATAGGGATTTACGGGACGCACAGGGGCCTGATGAGAGATCTCTGGAACTACAGGAAGGTGACAGGAAAGGAGAAAAATTATACATCTGATGATATTAAAACCAGGAAACATTACAGCATTCTCATCAGGGAATACCTCACAGACTGTGAATTCTCGTTCTTCTTTGGTGCTGCGTCAGGGGAACCGCTGGCCAGGATCCGCGAGGCGCTGGCACGACCTGTCTATGCACTGACAGCGGGCAACAGTGATGATCTCCTCAAGATCACTGCGATCTCGGATATCAGGGAAGTGCATGAAGAGCCATTATCTCAGTTCGACCACACCATTCTTCCCGGAGATGTATCTGCCGGATGCACTCCGGCAATCGATTTCAGCAAGCTGCCTGTGACCCAGACTGTGGACACCCCCCAGGTATTCCTTCTCCCCACGCAGTTTTCTTTCAATGGAGACAAGCGGAGTGTTATCGAGCGGCTGCTGTTCACCTTTGTGGGATCCCCTGTGACCCTTGCAACACCCATTCCCGCCTGTGTCCTGGACGGGAAAAATATCGTCATGTTATGAACGGGAATTACTTGGCAAAACCCGATCAGACGTACGATGAGCATGTCCTTGCTGCATATCGGGCGTGGAAGACGACTGTTGCGGGCAAGAGCTCGCTGATTCACAGGGCCGGACGCATCTGCGGGTTTGATCCTGATCGCTTTCTCATGAGCTCCCTCCTTACGGTTGTCCTCCATGACTTGGGAAAGAACACCCGTGAGTTCCAGCGGATGATGCGGACCGTGAGAAAGGGCGAGCGCCCGGATTCAAAAGATAATTACCGTCACGAGATTGTATCGTATTCATATGCACTGGAAGCGGGAATTGCCCTCCAGAGGCAGGAGGGCAGCCTGTTGCCCGTGCCGTTTCCGATAGAGGCTTTCGTTATTCTCGGGCACCACAAGGCCATCAATCCTGAAATGGCAGCATTTAGCCGGGAGGTCACGGGAAGGAAAGGTCCAACCATCTGCCCTGATGGGATGGCGGATGCAATCCATCTTGCATCCGAAATATTTGAAAAGGAAGGGTATAATCTCCCAAATTTCCGGGCTCCGACAGGAGATCCGATGCACAATGTCATAAAGCTCATCGGTCCCGGTGGTGCCTTCTCAAAACTGTATGAAAAATTTTCGGACCCTGACATTTTGCGATCCTCGTATGCCCTCCTGAAGGGAATCCTCCACTATTCGGACTGGCATGGTTCAGCCGGGGTCTCCTTCACGTATGCTCTGAAAGACCGTGTCCCGGATCTCATGGAAAGGATAGAGGCACGGTGCAGGCAAAGAGGCATCCGGTTTTCCGGGCTTCGGCCATTCCAGGTGGACTGTGCGTCCACCTTGGGGCACTGCATTGCAATCGCACCGACGGGCAGCGGGAAGACAGAAGCAAGCCTGCTGTGGGCACTCCATAACATCAAGCAGATGGGTGGCGGAAAGCTTGTCTACCTGCTCCCGACTATGGTTACTGCAAACAGCATATATCACCGTCTCGTGGAATTTTTTGGCGAAGGAAAAGTCGGACTGACGCATTCCACTGCCTCCCTCCTCTTTGCCGAAGAAGAGGAAGACCGGACACTTGTCAGGCATGCACTCTTTGACAGGACATTCATGTCGCCCGTCACTGTGGCGACAGTTGACCAGCTCCTTTATGCAGGGTTCAATACGGGAAAATGGCCGGTGATCGAATCGAATGCCATGAATGCAGCAATTATTATCGATGAGATCCATGCGTATGATCCATGGACCCTGGGACTGATCATCGAGGCGATCAGGCACTATACAAAGTACGGTGCCAGGTTCCTGCTCATGAGCGCCACTCTTCCACGGTACATTCTTGAAATCCTCACTGGAGCGCTGCCGTGTGCACGGGTTGTCAGGGACGAGACCCTTCTCCAATCAGCCAGAAACGAGTTCCTCACCGTGGAATCACCGATCGAGGAGGCAGTAGATGATGTCATTGATGCTGTGGATGGCGGTGCAAAGACCATGGTCGTTGCCAACAGCGTGGGCACATGCCAGGAACTCTATGAGGTATTCAGCAGCTATAATCTTGACCCTGTCTGCTATCATTCCAAGTTCACACTCCGTGACCGGGCCCAGAAAGAGAAGGCAATTGAATCCGGAGCAACCCGGCTCCTTGTCGCGACACAGGTCGTGGAGGTCTCCCTTGATATAGACTTTGATATCATGTTCACGGAGTGTGCACCTCCCGATGCAATTGTCCAGCGGGCTGGCAGGGTGAACCGCCGACGGGAGAAAGAGAGGACCCTGATATCACTTTTTAAGCATTCGAGGGTTTCGGAGAAGATCTATGACCCTGATCAGACCGGCCTGCTCGAAAAGTCTTTTGTGGCATTCCGGGACGCACCTGCCCGTCCGAGTGAAGAAGACCTCATCTTTCTTGTTGAATCTGTCTATGCGGGGAGGAATATCGCAGAGGACGACAGATTCAGGGAGGCCGTGTGCCAGTATGCCGACTCCCAGCGTCAGCGCATGGGTATCCTTGACAATCCTCACCGTGACCCACATTTTGAAGTGACACGAAAGGTCGATCACCCACAGGTGTCTGTCATCCCTCACGTCTTCCGTGACACGGTGAGGGAATGCTCCCCACGGGATCGGAGGTGGTTTGAGGTGAAGATGCCGGCGTGGTATGTCAGGAAGCACAGGATGGTCGAGGACGACGTTGTATATTGCGAGATGCAATACGACTCTCTCATCGGGGCTCGGTTCATGGATACCCCCGAAACTGGATACCTGGTGATATGATCGATCTTGAAGTTTTCTCCCTATCTCTCGTCTCCGATCGGCCTGTCACGGGGAGCGCTCATCAGCTGAGGGGTTTTTTTGCAACGAAGTTTAATGAATACATCCTCCTCCATCACCACAACGCGGACAGACTCATCTACCGGTATCCCCTGGTCCAGTATAAAATTCTCAACGGGATTCCGATGGTTATCGGAATCAACGAGGGGTCCGATCTCCTCAAGGAGATTTATTACCTGTCCCCCTCGATCCGGCTGGGTGAAGATGAATATCGCATTGTCCGGGAAGGTGTGGAGGTGAGGCGGATCCCCTTTGGCCTTGATACCATCTTTCACACGTATGAGTTTATCACTCCCTGGATTGCATTGAACCAGGAGAATTATCATGCATTTTACCGGGCAAGGGATGCTGAAGAGAGACGTACCCTGCTGAGGCGGACTCTCACCGGCAACATCCTATCGATGGCAAAATCATTCAATTATCAGGTTCCCGGCCAGATTCGTGCTGAAGTCGAGGTCAGGCCACTCAAACAGAGGTTAAAGGATGTGAATCTCATGGCATTTTCGGGGAAGTGTCACTGCAATTTCCAGATCCCTGATTATCTTGGTATTGGAAAATCTGTCTCACGGGGATTTGGGACCCTGAAACAGTGCCTGAAGGAGAAAAAATTCTGATCAGTCTATGCAGCTTGTCATCAATACCCGGGGATCCTACCTCAAGAAGAGTGGCCAGTGTTTTCTTGTCCGGAATGATGAGAATGTGTTTGAAGTCGCTGCAGACAGGGTCGATAGTATCCTCATCACAACCTCTGCCACTATTACAACGGATGCCATTGAATTTGCTGTCTCGAAGAATATCGATATCATTTTTCTGAACCAGTTTGGAGACCCTTATGGTAGGGTGTGGCATTCAAAACTGGGGAGTATCACGCGTATCCGGAGAAAACAGCTGGAAGCCGAAAAGAATTCGGTTGGGTTTCGCTATGCCAGGGACTGGATATCCATAAAGATTGGGAACCAGATCGATTTTTTAAAAGACCTGAAGAAGAATCGCCCTGAATCGAGAGATTATCTTGATCAGTCGATTGAGAAACTTCAGAATATCCGGGAGAGCCTTTCTTCGATGACAGGTTCGCTGGAGATAAAGAGGGGGTCCATCATGGGATATGAGGCAATGGCCTCTCAGGTATATTTCTCTGCAATCAGCGAGATCATGCCCGAGCAATGGAAATTTAAAGGACGGAGCAGGGATCCGGCACATGATGCCTTTAACTGTCTCCTGAATTATGGGTATGGTATGCTCTATTCGCAGGTTGAACGGGCATGCATCATCGCAGGCCTCGACCCGTATATCGGATTCCTCCACACCGACAATTACAACAAGAAGTCATTTGTCTTTGATATCATCGAGTTATTCCGCGTTTATGTAGACAGGACCGTTGTTGGTATCTTCGCAAGGAAGCAGGTATCTCCAGACCTTTTCGATGCTGTTCCAGGGGGTCTTTTTCTCAACCAGGAGGGCAAAAAGGTACTTATCAGCGCCATCAACGAGATGTTTGAAAAAGAGATTCTCTACCATGGTCGAAAAGTCAAGATCAGGAATACAATCCCCATGGAATGCCACAGGGTTGCAAACCAGCTCATTAAACCGGAGTGCACTGAATGACCATTGTATGGGTAGTGTACGATATTGCAGAGGATAAAACACGGAATAAAATTGCACGTATCTGTCTGAATAAGGGCCTGTACCGCGTTCAGAAGAGTGTGTTCCTCGGCGACCTTACCGCTAATGAACGTGATTCCCTTGCACTGGAATGCGAGCACGTGATTGACCCGGATATGGATTCAGTATACGTATTCCCCATGGATAACGAGTCTTTCAGGAAGGTAAAGTTGCTGGGACAGGCATTTGACAGGAAACTTGTCAGCAACGAGCTGCTGACAAAATTCTTCTGATGGCCATGGAAGAGACGGCCACAATCATTTCAATTTCAGACGTGCTGGAATATTCTTTCTGCCCGAGATTCATATTTTACATGCACTGTCTCTGTATACCCCAGCATGAAGAACAAAGGTACAAGGTCCTCCGGGGGAGAGAGGTCCATGAAATGAAATTAAGGACCAACCCTGATTATTTACGGAAAAGATTGCACGTGACCGGGAAAGAACGGAACGTGTTCCTTTCTTCACGGCAACATCATATCAAAGGAGTTGTTGACGAGGTACTTTTCCTGGAGGATGGTTCTGCCGCTCCTTTTGAATACAAGTTTGCCGAATTCAGGGAGAGGTTGTTTCTCACCTATAAGAATCAGCTCGCCCTCCAGGCAATCATGATCTGTGAGAATTATCACAGGGAAGTGAACCGCGGATACATTTGTTTTACCCGCAGCAATAACCGGGTGGAGGAAGTGTTGTTTACCAGGAGAGATTTCAACCGGGCTCTGTCGGTCGTGTATGATATCCTTGAGATTATCGATAAAGGATATTATCCTGAAATTAAAAAGTCAGAGAATAAATGCATCGACTGCTGTTACAGGACGATCTGTGTTTGAAATTCTGGTGTTTATATGGGGTTCAATAAATTTTCAACAAGAATTATAACATCAGAAATCCATTCTAAATTGGGCATTTTTTTCGCGAAAAATGCGAAAAAATGCGCTCTTTCAGAGCGACATCCAGGAAAACAAGGATTGAAACGGTCCTCTTCTTCCCCTTCCTCCATAGCCACCACTCTTTCAGAGCGACATCCAGGAAAACAAGGATTGAAACTGCATGAGGACGATATCGACACGTACATGGATCTCCTTTCAGAGCGACATCCAGGAAAACAAGGATTGAAACAAGATGTTGAAAAGAGAGGAGATTGAAAAGGTGTACTTTCAGAGCGACATCCAGGAAAACAAGGATTGAAACGTACAGTCTGGCGCACCCCAACCGGGCGTCTGGTCCTTTCAGAGCGACATCCAGGAAAACAAGGATTGAAACCATACAAAAGGGAGTACAGAGTTCGGGATATAGACTTTCAGAGCGACATCCAGGAAAACAAGGATTGAAACTGGTAATTAACGCGCTCAGCAGGTTCTTGCGTTCTCTTTCAGAGCGACATCCAGGAAAACAAGGATTGAAACTCGTCGTTTTCTGTTGCATCATCCGTATGGACAATCTTTCAGAGCGACATCCAGGAAAACAAGGATTGAAACCTTTCCACGGTTATCTCCCACATCATCTATTCAATCTTTCAGAGCGACATCCAGGAAAACAAGGATTGAAACAGTTTAAAACCGCTAATAACTGTTTGTAAAAAAGGACTTTCAGAGCGACATCCAGGAAAACAAGGATTGAAACCATCCCGGCCCTTTGCTGGGTTGCGTTCGCGGATCACCTTTCAGAGCGACATCCAGGAAAACAAGGATTGAAACTGGCTTCTATCTGACATTTGATAGTAACAAGGTGTCTTTCAGAGCGACATCCAGGAAAACAAGGATTGAAACTACCTGCTGCGAGATACGGATCCGGGCTGGTGATTGCTTTCAGAGCGACATCCAGGAAAACAAGGATTGAAACCAACCAAATCAACTGTACAACAATCTAATAATAGTCTTTCAGAGCGACATCCAGGAAAACAAGGATTGAAACACATCCTGAACGATATGTTCGGGACCTATGGCCAGACTTTCAGAGCGACATCCAGGAAAACAAGGATTGAAACCTATACCTCATCCTCCAGGCCTTCGCCGCGTCGGCTTTCAGAGCGACATCCAGGAAAACAAGGATTGAAACTCCATGGAATGGTACGAATTATACAAAATTATATGCCTTTCAGAGCGACATCCAGGAAAACAAGGATTGAAACTTTGATCGTTTTTATGTATCGGAATTTTGTTTCCTTCCTTTCAGAGCGACATCCAGGAAAACAAGGATTGAAACCACAATCTCACTCATCCCTGTGATCTGGTGTTTCCCCTTTCAGAGCGACATCCAGGAAAACAAGGATTGAAACAATCTACAGGTTTTGGAAAGGAATTACCAAAACGCTTTCAGAGCGACATCCAGGAAAACAAGGATTGAAACTATTCTTTCTCTTTTCTTCTGCCCGCCAGTCATAGTCTTTCAGAGCGACATCCAGGAAAACAAGGATTGAAACACTTAAGGCAACTATCTAAATGATAAAAGATACACACTTTCAGAGCGACATCCAGGAAAACAAGGATTGAAACCCAACGAAATGGTGGCCGATGCAAAATACGATGCTACTTTCAGAGCGACATCCAGGAAAACAAGGATTGAAACAACTGCCAGTAGTTGTGTGTCGGGCAACAGTTCACGCTTTCAGAGCGACATCCAGGAAAACAAGGATTGAAACCTTCCCTTGGCTGGCCGCCGGGATGCCTGCTCCATCCTCTTTCAGAGCGACATCCAGGAAAACAAGGATTGAAACTCCATGAGCATGCAGGTATCAAAACGATCATCGTGGCTTTCAGAGCGACATCCAGGAAAACAAGGATTGAAACTTATCGACGGTATTAAATTGGAGGTCCCGGAATATGCTTTCAGAGCGACATCCAGGAAAACAAGGATTGAAACCCAAAGATGTCTTGTTGAATGGTTTTGGGTATCATACTTTCAGAGCGACATCCAGGAAAACAAGGATTGAAACCTGGGAAGGTCACCGAGACCCCGGTAATGACAAGCTTTCAGAGCGACATCCAGGAAAACAAGGATTGAAACAAAAGAACGCATATCGTTCCCATCGTCACACCACCTCCTTTCAGAGCGACATCCAGGAAAACAAGGATTGAAACACTCTCAGTTTCCAGTCTGGTAACCAGCCCATATCCTTTCAGAGCGACATCCAGGAAAACAAGGATTGAAACCCATGTATGCATCGTCGTAACAGAGAAGGTATTCGCTTTCAGAGCGACATCCAGGAAAACAAGGATTGAAACTGGTGCAATCCTCGGTGCATTCACGGCGCTTTCCACCGCTTTCAGAGCGACATCCAGGAAAACAAGGATTGAAACTCAAAAATGGCTGGATATGAAGAAGGCTGCTATGCCGACTTTCAGAGCGACATCCAGGAAAACAAGGATTGAAACCGATATCCTCGGCCTTCACGCGGAGGTCCTGCGCCATGCTTTCAGAGCGACATCCAGGAAAACAAGGATTGAAACCGATGAGTGTTTTCGGGAGGTAGCCTCATGACGCCTTTCAGAGCGACATCCAGGAAAACAAGGATTGAAACTGGACGCGCTGAAAATTGCGCTGGCTCCAGTAGGCTTTCAGAGCGACATCCAGGAAAACAAGGATTGAAACCGATGATTTAATACGCCGCCTGCTCGATGCTGCGACCCGGATCGACCGGGCGACCTCGGTCAAGGTCTGCGAGGCCTGTTACCGGAGGATGGCGGGGGTGCAGGGGTGACGAGCCGGGGGCCTTGGCGGGAGTCCACATTCTGCATGGTTTTTCCTGTTCTGCGAGCCCGGTTCACCCGCTGCAGGACAGTGAACCACGGTGCAGAGGGAGATGCCCTCTCCGTGGGGGAGGTATGAGGCCGTGCGGGAGTCCCTGTCCAGATGTTTTCCTGCTCCCGTGCCGGCAGTCTCCGGAAGAGTCAGGGGATGCACCGATCAGGAAAGGCAGTGGCGGTGATTTTTTCCTGATGGGCCCATATCCCTGGAGGTCCCCTCCCCGGTCACTCCGAGAAAGAGAAAAAATTATCACAGTCCTGCAACCATGATCCATCGTTATTCCCGGTACACCCTCGTCCGGATGATAAAGGTTGCGGAAAGATGGGGGTAATCGGGAGTATTTTGTGAAAAGGAGCAAATTTTCCGCTGTTGCACAGGGCGTTCCACAAAAAC
>JGI11944J13513_1000814_pt1 | contig 27794 bp, 26 predicted proteins | sample TerdegcoTASludge_FD_13513 | JGI IMG/M metagenome (IMG submission 13513) | reverse complement strand
GAAATGATGCATTTGACTGACGTGCTCAAATTGATTTTAAGGTTGATGGGACCGGAATGCGAAAAGTATTACGCTGAGGAATGTTAATGCGGAATATAGGATCGATGACAGGCCTACTTTGAAAGAAGTAGATCGGTCAAGTGCCGGGGTGGGAATGGAAAAAGCATCCAGCAGCTGAAGCTCAATGGACAGAAGAGGAGGTCTTTATAAATTTTAAAAATATCACGGACCCGCCGGGATTCGAACCCGGGCCCGAGGCTCCGGAGGCCTCTATTCTATCCAGACTATACTACGAGTCCACATCCCATATCCAATTCAATCCAGCTATCCCCAGCAGATGAGGGTCGGATGAATCTATTTCTGAAAATGATGGAATATATAGGCAGCGGGCACTCTTCCCAGAAAAGTAGCCCTACCTAATCTCTAGCTTTCCAGAACGATTTCAATATTCACGTTTTTAGGAACCTGAATCCTCATGAGCTGACGAAGCGCACGCTCATCGGCATCAAGGTCGATAAGCCTCTTATGCACCCTCATCTCCCAATGGTCCCAGGTAGCAGTTCCCTCCCCATCAGGGCTCTTCCTGCAGGGTACTACCATCCTCTTGGTTGGCAGGGGGATAGGTCCCGCCATATGGACGCCCGTTCTCTGGGCAATCCCTCTCACCTGGTTGCAGATATCATCCAGCATCAAGGGATTGGTGCCAGAGAGCCGAATTCTAGCCTTTTGCATGTTTTACACCAAAAAAAAGTTGGTTTAGCGTGGTACCACGCTTATGCACATTCCGGCAGCGACGGTCGTGCCCATGTCTCGAATGGCGAACCTGCCCAGCTGGGGAATCTCCTTTACCGGCTCGATGACCATGGGCTTGGAGGGGGTGACCATGATGATGGCCGCATCTCCAGCCTTGATGAAGGCGGGATTCTCCTCCTTGACCGCTCCGGACCTCGGATCCAGCTTGGCCAGAATTGAGGTCAGGGTGCAGGCGATCTGAGCGGTGTGGCAATGGAATACGGGAGTGTATCCAGCTGATATGGCGCTGGGATGCTGTAGCACCACTATCTGGGCCTTGAACTCCTTGGCTACGGTTGGGGGCTTCTCCACCGAGCCGCAGACATCTCCCCTGCGGATATCCTTCTTGGAGACGCCACGGACATTCCATCCGATATTATCACCGGGATATGCCTCAGGCACCTCCTCGTGATGCATCTCAATGGACTTGACCTCACCGGAGACGCCTGCTGGCTGGAAGACGATCTTATCGTTCTTTCTCATGATCCCGGTCTCCACTCTGCCCACTGGCACTGTGCCCACGCCAGAGATGGTATAGACATCCTGTACCGGTACGCGAAGAGGCAGGTTGGTGGGCTTCTCTGGAACCTTGAGGTTGTTCAAGGCCTCGAGCAGGGTGGGGCCTTTATACCAGGGCAGATTGGGGCTGGCCTTGGACAGGTTGTCTCCCGCCAGGCCGGAGATGGGAACGAACGGGATCTCATCGATCTTGTATCCGACCATTCTCAACAGCTTGCTCACCTCATCCTTGACCTCATTGAACCTCTTCTCGTCATAGGGGGGTGTGGTGGCATCGATCTTGTTCATGGCCACAATCAGCTGGTTGACGCCCAGAGTCCTGGACAGGAATACGTGCTCCTTGGTCTGAGCCATGACCCCATCCGGAACAGCCACAATCAATACCGCAGCGTCTGCCTGGCTGGCCCCGGTGATCATGTTCTTCACGAAGTCCCTGTGGCCAGGGCAGTCCACCACAGTGAAATAGTACTTGGCGGTATCGAAGCGATGATGGGCGATGTCGATGGTAACGCCCCTCTCGCGCTCTTCCTTCAGGCTGTCCATGACCCAGGCGAACTCGAATGTTGCCTTTCCCTTGGCGGCTGCTTCTTTCTTATACTCATCAATAATGTGGGGGTCTATTGCCCCGGTCTCGTACATCAATCTGCCTACGGTAGTCGACTTTCCGTGGTCGACGTGTCCAATGAATGCTAGATTGAGATGCGGCTTTGTGTCTGCCATAACTTATCTCCTCCAACTGGCACTATCCATATTTTTCATTATTTCTGCTTTTAATCCTTTCGAAGGGCAGCTTATACGACCTTCAGGTAATCACTTGGTTTGGGCATCTCCGGCTTCAAGCCTTTTCTGGTCCTGATCTGCTTGACGGTCTCTTGAAGCAGGTTAGCCGGCAGGGGCTCGAATCCTGCGAACTCCGTCGACCAGAGGGCCCTGCCCTCAGTAGCCGATCTTATCGCCCCGGAGAAACCGAACATCTGAGCCACAGGCATCTTGGACTTGAGGATCACCATATCGCCCTGGCTGTCCATGCTCAGGATGACGCCTCTTCTTCCCTGGATCTCAGACATGGCTCCACCCATTTGATCCTGAGGCACCTGTATATAGACGTTCTGGAAGGGCTCGAGCAGCACTGGATCGGCCATGAGGATTCCCGCCTGCACTGCCTGCCTGACTGCGGGAATGACCTGGGCCGGTCCGCGGTGAACAGCATCCTCGTGCAACTTTACATCCATAAGCTTGGCCTTTATCCCCTGCACCGGTTCCCTGCATATGGGACCGTTCTTCAATGCCTCCTCAAAGCCCTCGAGGATGAGCTCCATGGTCTCTCTCAGGTACTGAATGCCCTTAGTCATATTGAGAAGGACATTGGTGCCGTAGTAGCCGGATATATTCCTGGCCTCATCCTTGTCCATGCCGCTGTCGATGAGCACCTTCCTGCGCTCCAGCTCCTCCATCTTCATGCTGATCTTACCCTCTTTCAGGGCACTGATCACACCCTCTTCCAAAGGTTCAAACTCGATATAGAAGCGATTGTGGTGATTGGGCGACTTTCCTTCCACCGGCCCGGCGTGGCCAGCTATGGATTCCCGGTATACCACAATGGGCGGTGAGGTCTTCAGCTCCACCCCGCGATCACGCTGGATCCTGGTTATGGTGACATCCAGGTGCAGCTCGCCCATGCCTGCCATGAGATGCTCTCCGGTCTCCTCATTGATGGTGACCTGCAGGGTTGGGTCCTCCTTGGCGATCTGCCTTAATACCTCGACCACCTTGGGCAGGTCGCGGGTGTTCTTGGCCTCGACCGCCACGGTCATGACGGGCTCCGAGACGTGCTTTATCTGCTCGAAGGGAGTCATATTCTCCTCAGAGGAGACCGTGGAGCCAACGATCGCATCCCTCAAGCCGGTGACTGCAGCGATATTCCCCGCCGGGATCTGCTCCACCTCCACCCTCTCCGCACCCATTATCACTCCGGTCTGCTGAATGCGATTGGTTCCGCTGACGCCCGAGACATAAAGCTCCATGCCCCGCCTTAGAGTCCCGGAGAAGAGCCTTCCCGTGGCCACCTCGCCCGCATGGGGGTCGACCTTCACTTTGTTGATCATGAAGGCCACCGGTCCATTCGGATCGCATGCGGCCATGGCCTTCCCCACGGGGCTGTTCCAGTCGCCGTGCCAGATGACTTTAACCCTTTCCTTCTGGGCCTCGATGGGGCTGGGCAGGAACTTGACCACCATATCGTTGACTGCGACGTACAAGGGGACCTTCTCAGCCAGCTCCTTCATCTTTCCTGCATGGCAGTAGTCCACCACCTGGTCAAAGCCTATCCCCGTCTTCTTCATCTGAGGAACGCTTATCGCCCAGTTATAGAGGGCTGAGCCGAAAGCGATATTTCCTTTGGCGGCATCCAGCTTCCAGCCGGCCTTATATTTCTCCTCATCCATTCCCTGAATGAGCTTGTTGACATTGTCTATGACCTTGCCCAGGCGGGCGGCCATATCCTTCTTCTCCACCTTGAGCTCATTGATCATCCGGTCCACTTTATTAACGAAAAGGACCGGCCGGACGCCCTCCTTCAGAGCCTGCCTGAGAACGGTTTCGGTCTGAGGCATAGCGCCCTCCACCGCATCCACGACCACCACAGCACCATCCACGGCGCGCATGGCGCGGGTGACGTCGCCCCCGAAGTCCACGTGACCGGGAGTGTCTATCATATTGATCAGATACTCTTTGCCTTCCACCTCGTGGACCATGGAGACATTGGCGGCATCGATGGTGATTCCTCGTGCCTGCTCCAGGGGATCGAAATCCATGAAAAGCTGCTTTCCTGCCAGATCCATGGAGATCATGCCTGCTCCGCCCAGCAGGTTGTCAGAAAGAGTTGTCTTGCCGTGATCGATATGCGCCACAATTCCGATGTTCCGGATAAACTGGGGTTTATCCATCAGAGTCATTACGCGTTCTGCTATCTTCTTCCTCTTGCCCATAATACGCCTCGCGAAGTTTGAGATAAATCTTATAATCCTGACTAGGACTGTGACTCCTCGGGCTCAATGTATTTAAGCCTTCGGCCCCTTCTTCGGGCGGTTTGAAAACGGAATTATGTAACCTAGCATATCTGCAGATCTCCCTCTTCAACCCTCGCTTAAATGGTCCCAACGTCCTCTCTCCAGATCCTGCCGATCCTCCCAGACTCCAGCAATCCAATTTATAATATTATGGATAAAGCTTAAATCGATGCGAAGATAGCTGTGGTTCGGTTTTTACGATGGCGCGCTTGGTAATGAAGTTTGGTGGTGTTTCCGTTGCGGACGGAAACCGGCTGAGGCATGTGGGTGATCTGGTCAGGCATTTCAGTCGCGACAATGAGATAGTCCTCGTTACCTCTGCCCTTCAAGGGGTAACCGATGAGCTTCTGGCCTGTGCCAGAATGGCAGCCAGCAAAGGCGATGTCTCAGATGTGATGGACTTCATGGAGAGGCTCACAGAGAGACACAACCAGGCGATAGCAGATGCTATCCAGGACCCGAAGATTGCCAAAGAGGTGCAGGACATAGTATCCGAGAAGCTCTCACTGCTCGAAAAGGCTTACATCGGCATCTGCTATCTGGGAGAGCTGACTAAACGCTCTCTTGATTATATTTCCAGCTACGGCGAGCAACTGGCCGCACCCATTCTCTCCGGGGTGCTCAGGGACATGGGCATACCATCCCAACATTATACCGGCGCGGAGGCAGGAATCGTCACCGACAGCAACTATGGTGACAGCAGGCCCCTGGATAAGACCTACAGCCTGATCCCTCAAAAACTCCTTCCGCTGAAGGGGGTCCCTGTGGTCACCGGCTTCATCGCCCAGGATGAGAAGGGGACGGTCACCACCTTGGGCCGGGGTGGCTCCGACCTCTCCGCCTCGCTGATCGGTGCGGCGATTAATGCGGACGAGATATGGTTCTGGAAGGAGACCTCTGGCATCATGACCACTGACCCCAAGATCGTCCCCGAGGCCAAGACCATTCCCACCATCTCCTACCGGGAGGCGATGGAGCTCTCCTACTTCGGGGCCAAGGTCCTCCACCCCCGCGCCATCGAGCCCGCTATCAAGAAGGGAGTTCCGGTGAGGGTCAAATGCACCTTCGATCCGGATGCTCCCGGAACTCAGATCGTTAGGGACGACATTCCCAAAGAGGATGTGATCAAGGCGGTCACTCTCCATAAGAATGTAGAGCTTCTGAACATCTCCGGCGCGGGGATGATAGGGACCCTGGGAGTAGCCGCCCGCGCCTTTACTGCCCTGGCCAAAGCAGGAATAAATATCGTGATGATCAGCCAGGGTTCCTCTGAAGCCAATATATCCATGGTGATAGAGGAAGGGCAGGCGGACCGAGCGGACGAAGCCTTGCGCTCTGAGTTTCCCAGGGACGTGGTCAAAGAGATCTCCCATGACCATGATATCTGCGCCGTGGCGGTGACGGGCTCGGGAATGGCCGGCACTCCAGGGGTTGCGGCCCGGGTCTTCAAGGCCATGGGCCAGGCAAAGATCAATGTGGTCATGATCAGCCAGGCATCAGGCCAGCATAACATCTCCTTTGTGGTGGCATCAGCGGATGGGGAAAGAGCTGTTCGGGAGCTTCATCGGGAGTTCGGACTAGGTGGGGAAACATGAAAAAGCTCACCTATGCCGGGGCCGGGGTGGATATCAATCTAGAAAACAGATCCATCGAAGCCATGAAGTCCGTTCTCACCACCAGGCGCCGGGGATTCGGGGCACCATTGACTGATATCGGCCACTATGCAGGCCTCCTGGATATGGGGAGCTTTGCCCTGGCCATGACCACAGACGGTGTAGGCTCTAAGGTCCTGATCGCCAATGCCATCTCCAAGTGGGATACCGTGGGAATCGATTGCATAGCCATGAATGTGAATGATCTTTATGCCATCGGCGCCGAGCCCATAGCCTTTGTCGACTACCTGGCAGTGGAGAAGGTCGATCCCCAGAGGTCTGAGCAGATCGCCATCGGCCTTGCTCGGGGGGCGGAGATCTCCAATATGACCATCGTGGGAGGAGAGACCGCCTCCCTGCCGGAGATCATCCGGGGGTTCGACCTGGCAGGGACTGCCATCGGCGTCGTGGACAAGGATAAGGTGGTGACCGGGGAGAGGATCAAGAAAGGGGATGTGCTGGTGGGAGTCCCCAGCAGCGGCCTGCACAGCAATGGCTACACCCTGGCCCGAGCGATAGTGGCCCAGTCCGGATACAGCTACACCGACCGCATGCCAGGAGGGAAAATGAGCATAGGAGAGGAGCTTTTGGTTCCCACCAGGATCTATCATGAGGTCGTAGAACTGGTGGGAAGGTGCGATGTGCACGGTCTCGCGCATATCACCGGCTCAGGACTGCTCAAGCTGCGCCGGATCAGCAATCTGGGTTTCGAGATCACCGATCCGCTGGAGCCCCAGCCCATATTCAGCTTCCTGCAAGAGCAGGGCAATGTAGAGGATCTGGAGATGTACCGGACGTTCAATATGGGAATGGGCTTTTTAGTGGTGCTGGAAGAGGATGAGGCCCAGGAAGCCTGCCGGATCATGGGACCGGGCTCTCGCGTCATAGGCTCAGTGGTTGAAGAGGGATTGAAAGCAGGCCATCTGACCCTTTAGGCCTGCTCATCCGTCTTTATTTCTTCTCCCCGAACATCTCTTCCAGCTGCTCTTTGATCCTATTGATGGACTGGACCGCCGGGCAGTCGGCATCTATGGGAGGCTTGCCTGCCAGGTCCGCCTCCACCAGGCAGCGGTCAAAGGGTATGGTTCCCAGGACGGGAATGCCCATGGCTGAGAGCTTGTCCGCCACTGGACCAGGATCGTCCGCCTTGTTTATCACCGCAAAGTAGCGGGAGATGCCGATCTCTTTGCCCAGCTGCATTATCCTCTCCACGGTCTCAATGGACCTCATCCCCGGCTCCACCACCGCGATCATGGCATCGACACCCCGAGCGGTCGCCCGGCCCAGATGCTCTATACCCGCCTCCATATCCAGGATCACCAGATCCTTCTCTCTGGTTATCACATGGCGAAGAAGGGCTTTGACGAAGGCATTGGCAGGACACATGCATCCCGATCCGCCGGAGTCGATGGTGCCCATGACCACCAGCTTGACGTTGTCCGGCCCGGTGCAACCGCACATGGACACCACATCGTCGACTTTAGGGTTCATCTTGAACATCCCCATGGGCATGCCCGCTCGCTCCTCGACCAGGTCCTTGTGCTCGGTCACCGGCTTGGGCAGATCAGGGATGCCCAGAGCCGATCCGAGGTTCATGCTCGGATCGGCGTCGATTGCCAGGACATTGTATCCGTCGCGCGCAAAGAGACGGGCCAGGGTTCCAGCGAGGGTGGTTTTGCCCACACCTCCTTTTCCTGAGATGGCGATTTTCATTTCTCTAACCTCTGCAATTGTAGCAAGTCAACGGTCAAGCCATAGAAGTTTAACGCCTAGGAAAATGGAGATGCATGTTTATATCGATTCTGCATGATAAGGATTAGAGGTTGCAAATGATCCGGATTAGATTATTGAACAAGAAATCCTGATTTGCAGGGGGAGAGAGGATTATCGAGCATATCAGAAAGCGCGACGGCCGGCTGGTCGAGTTTCAAACGGAGAAGATCGCCCTGGCCATCTCCAAGGCCTTCCGGGCGGTGGGCAGGAAGGATGAGGAGGGCCCGCTCAGACTGGCGGAGAGGGTGGCAGGAGAGGCAGAGGAGCGTTTCGCCTCCTCCATTCCTGGGGTAGAGGATATCCAGGATCTGGTGGAGAGGGCGCTCATTTCCGCGGGCTATGCCGATGTGGCCAAGGCCTATATACTCTATCGCCAAAAAAGAACGGAGATCAGAGAGGCCAAACGCTACCTGGGAGTATCAGACGACCTGAAGCTCTCGGTCAATGCAGTAGAGGTATTGAAAAAGAGGTATCTGCTGAGGGATGAACTGGGAGAAGTGGTGGAGACCCCAGGAGAGATGTTCGCCCGCGTGGCCAGGCACGTATCCCAAGCAGAGGGGCGCTATGGCGGGGATAGCGACCTCATCCAGTCCCGCTTTTTGCAGATGATGAGGAGCCTGGAGTTTCTGCCCAACTCCCCCACCCTTATGAACGCCGGCCTGGCCTTAGGCCAGCTCTCAGCCTGTTTTGTCCTGCCAGTAGAGGATTCCCTTCCTGGGATATTCGAGGCCCTGAAGAACATGGCCCTCATCCATCAGAGCGGGGGAGGCACCGGGTTCTCCTTCTCCCGCTTGCGGCCCAAGGATGATGTCGTCCGGGCCACCGGGGGGGTAGCTAGCGGCCCGGTCTCCTTCATGCGCATCTTCGATACTGCGACCGATGTGATCAAGCAGGGCGGGCGCCGCCGGGGTGCGAACATGGGGATACTTAGGGTCGATCATCCTGATATCCTGGAGTTCATCGGGGCCAAAGAGCAGCCGGGGTTCCTGGAGAATTTCAACCTCTCAGTGGCGGCGACGGACGATTTCATGGAAAAGGCGGTCGGAGAGGGAGAGGTTGATCTGATCAATCCCCGCACCGGCCTGACAACCGGCCAGCTGAAGGCAAAGGAGCTTTTGCGCCTCATCGCCACCTCCGCCTGGAGGGGAGGGGACCCGGGAATGATCTTCATCGACCGCATCAACGCCGCCCATCCCCTCAGCGAGGAGATCGAGGCTACTAACCCCTGCGGAGAGCAGCCCCTTCTGCCATACGAGTCCTGCAACCTGGGCTCTATCAACCTCTCCCGCCTGGTGACAAAACGGGAGCTGGACTGGGACAGGCTGGCTGAATTGGTCGATCTGGGGGTGAGGTTTCTGGACGATGTCATCGATATGAACCGCTTCCCTCTGAAAGAGATCGAGAAGGCGACCCTGTCCACCCGCAAGATCGGCCTGGGGGTGATGGGATTTGCCGATATGCTGATCGAGATGAACATCTCCTATGCCTCGCCCCAAGCGGTGGCCCTGGCGGAGAAGGTTATGGGATTCATCACTGAGCACGCCCGTGAAGAGTCGGCGCGCTTGGGTGAAGAGAGGGGATCCTTCCCCCTGATTGATAGCTCGAGCCTGAGGGGGTGGAGCGCCATGAGAAACGCCACTGTGACCACCATCGCCCCCACCGGCACCATCAGCATCATCGCCGGGACGAGCAGCGGCATTGAACCGCTCTTTGCATTGGCATTCGTGCGCCGGGTGCTGGAGGGAGCACAGCTCCTGGAGGTCTCGCCGCTCTTTGAGAGGATGGCAGAGGAAAGAGGGATTTATACCCCTGAGCTCAAGGCGGAGCTTGCCCGGAGGGGAAGCGTACAGCAGATCGCCGGCCTACCCCAGGATCTAAAGGAGCTCTTCCTCACCGCTCTTGATATATCCCCCCAGCAGCACGTGCGCATTCAGGCCGCCTTCCAGAAGCATACCGACAATGCCGTCTCCAAGACGGTGAACCTGCCCGCAGAGGCGACAGTAAGCGACGTGCTCGATGTTTATCACCTGGCCTATGAGATGGGATGCAAAGGGGTTACGGTCTTCAGATATGGCAGCAGAAGCCAGGTGCTCTATTTAGGAAACGGGGAGACCGTGCCCGGCTGCAAGTACTGCGGATAGCTGGACCGAAAGACTGACACCTGTGGCCTGACGGAAGCAGCGGCGGCAAGAGCAATGGAGGGCAGCAGATGCCTATGGCTATGGAAATCCATCGCTGCAGAGGATGATCATCTCTCCATAGCTTTGCGCCTCATCTCCAACGGCATCTTCTCGATGGCATAGCGCAGCGCCGTTCTGGGCATGACGGCCTTGTTTTTCATCACATAATCGAAGACCTGGTCCTGGTGGACCCGGCTCGCCTCCTTGAGAAGCCAGCCATAGCCCTTCTGCACCAGGTCGTCCTTATCCTCTAAGAGGAGGTCCGCGATTGAAAAGACCTCGAGCAGAAAGTCGCCTCTGCGGGCGGGCAGGATCAGGGTCACCGCCGAGGCCCGCCGCAGCCAGCGATTGCTGGACCGGGCCCAGCCAAAGAGATCCTCCATGAACTGGGGATACATCTCAATGAAGCTTCCCAGAGTGTGGTTGCAGAGATTGTCGCACTTCGCCCAGTTGTTCACATACCTCTCCAGCCAGGCCTGGAAGATGAAAAAGTCTGATGGCTCATACTGCCGGCGCAGGGAGTAGGCCCACTCAAAGGCGATGAACGCCTCCTCCCCATAGTCAGAACAGAGCAGCTCCTCGCAGAGGGCGAAGATCTCCTCTTTCTCTTTTCCCTTAATCTCTCGAAAGTATTTGTTCGCGATCTTATGGACCAGGTTGCTTTTGACGCCGTAAAACTTGACCTCCTCTTTAAAGAAGCGCGATGCGCCATCTCTGGTCTTCTCATCCATTCCCTCTGCCAGCTCTTGGCGTACCCTGGTCAGGACATCCTCTTTCATGCTGTCAATCAATAGGTATCATATCTCAAAAGATCTTCGCCATTCAACTGAATGGAAAAGTCTAAATATAATAAACATCTATAATCTTTTAGTTAATAGAACCGCTAAAACAATGCTCGGGAGATTCAGGGCCCACCTCCTCCCTGAATTTTCCAAGCTGCTATCTCAGAAGCTGCTATTCCTCTTCTGCTCCTTCATCCATCTCGAAATCCATGGATTCCGCCAGTTCATTGATCAAAGGCCCCAGCTTTTCTTTCATCTCTGGCCCCAATTCGATCAGCTTGAAGAATATCATCATCTTGCTGGCCAGACTGATATCCTCAAGCTCTGCACCGATCCCTTCCAGGCAATCGTTGATCGAGATGAGAGTATCGGAGATCTCCTGTAGTACTTCAATTTGGGTCATTTGTATAACACCTCTCCTGCCTCCTGGCATACAGATTGATATAACTGTCTCCAAGAGGGGGAATGGCTGTTGCCTTCATTTTTATTAAATGCCGAAATAAACCGGCAGAGCGATCAGGATGGCAGGCAGGCCTACCAGGGCCCAGACCCGGCGGTCGGCATCGAAGATCTTCTTGCCGTCCAGGGGACCGAAGGGGAGCATATTGAAGGCCGCCAGGATCAGGTTGATGAACAGGGCGAATGTTAATGCCTGCGCCCAGACGCCATTCGTTGTGAGACCGCTCATCCCCAGAATGAAGAAGGCCACCGCCAAGACGATATTGGTCAGGGGGCCGGCTAAAGATATGAGGAGCATCTCCCTTTTCAGCTGGCCGGCCATCTCCTCCTGCTGGAAGGGATCGGGAAGGGCAGAGCCAGGAATGTATTCGGGAATATAAGCCTGCTCCGAAGGCCGGGAACGGCTGATCATCACTGCTCCTGGGGCGGCGATGAGCAGTCCGGCGAAGGCGGAGATCACCGCTAAACCGAGGCCCATCAGATTGGCCCGGTACTCGGCCAGGTAGCCGAAGTGCTGGGCGGTGAACTTATGAGCCAGCTCATGCAAAATAAAGCCGCTGGCTACGCCCAGAGTGGAGATGATGATCATATTGGCGTCCAGCACCCTCCCCCCGAAGAGCACCGAGAAGGCCACCACCAGGGCGAGCAGGGATACGAACAGATCCCTCAATTCAATAGCGCTAATGCCCAATATCATCGTGATCCGAAGCTACATTTCCGCTATTGCTTAAATCCCTTTGCCGGCCACAGTATTCTGGAGATCATCCTTTGGTCAGCGCTATTATCTTCTCTTTCAGGCGCAGTTCATCCTCTGCCGTTATCGGGCGCTTTGCCGACATAGCGCATCTTTTGGGCATGGGAATGAGCTCTGCCTCCAGGAGGTCGTAGTAGGCCTCGTCCAGGCCGATCTCGCCTCTGGCATATCTGGTCAGGATGGCACTGATCCCTTCGTGGCCCGGGCATCCCTTCCTCATCTTGTCCAGGGCGGAGACGATCTGCTCGTACACGGCCCATGGATAGATGGGATTGATATTTATCTCTTATCAAGAAAACGATATATACCTGGAACCTGATCTCCCGCCTCATGGGAAAAGTATTCGTGAGCCCTCTGAACTGGGGTCTGGGCCACTCCACCAGGGATATTCCCATCATCGAGGAGCTGCTCAGAAGGGGCCACGAGGTCACCATAGGCACCAGCGGCAATGCTCTGGCCCTTCTGAAGAGGGAATGCCCGGAATGCAATTTCATAACATTCAAGGACTATCCTGCCCCCTATAGCTCCACCCGCTTCTTCCTGCCCAAGTTCGCAGCCAGCATTCCCATCCTCCTCCGCGCCTTGGCCAGAGAGAGAAAGAAGCTGGACCAGATCCTGTGCGAGAATGAGTTCGACCTGATAATAAGCGACAACCGCATGGGAGTCTATAGCCATAAGATTCCCAGCTACTTTATATCTCACCAGCTCCGCTTCAGCCTTCCTCAATACCTCTATCCCTTCGAGATGCTGACCATTCCGGCGAATAGCTTCTTTCATATCAAGTTCGAGGGGGTCATAGTGCCGGACATCTATCCCTGGCAGGACCTGCCAAACCTCAGCGGCAAGCTCAGCCGCTCCCGGCTGGATGCCACCAACAAGAGAGCCTACTTCGCCGGAATACTCACCAGCACCAGGAAGATGAAGCTGGACGAGGACCTGGACTACCTGATCATAGTATCCGGACCTGAACCCCAGAGGACGAAGCTGGAGGAGATCATCCTCCGTCAGGTGCAAAAGCTGCCCGGCGAGAAGGTGGTGCTCCTAGGGAGCCCCCAGAAGGAGAGACATGAGAGGCTGGACGAACACACCACCGTTCATTCTTACCTGCCCACCGCGAACAAGGTGGAGCTGATGAACCGGGCCCGCTTTATCATCGCCCGGTCCGGCTATACCACCATGATGGAGATGGCAGAGCTGGACAAAAAGCACGGCCTCTTCATCCCCACCCCTGGCCAGACCGAACAGGAGTATCTATCGCGCTACTATGCCCGCCAGGGCTGGTTCCTCTCCCGCAGCCAGTACAAGCTCCGCCTGGCCGAGGACGTCCAGGAGGCGATGAGCTACCGGGGCTTCCCGGAGATGACCAAGACAGCGGAGAACGTAAAAAGGCTATATGAGGATGTCTTCAAGCCGCACCTGAACTGAAACCCCCAATCCAGTCTACCAGTAATCCTGTAGCGCCCTTTTCACCTGCCGCCAGCGCTCCCTGACCTCCGAGCCGAAGATCTCTCTTGGCAAAATATCGATCATCTGCTCGAGGTATCTGGCTTTTCTCTCCATCAGCTCCAGGGCGGAGAGGGAGTCGATCTCCTCTATCATCTCCCCTGCCAGGCGGCGGGAGGAGCGAATGAAATTCTCAAGGATCCGCTGTGCCTCATCCGGACGGCAGTTCAGGCCCCCAGTATCCTGATAAATCGCTCTTCCCAATTCGCTGAAGGCCTCGATGAACAGGCTGAATGCTGACTGATCCGAATCGCAGCGACCATGAGTGGCAGCATAGCCGCAGCCCTGGCAGCTCCGGCTCTGGCCGTACTGGACGCAAAATGGGCAGGTACCGGGCCTGGTGGGCAGGTGGCCAAGCAATGTAAGAGAAAGGGCGCGGGCGAACTTGTGCCTCTCCGATGGCTCAACGCTCTCCAATTTGCGGGAGAAAAGATCCAGCCAGAAGATCTGCTCATTGCAACCGGTGACGATTGCCTCTTTAGCAATGTCAAGGGAGGCAGCATAGATCGCTGCCGCAGCCTCCTCCAGATCGCTTGCTCTATCGCTCATAGGATGAAAGGGAGATTAGGCCGGTGCATCCATGAACTGAGACCCTCAATATCCCTTCTGAGTGTGGGTCATATTATTGCAGAACTTGAACTTGTCCCGCTCCTTGTCCTGTAGATAGACATAGCCGATCCTCCGGTCCTCCAGATGCTCCTCATATTCCTCTTTGGCATCCTCCCGGCAGGACGAGCAGGCCCCACGGGGAATGGAGACGCAGAAGGCATTGTTCAGGGTGCCATATCCCCTCTGGGCAGAGGAGGAGATGGTCATGTAGCCCGGACAGTTTGGACAGAGCCTGACCGACTCCTCCTGGCTCTCATTGATCATGTCCGTATCATAGAAGATCCTCTTCTTCCGGCGATAGAAGTCGCCCAGGCTCTCCAGGGCCATCTGCACCATCTCCTCCCTCTCCGCCCAGAGCTTATTCACCTGCTCCACCGTCTTTCTGATCTCCCGCCACATTGCCTCGCTCTGCACAAAGGCCCCGGGCACATAATCCGGCTCCCGCACATGGGAGTAGTCCAGGCCGGCCATGGCCTGGATGATGCCGGTGTTCACATAGGGCAGGGCGGTCTCCACTGCATATCCTCCTTCCAGGACGCAGATATCCGGCGCCAGCTTCTCATTGAGCCGGGCATAGCCATTGGCAGAGAAGCGCATGTTGGCCAGGGGATCGGTGTAATGGTTGTCCTGGCCGGCGGAGTTCAGGACCAGGTCGGGCTTGAACTCCTCCAGAATGGGCAGTATCAGGTTGTCTAAGACATAATGGATGCCCTCGTCTGTGGTGCCTGGAGGGAGGGGGACGTTCAGGGTGCGCGCCAGTGCCTGCGGCCCGCCGATCTCATTGACAAAACCGGACCCCGGATAGAGGGTATGCCCATCCTGGTGGAAGGATATGCACAACACATCAGGATCATGCCAGAAGATCTCTTGGGTGCCATCGCCATGATGGACATCGGTATCGATCACCGCCAGCCTCTTATGCCCGTACCTGCTCCTAAGGTACTCCACCAGTATGGCCATGTTGTTGATATTGCAGAACCCCCGGTTGCCATGCACAACTCGCATGCTGTGGTGGCCGGGCGGGCGCACCAGGGCAAAGCCGTTTCTGATCTCTCCCTTCTCCAGGGCATCAGCCAGGGTGAGGGTGCTTCCAGCAGCGATGAGATGGGCCTCGGTCACCTGGCTCTCTACATCCGGGACGCAGAAATGGGTGCGAGCGATGTCCTTGTTCTCCGCCAGCCTGGGCTTGTACTCCTCGATCTGGGGGAGGTCCATCAGCCCCTCCTCGAAGATCTGATCCCTGGTATAAAGCAGCCTCTCTTCCCTCTCCGGATGAGTGGGGGAGATGGCCCAGTCAAAAGCGGGGAAGAATATCAGGCCGGTCTTTCCAGCGATTGCTGAAGAGGGCATTTATGAGCACCTCCAAGAGGAGAGAAGGCCAGCAGGAATCTCCATCCTGACATCGATCAGCTTGCCGACGGTCGACCATCCCCGAATCATATTGAAGACCTCGCTGGAAGTGATCTCCGCTTCTCGGGCGTACTCCTCGATCCCCAGGCGGCCCGCCCTCTCAGCCAAGAGCCTCCCTGCCAGCTGCTCGGCCTGGGTGAGGGACATCTGCCTATCATTCACCTTGCCCATGATCCCATCCTCTGCAGTCACATATTCGCCCCTCTCGGTGTCGATATGAAGGTTGAGGGTAACGGTCGGCCTGGCAACGGCAGCACCGATGGCATTGGCCACAGCAGCATGCTCAGGCACAATCGAGGTCACACCTAGCAAGGAGGCGACCAGAGGCACCAGGGCTATTGACCCTCCCCCTACTCCAACCACACTCTGTGCCTGGAGCTTCTCCTTTTTCATGATCTCCCAGATACGGTAAGCAGGCTCCTGCTCCCACTCCCGGAACATCTCATTGATCTCAGCGGCGATCTTCTCCACCACAGAATCGACTACCATGCTAGCTGCCTTCTCAATAGAGCAGTTCAACTTCCCTGCCAGACCTGCCATTGCCTCTTTTGCTCGCTCCAGGTCGCCTAGGTTCGACTTTCCCAGGACGCGCAGAGCATCGGTTGGAGTGGGGCAGCTGCCACCGAGGCACAGTGGAGGTCCTCTTCTCTCCGGTCCCACCGTCAGGCCGCCGCCATTGACATCTACTGCGCTATCCCCTCCTATGGCCACGGATTTCACTGCAAAAGCGCGCACGTGAGTGAGCATAGAATCCACCCGCGCCCCTTTAGAGGAAAGGAGAGGCCGGCCGGAGAGGATTAGAGCCAGATCGGTGGTCGTGCCGCCGATGTCCACCACCACTGAGGTCTGGCCAGGAGGAGTCAGGGCCATGACCCCCATGATGCTGGCCGCCGGCCCGGAGAATATGGTTTCCACCGGCATCTGGAGCGAACCCTCCAGAGGCAGGGTCCCCCCGTCCGCCTTGAGAATATATACCGGAGCGGAGATCCTCCTCTCCTTCAAAGCCTGGACCACGAAAGCGGCAAATTTTCCATAGCTCTCTTTGGTGGCCAGGGTGAGTTTGGTCGTGGCCGCCCGGCGAGGGAAGTTGAGGTGACCTGATACCCGGTGGCCCAGCTCGATCTTCAATCCGGGCAGAACCTCAGTGATGATCTGGGATACCCTCTCCTCATGAGCCGGATTTCTCTGGCAGAACTTTCCCACCACTGCCACTCGAGAGACGCCACTCTCCTTTATCCTGGCAGCGGCCTCTTTTATCTGATGGACATTCAGTTTGTCGATCTCTTTGCCCCGGAAATCTATCGCTCCATCCAGGATGATGGACGGACCAAGGTTATAGTCCCGGGGATTGGCCCCTGGGCCCGGGATCAGCATCAGGGCCACGGGCTCCGTCTTCTTCTCGGCAATCATATTGGTGATCAGAGTGGTGCTCAAAACCACCCTCTCGATCTTGCTGACGTCCACTCCTCTGACCAGCTCATCCAGAGCCCCAAGGAGGCATCTCAGCAGATCATTGTGATCTGTAGGCACATAGGCCGTCTTCTCCACCCGGCTACCATCCACTAAAACAGCATCAGTGGTGGTCCCGCCGACATCTATTCCAATAAGCATTCAAATTCGCCTTTCGATAGCCGCTCTGGATCAGGATGTATATCGGCTTTGTGGTCTTCCGGAACGGACCCTTTCAGCAGATCATGAGATTTTCAGTCGTCTCAAAGCCTGAGGACTGGGAGAGACCTCTGCGCAGATATGCAATTTTAAGGAAAAAGGCTTTATTGCACTGAAGAGCATGCATGGATAACTGGTATCTCCAGCAACCCCTATAGATCGATGGGATATCGAGAATGGAACCAATAGCGATCCATTAGTTATCTTACTTATTTTAAGTAAGGATCAGAAATTATCAATAGGTTTTATAAATTCAAGGGTGAGTAGACTTTATGCTTAGGATCATCACCATATTCATGTTATTGGCCTGGATTGGCTCTCCCATGAATACCTCATCTCCTGATAATACAAGCATAAATAAATCACTTCTCAACAATTCAAGCTTAAATGATACCCAGAAGGGCGATCGGGTTATAGACATCAGCCTTTTTAACTGGTTCTCTAAACCTACAAGCCCGAACCTTGCCCTGAACCTCAAGCTGGCCCTGGAGGAAATCAAGCACGATTATCTGAAGAATGCAATAGAATCATACTCAGCAGAAAAATCCATGACGGAAGAGGACTTCTCCAAACGCACCATTCCCCCAGCGATAAATGAGGGACTGGAGAGGTACCCAAAGAATAATCTGGATGAGAAAGATCAGACAATCGAGCCGGAGCCCCCATTCGATCCTCGTGAAGAATGGGATTCATGGATCCAAAAGCCCCCCTGGGAAGTGGAGGTAAAGAGAGGATGCTCTGAGCCGATCTGCGATGAAAACGGCATATGCTATGTCGAGTGCTGGGACTGAATCGACCCTCATTACAGCTCCCAAATTTTCCTCAGCCGGCTGATGAAAAGACCATAATCCAGCCGTCATTAAGAAGGAAAAAGGTGTCGGGGCCAGAAGGCCCATTCCACCTATTGCAGGGCACTAGTGAGCGGTTTTATCTCATATACATCCAGTTGTCGCTGAATGGTAAAGAGCTGATTGCCCATCTGGTGGCTCTTGAGAAGGGAGTTGCCCACATCTTTGGGCAGATATAACTCCTCATCCCCCAGCTTCACCCGGAAGAATTTCCTGCTCTTTCCCAGCTCCATGCCGCTGTACCTGCCTGTGACCTTCTCGCCCACCTTGAGAATTCGAGGCTCCATAGATTTTCACCCTATTGATTGTTATGTTTATATCTTGCTACTACTTCTATCTTCCGATGGGAGGCAGAAGAGGAGTCATGCCTCGATGCCATCAAGGAATTAACATTGCATCTGTTCAATTCTCGATCATATCGGAACGGTCTGATATGAGCATGCCACCCCTTACTTTTCCCTGGGCCACCCCCTCATCCATCCTGCCTGATCTGCTGTATGGCAACCTATTTGATCGGCAGCCTGGCGACGAGCCGGCCGAAAGGGACAAAGAGGGCAGGTTAGACATAAAGCGCCGAAAACGAAGATGAATAGCCCCATTCATCCCCCTATTAACCAATTTCTTTTCGAATAATATCGGAATTGCCGGTCACTTCTGCGATCGAGCAGAGCTGATCCGGATGGCGGATGCCACTGACGAGACGACAAATCCAGGATACTTTTGGATTAAATTAATATACCGAATCGCAGAGGCATATCATAACCATAAGGAGGGATTAGTTTGGCTGAGATGAGAAATTTCGCCCTGAGGGACGCCCAGGGAAATGAGATCGGAGTCTTTACCGGAAAATCGCCCAGGCAAGCGGCGCTGAAAGCTGCCAATCGCGGATACACCGAGATCAAACTACGGGAACGGGGGACCAAGAAGGTGCACATCTTCTCCGGAGAGAGGGTACAGGTGGACAAGCCACAGGGAGCTCCAGCCTGGATGCCGGACAAGATCTGGAAGCCGAAGGTGAAGAAGATAGGCATCGAGAAATTGGATGAGGTCTAAAGACACAAAAGAAGCGAACCTGAGAGCGCAGGCCCCGATTGAGGTCTGCGCAAAACATTTACCCGGAAGATTTTTTTTGTACATTTAACTCTCTGACCTCTGCTTAGGGCACCAGTCGCCTTCGATCCCTGGGGAATATAACCGCATCGCGAATGTTCTCCAGATTCAGCATGGTCATCACCAGGCGGGAGAGGCCCAATCCCCAGCCGGCGTGAGGCGGCATTCCATAACGAAATGCCTTTAGATAGAACTCAAAACCATCCGGGTCCAGGCCCTTCTCTTTTATCCTCTCCACCAGCTGGTTATAATCGTGCACCCTCTGCGCACCGCTGGCCAGCTCCATCCGGGGATGCATGAGATCGAACCCCCGGCAGACCTCTGGTCTCTCCTCATAGGGCAGGGTGTAATAGGGCTTAATGGATGAGGGCCAGTCGATCAGGAAGTAATGCTCTCCTATGCTCTCCCCTAAGAATCTCTCCGTCTCAGTGTCCAGATCATCGCCCCATTCCATGCTGGTTCCTTCCTTCTCTCCCGCCAGATCCAAGGCCTCGGTATAGGTTATCCTCTTGAAGGGGAGACGGGGCACCTCCAGCTCCAGGCCAAGGACCGCAAGCTGGCGGGAGCAGTTCTCAGCCACATAGCTATAAGCCCCGACCACTGCCTCTTCCAGTATCTCCATCACATCCTTGTCATCTGCAAAGCTGACCTCGAGGTCAATGGAGATGGCCTCGTTCAAATGACGCCTGGTATCATGCTCCTCCGCCCGGAAGATGGGTCCGATCTCATAGACCCGGTCCATGCCCGCCCCCATCAGCATCTGCTTGTAGAGTTGAGGACTCTGGTTCAAAAAGGCCTCCTTCTCAAAGTAGCTGATGGGAAATAGATCAGTCCCTCCTTCGGTGGCCGCAGCCACGATCTTTGGGGTGAAGACCTCTGTTACACCCTTCTGGTAAAAGTAATCTCTAAGGCTATGCAGGACCGCACTCTCGATCTCGAAAACAGCCAGGACACAGGGTCGGCGAATGTCCATGAACCTGGAATCAAGGCGTGTGTCAAGCTCGCACTCCACCTTCTCTGTGGGATCCAAGGGCAAGGGAACCTGGGCGGAGCTTAAAACCCGGATCTCCTTGGGAAGGATCTCATATCCTCGGGGCGCTTTTTCCTCCGCTTTTACGCTTCCCCGGACCATAACCACGCTCTCCCGGCTGATGGAACGAGCCATCTTAAAAACATCCTTGCCCAGAAGCTTCTTGACCAGAGTTATCTGAGCCATGCCCTCTCTGTCCCTGAGCACCAGGAAAGCTATCCCTCCCAGATCCCTTATCTCATGAGCGAAGCCCGCCAGCGTGACCTCTTCTCCGTCCATTTCCGCAGATATTCCGCCTGAATAATGAGTTCTGAGGATCAATTCATCTCACGGCTGGCAGAAGGAATTCCTGATATAAAAGCAGTCTGATCTATCACCAGAACTCTTCGAGAATAAAGACTAATAAGATGAGAGACATAAGATGATATGCAGTAAAACCGCCACTTCAGATCGGAAATGAAATGAGGCGACCGCGAGTTGAGTTAGTTGAGTTTTATCGAAAGAATGCCTACAGGGATCTCCGGCCTTGATAACATGATCGAAGGCGGATTCCCAATACCTTCCATAATCCTGGTGGCCGGAGAGAGCGGAACCGGCAAGACCACCCTTTGCACCCAATTCCTCTTCAAGGGAGCAGGGATGGGAGAGCGTGGGCTCTGCTTTCTAACCTACGGCGGACCTCCAGATATGCTGCTCGATTTCGCCTCAAGCTATGAATTTGTTAATAGAACATTCTTCGGAGCGGAGATACGCTACATAGAGCTGGATGAGATGCTCGATCGGGCATGGGAAGAAGGATCGGAATTTATGTTGAAGGAGTTCGAGATGCAGATCTCCGATTTCAATCCCGCTCGGATCGTCATTGAAGGCCTGTCCATTCTGGAAGAGGCCCTGAAAGAGGACTACTGGCGCTTTCTCCTCAGGCTGTCTCACCTACTCAAGGCTAAAAGGTTGGTAGCAGTGCTGTCTGAGGAATCGCTGACCTGTTCCCTTTACCCCCCCCCGAATCGCTGAGGTGGCAGATGGAATAATACTCTTGAAAAATGAAGAAATAAACTTAACAAGAAGGAGATCCATAGAGATTCTGAAGATGCGTGGCACATCCCACCATCTGGGAAAGCAGGCAGTAGATATATCCACTAAGGGAATGACGATCTATCCAGGATTATAGCCATGCCACCATTCCACGACCTCCTAAACCAGAAGGATTTCTGGATATTCATCTTCATCCTCGGATGGCTGCTGCTAAACTGGCCTCTTCTATCGTTAGCCGATGGTTTATTCCTGCTGGGCATGCCTGCGATATTGATATACATAGCAGCAATCTGGCTGATATTGATCCTTCTGATGTACCTATTTGACCGGGGGGATTCGGATTGATAGGCCAGAATACCGCCCTATTGGTGATGGTTCTTTATCTGCTCTTCCTATTCGCCATAGCCAGGTTCTCGGATAAGAGAAAACTCGAAGGCAAGAGCATCGTCAGCAATCCCTATGTATACGCCCTCTCCCTGTCCGTCTATGTCTCCGCCTGGACCTTTTACGGCTCCATTGGCAGAGCGGCATCCACCGGCCTGGAGTTTCTGCCTATTTATATGGGTCCGATTCTGGCCATGACCTTGGGCTGGGTGGTCATCAGAAAGATGATTCGGGTATCAAAGGAACACAGGCTGACCTCCATCAGCGATTTCTTGAGCTTTCGCTACGGTAGAAGCTATGGCATAGGAGCAGTCGTCGCCCTTTTGAGCTTGCTCATGGTAACTCCTTACGTAGCCTTGCAGCTGATCGCCATCTCCATATCTTTGGAAAGCCTCTCCGCATCGCATCCTATCCTGAGCTTCTCCTGGGAAGGGACCCTTATGGTGGCCCTACTCCTGGGCATATTTGCCGTGATCTTCGGAGCCCGTCAGCTCGATCCCATGGAAAGGCATGAGGGGCTGATCGCTGTAGTGGCCTTCGAATCCCTGGTGAAGCTGGTGGCTTTTCTCGTAATAGGGATCTTTGTCGCTTATGGCATCTTCGGAGGGTATGGTGATATCCTGGGCCAGATGGAAGAACAGGCCCGCGATAACCCGGATTATGCCAGCCTCATGGATGTAGACTACCCCCTATGGTTCTCTCTCACCCTCGTATCATTCTTCGCCATCCTATTTCTCCCCCGGCAGTTTCACGTCATGGTGGTGGAAAACTCTGAAGAGAGACATCTAAGGAAAGCGATGTGGCTCTTCCCACTTTACCTGCTGTTGATCAACCTTTTCGTTCCAGCCATCGCCTGGGGAGGGTTGCTGCTCAACACCCCGGGACTGAAAGACACCTTTATATTGAGCATACCATCCGGCCTCGACCAAGACCTTCTTTCCCTCCTGGTCTTTATAGGTGGAACCTCAGCCGCTACGGCAATGATCCTGGTAGAATCCGTAGCTGTAGGGACCATGCTGCTCAATGACCTGGAGTTTCCATATATACTGCGCCGGATCAAAACGCAGAAAAGCCTGGCCAATGCCCTTCTCAATACCAGAAGGCTAAACATATTTCTGGTAGTCCTCCTGGGATACCTCTACTCTCAGGTCGCTGCCTATCAGCTCCTGGCGGACATCGGCATCGTCTCATTCCTGGCTGCAAGTCAGCTGGCGCCAGCTGCCCTGGGAGGTCTTTACTGGAAGAAAGGCAATCGAAAGGGGGCGATGGCCGGATTGATCTCTGGATTTCTTCTATGGACCTATACCGCCCTCATGCCCACCATCGTCGGAGAGGGCAACATGCTCTCCAGCCTGGTCAGAGATGGAGCCTTTGGTCTGGCCATGCTCAGGCCCATGGACCTCTTCGGCCTGGGCCTTGACTCCTGGACCAACTCCGTCTTATGGACGCTGCTCGTCAACACCAGCCTTTACGTTCTGGTATCCCTGCTCACAAAGCCGAGCCCAGAGGAGGCAGAAATCGCCAGTTCATTCATAGAAGAGAGCAAGAGAGAGATTATGGAGGGCAAGGAGCCGCCTGCGGAACCTCGATCTCAGCCCATTGGGTCAATTGAGAAGCTTGAGACGACCCTGGCCCAGTACATCGGTGAGGAGAGAGCAAGGCAGCAGGTCGACTTCCATCTGGGAAAATTGGGCACAAGCCGGGAGAAGGTAAGCCCCAGACAGCTTCAGGAGCTATGGGATCAGTTCGAAAAGACGCTGACCGGGTCGGTGGGCCCATCCGCCACCAGGATGATCGTAGAGGATCAGATTCCGGTGAAGCCGGTGGTGGAAGAGAAGAAGGAAACCCTCCCTATCTATGAGCTCTCGATGGGCAAAATATACATCGTGCCGGATATAGCTTATGAAGTATTCACCGACCAGATAACCCATGGAATAGAAGGGCTGTGCATAACCCACTCCTCCCCAGAGGAGATAAGGCACCGCTGGGGATTTAAGGAGACGCCAATCATCAAGCTGAGCGATGAGAGGGGCAGCGATAGATACGTCTCTCCTCGAAATCTGCCCCTTCTCTTCATGACTATAAAGTCATTTATCGACTCCAGCCGCAATAGCATTGTGCTCATCGATAGCATAGAGAAGCTGGTGGAAGAAAATAAAAACGTAGTGCCGGAGAGAGAGATGCTGGACTTCGTCTATCAGATGGAGCTGTTGAGCAAAAGAACCCGCCTATTGCTGGCGGAGAAGAAGGAATTCGTCCACATGGATATGAAATTCAGCATCAATGAAGCAAATGAGCTCCTATTCATCCTGGGTCCACTCTCCACATACCTCTTCCATGTCTTCTCGGATGCCATGCTCTCCTCATTGAGCGAAGGAACGAGAAAGGATGTGATTACAAAGGCCAATGAGTTGATAGCAACGGGAAGATTCTTCGAGAGGGGTCAGGAGAAGGGTCAGCCAGCTGATGACGCTGGACCTGCCTGTGAGCCTGATATGCTGGAGGCCCTGGCCTCTGTTCCCTCCCTGAATATCATGCCCAGTCTGCTTCTGACAAGACATAGCTTCTTCCTCGCTCTGAGAAGGCTGGACAGGATAATCAGGAGCTACGATCCTTCCTTTGACATGGCCGTCGCCCTGGCTGATATCATGAAAAGCTATGGAAGAAGCCCCTATGAGGTGATGCTGATCCCAGGAACCACATATATAATCGAGGAGGAGAAGCCCCAAAAGAGCCTGGAAGTTTTCAGCGAGCTGGTGACTCATGGCATGGAAGGACTGTGCCTCAGCCGTTATAATCCCGAGACCCTGCATGAGAGGTACGGCATTCCCTTAGAGACCATGATATGGCTGACACAGAAGAGCGAACCGGGATATAGAACTGTGGATCCGACGAATTTCCCCCGGCTTAGCAGCATGATCTCCGATTTTCTCGCTCGGGCCAGATATCCGGTAATTCTTCTCGAGGGGATGGGCTATCTCATCACCCAGAGCAACTATGAGACCGTGCTCCGCTTCGTTCAATCCGAAAGAGATGAGATCGCCCTGAAGAATGCCATAATGCTGGTCCATATCGATCCCTTATCACTGGACACAAAAGAACTACACCGCCTGACCAGCGAGATGGAGCCGTTCAAGAGCTAGATCGGTTTAAGAGATCTTTAATAGCTGGCCAATCCATTAAGTAATTATGATCGAAGTTGGAATCGTTTTGCTGGCCATTGTCCTGATATTCGGGGCCTTTCTCATGTTGAGATCTCTGAAGAACTTCATCATAAATGCAATCGCAGGGCTTTTGATCCTTTTCCTGGCAAACCAGTTCATAAGCCCGGATATAGGCTACAGCTGGCTCGTTATTCTGATCTGTGGAATCGGCGGAGCGGCAGGCGCGGTGCTCTTATTGGCTCTTCATTTCATAGGGCTTGGCATATAAATCAAAAAATTATCCAAGGCCCAGACGAGCCTGCTGGGGTACACTGATATTGGCCAGAACCTTAAGCCGGTAATCCTGCTGTAATATGGCTTTGAGCTTTCCCGAGTAGACACTGAGAGTGATCTCCTTGGTCCGGCCATATCTGCCCTTGCTGATGACTACGGTATGAAGTATGCCCAGCATATCCAGCTCGGCGATGAGATCTGTAATCCGGCGATGGGTGAGAAAATCGGTCTCCACAAGGGGACAGAGCTGCTTGTACATATTGTAGACCGCGCTGGTAGTGATGTTCCTCGTTCCCTGCTCCTCCAAGAGGACGATGCTATAGAGCACCAGCTTGGATTGAGTGGGCAGGGTCTTGATCACCTCCTCCACTCTATCCTGCTCGATCTTCTCCCTGGCCTGGCGGACGTGAGCCTCTGTCACCACTGCTGATCGAGCCCTTTCTGCCAACTCTCCTGATATGCGTAAAAGGTCCAGGGCCCTGCGGGCATCTCCATGCTCCTGAGCGGCAAAAGCTGCACAGAGAGGTATTACGCTCTCCTGCAGAGCGCCGGGGCAGAACGCCACCTTAGCCCTCTGCTCCAGGATCTCCCTGATCTGCTCGGCATCGTAAGGAGGGAAAATGATCTCATCTTCACCTAGAGAGCTCTTCACTCTGGGGTCGAGAAATTCTGTGAACTTGAGATCATTGGATATGCCGATGATGCTCACTCTGGAGCGGAGAAGGTCCGAGTTCACCCGCGATAGATTATAGAGGACATCATCTCCTTTGCGCACCAATTTGTCCACCTCATCTAGCATTATCACCACTACTTGCTTCTCTTCATCCAGAGCATTTCTGAACTCGGCATATACCTGATCCGTAGGCCAGCCAGTCATGGGGATGTCCTTATCGAAGTGCCTTGCCAGATGGGCTAGTATCCTGTATTGGGTATCGACCACCTCGCAGTTGATGTAGATCACAGCGCACCTCATATCTCCAAAGCCGGCCTCTTCCAGCTCCTTTCCTACGTATTTAGCCACAGCCGTCTTTCCAGTACCGGTTTTTCCATAAATCAGGACATTGGATGGAGTCTCTCCTCTCAGAGCTGGAACCAGAACCGACGCCAGGTTGTTAATCTGCTCCTCTCTATGGGGCAGTTCAGTTGGTGTATAGGTAGGACGCAGGACATCTCTGGACTGAAATATCCCTCCTTGCGCCAATAAATCAGCAAATAACCCTCTGGATGTAGGTACCAAGATAATTCCCCTTGAACATTTTTCAAATCACCTTAGTGGATATTAAGAGTTATGGTCTACTCCCCTTTATTTCCGATGGAAACCAGCCCTCCCACCCCTTGATTTCCTCTGGAAAAGAAATAAAATTATCATTTGTTCTTTGATAGATAGTGAAATAAAATCAGCCGTTTGTTACTTTCTTTTTTCTGATATATAAGTTTTCCTATTTGAGAATGAATGGATATTACCTCAATTTATGTAGGAGAAAACCTATTATACCCAATTATTTATCAATATAGCTTCTTAGAGAATAACATTTTCTGCATCCTATAGCGATTGATATCGATAGCCTAATTCGCGATACTCACAAAAACTCATTGCAAAGTTATCCTGACATTAAGGTGATCTGATTCCAGATTAATGCAATGGAGATCCTTGAGTACCATATACGAAGCTCTATTCGACAGATAGCATTAACCCTACCCCGTCTATTGGACCTCTAATATACTCTCAGGACCAGACACGCCGCCCTATTCTACAGATAACACTATCCCTGCTAGCAGACCTGTTTTAAGAGCAGGAAGAGCGAGGTCCCTAGAGAGACTGAGGTTCCAGTGGAAACCATACGGTCCCTCTCAGGAGATATCGAGTGCAATCCTTTTCTCTGCCAAAAGAGGAATTCAAGTGACGGGTATGGTCTCAAGCTGGCTGGCAACATTCCAGATCAGGGTTCTGGTGTGAAGGGGAATATTGGGATCATTGCTTATCTCATCGAGTATGGAGATAGCAGATGCTGCTTTTATCGCCTCGCTCTCACTCTCGTCCATGAGGATGGTCTTTACGCTCTCCGCAGAGCGGCGGATATTCCTCGGGACGGCATCGTCGCTCATAATACGCTCTAATACCTCAACACATTGCTTAAGGACATTTTCAGCTGTCATTGGACCACCACCCATATCTATGGGAAAAAGGTTATGATGTTTATCCGACTTCAACTCAAGGATGATATATCGTTGTATTTAAACGTATGTGGCAATGCAGGTGATGTACCAATGGACGAGGATGAAATTCTCAGCAAGATAACCAGGCTTCTTGAGAGGGGATGCACAATGCTGGCCACGCATCATGACTGCGGCGCGCCACTATTTCGCTGTCAGGGAGAGATAGTCTGCCCGATCTGCTCATTCCCGGATAAGCCGGATGAAGATGAGTTCAGCCCTGCTGGAAGAGAGGAATCGATTCTTTCGAGTACAATAGAGGATAAGACCGAGCTGAAGCAATCTGCAGCAATAAAGGCCCTAGGAGGCGGTTCTCTGATTTCAGGGAAAGAGGTCTCATCTGCGGATGAGGGAATGGATAGGGAGGTTGCTGAAGCCAAATCAAGGCTGCGCGCATCATTGATCGCGCGGCTGGATGAGGTCTCTATTTCAATAAGGTCGGAAGGGGATCTGGATCGGCTCAAGAAGCTCTTGGACTGCGCAGAAGGATTGTTGAGTGTGCTCAGGTCTTTGTGAGAATCATCGCTATAATCCTCTCTGGACTCAAGGTTGGCATCTGTCATAGAG
>JGI11944J13513_1000811_pt1 | contig 27877 bp, 27 predicted proteins | sample TerdegcoTASludge_FD_13513 | JGI IMG/M metagenome (IMG submission 13513) | reverse complement strand
CCAAAGTATCGCCGCCGTATCCTGAATCCTGGCATCAAAGAATATATTCGAAGAATGTTGTTCAAAGTATTAAAAACCATGCCGGGATGTGAGATTGTAGAGTGCAATATCCTCCAAGACCACATCCATATGGTCATGATCATACCCCCGAAATATGCAGTCAGTGATGTGGTAGGAACAATAAAGGGAGAGACAGCAAGTCGCCTCAGGAAGAAGTTCTCGTGGCTGAAAAAGGTCTACTGGAAAGAAAACATTGTATGGTCTCCCGGATACTTTGTTTCAACCGTTGGTATCGATGAGAAATCTATCCTTGCCTATGTTCGGTGGCAATTGCGGCAGGATTCAGGTCAAGCGTAGCTTGAACTGTTTTAGTGCCACGGGCTTGCCCGTGGGTATCTACAAAAAACTAATAAATTGTCTGTTTTTTTCGATAAGTAATATAGATCATTGAAAGCGAGTGCAAACAAGGATATTACTCTTGTGAAAAGGAGCAGCAAGCAAAGATAACGGCAAAACATGGCCAACCATAGAAGGGTGTGAAGTTGCGGAAGATTTCTTGGAGAATCAAGGCGGTGCGAAAACAGAATGACAGTAGGAAGCATGGTAGGATCATGCTGAAAGATAGTCTGACCGGGCTGTATAACGAGTGGTGCTTTAATGAGTTTCTCGATCTTGAGAAAAAGAGATGCAAACGATCAGAAGATCCATCGTTCTTAATGCTTGCAGATCTTTCCAAATTTACCGATGCACCGGAACGGAAAAATATTGCCAAATCAATGACGGGAGTGTTTTCCGAGGTAACCCGTGATACAGATATCAAAGGGTGGCATGTCGATGGTTCGGTCATCGGGATCATGTTTACTGAAATGGCTGGCAAAGAAGCGGATGCAAGGCTCATACTGAAAAGCATTGCCAACAAGTGTTTATGGCGGTTGGAGTCAGACTTGGGTATAGAGAAATCTTCCCACATTCAAATAAGCTGGCAATCGCTCAAAGACGAACGTATTTTCAAAATACAAAACGTAAGCAACGCGAGGGGTGAGTAATAAGAGACATGGAGTGCAGTATCGTTACCCTCTAAGCCCTGCGCGGGCCGTACCGCTTCTCTTCGTTTGTCAGGTTTTATTGAGGAGCACCAATACGCTTCTTTTTGTTGACAACATCGTTTACCGATACTACTATTTCCAAAGTTGCTGAATACGTATTTTGCTATGAAAGGATGGAGAATGAAGCTGACAGAATTTCTCTCAAGTATGAAAAAAACGATTTTACTTGATGGGGCCATGGGAACTCAATTGGCAGAAGCTGGTTTGCAAATGGGGGGCGAAACCACTATTACCCATCCTGATACAGTGCTTTCTATCCATAAACAATACGCCGATTGCGGAGTTGATATGATCATCACAAATACGCTGACGATGAACCGGCTTAATGTTGAGTCGCACAATATTGCCATTGACGTAAAAGAGGTAAATTTAGCCGGGGCAAGATTGGCAAGAGCAGCTGTCCGTGAGGGGCAATATGTGCTTGGAGATATGGGGTCAACGGGAAAAATGCTGAGGCCTTACGGTGATCTTTCACCAGATGACGCATATGCTGCTTTCAAAGAGCAAGCCGCGATTCTGGCCGAAGGCGGGGTAGACGGGATTATCATTGAAACCATGTTTGATCTTGCCGAAGCGCTGTGTTGTCTGCAGGCCTGTAAAGATGCTGTTGATTTGCCAGTTATTGTATCCATGTCGTTTAACACCGCACAGAGAGGAGGGAGGACTATCATGGGCAATTCTGCGCAAGATTGCGCTAAAGCTCTTAGTGAAGCAGGCGCCTGTGTTGTCGGGGCCAACTGCGGCAACCTTGATCCGTTTCAAATGGCTGAAATTATTACAACAATGCGGAAAGTTACCTCATTACCTCTTTTGGCGCAACCAAATGCAGGTATTCCACGATTTATGGACAATAAGACGGTCTTCGACATGTCTCCTTCCGATTTTGCTGAGGGTGTATACCGCTGTATTGAAGCGGGAGCTCAGTTAGTTGGTGGATGCTGTGGAACATCACCAGCCCATATACGGGCTGTATCGGAATTATTAAGAAGATAGAAAGAATCACTGAAGATATGAGCGAACATTTTTTATGGAGGAAGATCAATGGGTGGGAAGAAAGTCAGTGAAAGCGCGGTGCAAACAGCCCAACTCATGTCACCGCAGGATGCGAATGCTGCTGGTAACGTTCATGGAGGCGTGATCATGAAGCTTATTGATGACGCCGCTGGTGCTGTGGCATATCGGCATGCACGAAGCAATGTTGTAACAGTATCCATAGATCGTTTAAATTTTCTGAATCCTATATTTGTTGGAGACCTTGTCACTTTCAAGGCGAGCATCAATATGGCGGGTAAGACCTCCATGGATATAGGAGTTCGTGTAGAAGCGGAAAATTTAATTACCGGACAGGTGCGCCATGCGGCTTCAGCATATCTGACATATGTGGCCCTTGACATCGAAGGGAAGCCCAAAGAAGTGGCGCCGCTCATTATTGAGACGGAAGACGAGAAACGTCGTTTGCATCAGGCCTCCATGAGGAGGGATATTCGCCGGCAGGCGCACGATAATCATGCCAGGTTGGTGCCCGAGACGTAATACTTTTTAATCAAGACATAACCAGCACATAGTACCGAGTGCACCCAGAATTGCCGAACTCAAAATGGTATTATCAGGAATCGTGGAAGAAGGTGCGTACTTCCTCAATTTTTCCACATGTACGGGATCCCTCAGGACACTTGCCCTTTAAACAGGGAGGACCTGAATGGCGGAAGATGGTAGGTGCAATTGGCTTCACAAGCTTCAGCATGGCAAGGGCCATGGCACGGATCTCCCACTGTGCCCGGTTACAGAGTCGTTGTCGAAAAAAATGAAGAAGTTCTCGAGCATTCATGGTAATCATAATTTTTGTCTCTGTAGCATTAGGGAGGACAAAGCGCGCATCTTCCCTGGCTGATTCCATTGAGCACCCCTTTTGAACAAGTCTGTTTGCAAAGTATGCATAGGATTGCTGGATGTCCTTCATCGTTTTTTCAAATAGCGCTCTCATTTCTCCATCCTCTTTTATTGAAGGGGGAATGAGATAATCAAATTCCGTCTCATTCACGTATCTTTGTGACTGCTGGCTATACGATGCGAGGCGATGACGGACGAGCTGGTGGGAACAGGCACGAGATATCCCCTCGACGACAAAAGTGAAAGAGGCATGTTCCACAGGGCTTAAATGTCCCACAGCCGTCAGTTTTTCAAGAAAATCCTGCTGATCACTATCCCCGACTTTCAAGAGTATGTCTTCAGCATCAGCCTGACTGTAACACAGCCGCGCGGCTGCGCTTATTGTTTTTTCCGGCTCAGGACTATAACTTACGAGCATTACTTTCAGTTGCGCTTCCATACTATACCCTTCCTTCTTCCTAATCCCGCTTCAGGGGGAGGCGGTCGTCCCTCGTCCATCGGTTCTTTATTTTTAATCCTGCCATCTCCCTGGGGTACTATATCTCAATGCCTCTTTGCCTCAGTTCCTCTGTCTTTTTCTTGGAGCACTCTTCACAGCGGAACTCCGGATGGGCGTCCTTTGTTTTATCATACTCCTTTGCCTTTATGATTCGGTAGCCCCGTGCTTCTTTGCCACAGTCAACACATACAACGATATCTTTAATTTCCCATTGTACTGAAAGGCGTTCTGATGTGAAAATAAACATATCTACCCAGTAAAATATAAGCCCACCGATAAGATTAGCAATTACTGTAGCGCTGATTTTGTCCATGGAAGACAGAACATAAAGTACACCCGCAAGGATCGGTGTGGAGAGTTGCCACCGGATAAGATACAAGCCATATCGTTTCAGATTTATTTTTGCCATATGTATATGTCCCCCTTTTTTCTAAAATCACATCCCTCGTTATAGCGTCCACGCGTGAACGAGTTCGCTCGTCTGCGTTTCTTTTTTCTTAATATTTTCTAACTCACTTTTGACCACGGAAATTTGGTTCAGCCGTGCCCATAATTTCAAAGAAAGACCGACACGTTTCGGGGATATTGTCAGACATGGTAATTGCCGTTACTACCGCAATGCCGTGTGCGCCCGCTTCAATAACAGAGCGGCAATTTCCGAGATTGATGCCGCCTATACCAATAACAGGTAAATGGGTATTCCTGCATATTGCAGCAACGCCCTCGAGTCCTGGACAATATCCCAAATCCTCTTTGGTTTGTGTCGGGAACACTCCATTGACCGCAAGGTAATCGGCTCCATCCCTTTCGGCCTTCTTCGCCTCTTGAACCGTTTTAACAGATATACCAATAATCACATCTCGACCACAAACTGCCCGTGCTTCTGTTAGGGGCATGTCCTCCTGGCCAAGGTGGAGTCCGTCAGCACCTGTAGCTTTTACAACTTCAACAGCATCATTGATAATCAAAAATGCATCATACAATCGTGTTAATTTCAAGGCCTCTAAAGCGAGTTTTGCATAGTCCGTTAATGGAAGATTCTTTTCCCGAATCTGGATGATCTTTATTCCTCCCCTGAGGGCAAGTTCTATCTGCTCAAGAACAGAGTATCCTTTGTGGAGACGGGGATCGGTGACGAAATATAGGCGATAATCCAGGAATGACGGTTTTCTCATGCTGTGGTTTTGGAATACATATTAGTAAGCAGAACGTATACGTAGTTTTTCCATCATAGTTTCTTCCGAAAGGGTATACAGCGCATCGTATAGTGCTACCTGGAAACTGCCCGGGCCATTTGACATCGAGGCTGCTTCTTCTCCGGCAAGACCATAATACCCAAGTGCGGTAGCGGTTGCAACAAATGGATCAGGTTCAACAGCACAGAAGCAAGAGATAGCAGTGGTTGCGCCACATCCAGTTCCCGTAACGCGTCCGAACAGGGGATGTCCGTTATGTATTTCAACCGATGAATGGCCGTTGGTGACAAAATCGATTTCCCCGGTTATGGCAATTACCTTCTTTAATTGAGCTGCCATTAAATGAGCTCCATGACGAACGTCATCAACGGCCTCCAGGGAGTCTACGCCACGGATTTTGATTTCTCCTGTTTTGTCGAACAGCGACATCACTTCTGATGCATTCCCGCGAATGACTGTGACTGGCACCTCGGCAAGAATCTTCTTGGTTGCTCCAGTCCTCAGTGGTGTAGCGCCCGAACCCACAGGGTCGAGCACAATAGGGATGCCTCGCTGTCCCGCTGCCTTTCCCGCCATAATCATGGAATCGATCCAGTAGGGATCGAGAGTTCCAATATTCAGATTAAGGACGCTGGTAAATGAAGACATGGCCTCCATTTCCTCATGGGCATGGGCCATTATGGGGGAGGCTCCGATAGCAAGAGTTATATTCGCTGTGCTGTTCATAACAACAAAGTTGGTTATGTGATGAACCAACGGCTGGCGCCTTCTTACCTCTCTGAGTATTTCAATGGTTTTTTTTGAGAATTCACTCTCAGTCATTTTGTTATCCTATCCTTAAATTATATTATGCCGAACCGTCAGCAGCCGCTCATCTTCAGCACTTAACCCCTCCCTTCTTCCATCTTCCCTCTAAAATCTTTTCTCACTGCGTATCTGTGTCCCGTATCCCACAGACCGAGCCCTCAGCCTTCCAGTAGGGCGACATTTCTCTTAGTCGTGCAATTATTGGCGGGAGTTTCGCGATGACGAAGTCAATCTCTTCCTCTGTGTTATACACACTCAGGCTGAATCGTACAGAACCGTGGGCCATGGTGAAAGGAACGCCCATGGCTCGGAGAACGTGGGACGGTTGAAGGGATCCTGATGTGCAAGCAGACCCTGATGATGCACAGATATTAAATTGATCCATGAGGAGAAGAATGCCTTCTCCCTCTATAAATTCAAAGCTGATATTCGTTGTATTCGGAAGGCGATTTATCCTGTCTCCATTTACTTTACAATTGGGTATACTCTTCAGAAGCCCATTTTCAAGTTTATCCCGGAGATATTTCACCCGTGTGTTCTCTTCGTCCATGTTATGTGCCGCCAATTCACAGGCCTTTCCAAGGGCAATGATGCTTGCAGTATTTTCTGTGCCACCACGGCGGCCTTTCTCCTGGTGACCCCCAATTATAAAAGGTGAGAAACGTGTTCCTTTCCTAACATATAACACACCAACCCCCTTTGGTGCATGAAGTTTGTGCCCTGAGAGAGAAAGCATGTCGATGCTATTTTTCCTCATGTTGATGGGGATTTTTCCAACAGCCTGAACCGCATCGGTATGAAAGAGAATACCTTTATCGCGGGCAATCTGTGCCGCTTTTTCAACAGGGAAAATTACTCCTGTTTCGTTGTTTGCCCACATGAGGCTTACTATGGCTGTATCTTTCGAAAGAGATCGTTCGTAAAGTTCCATGTCGATCCTTCCCTCGCTGTCGACAGGTAGTTCGGTAACGATACAACCTCTCTCTTTCAAATACTCGCACAATACCTTGACAGCGGGGTGCTCTACACGACTGGTCACGATATGTCTTTTTTCGGGATATACTGACAGGGCTGAGAGAATGGCAGTGTTGTCGCTTTCCGTACCGCAGCTCGTAAATATGATCTCTTCGGGGTCTGCGCCAATAAGAGCTGCGACTCTTTCCCGCGCCTCACGAATTGTTTTTGCTACCTGTCCTCCAAAGGAGTGCATGCTCGACGGATTTCCATAAAGTTCGTGAAAATAAGGGAGCATTGCTTCCATTACTTCAGGGGCAACCTGTGTAGTCGCATTGTTGTCGAGATAAATGGTTTTCATTTTGGTTCCTCCTCTACAACAAGGTCCGGTGATACGAGCTCCCTCAATTTATATTCCACAAATCCTTTAAGCGTTAGCTGTGAAGCTTTACAAACGGCGCATGCTCCTCGAGTCGCTACGATGACCCTGTTGCCGATGACATCAATGAGGTCGATATTGCCTCCATCTTGTTTCAGAGAAGGCCGTATTTCTTTATCTATAGCCTCCTCGATCATCCGTATTTTTTGTATGTTTGAGAGCTTAGGTTTTGTTTCTTTCGGCGGTTCAGGTTCTCCAGCGGCATATACTCTATCAATGATTGCCTTGATCTTTTCATGACAATTTGTACATCCACCTCCCGCCTTGGTATAGTTGGTTACCTCTTCAACGGCGGTCAGGTGGTTTTCACGGATTGCCCTTTCAATCTCCCGGTCTGTCACACCAAAACATTCACACACAATCTCTTCCCCAGGTTCCTTGGCCGGAGCCCCCTTGCAGTTTGCGATAGCCTGTTCTAAAGCCTGCTGTCCCAAAACAGAACAGTGCATCTTTTCCTCAGGTAATCCACCAAGGTAATCGGAGATATCCTTGTTTGTCACCTTGATCGCTTCTTCCAGGGTCATTCCTTTTACGAGTTCAGTAAGTGCAGAAGCGGATGCGATAGCGCTTGCACAGCCGAAGGTCTTAAACTTTGCCTCTTTGATCCGTTTGTTTTCATCAAGCTTGAAAGTAAATTTCAGGGCGTCCCCGCAGGCGATAGATCCAACTTCTGCAACACCATCAGGATTTTCTACCTCGCCTACATTGCGGGGGTTAAGAAAATGATCCTTAACTTTATCTGTGTATTCCCACATAACGCACTCCTTTTCTAATTGTTTGCACGCAGGTAAACCAGTCCGAATGAATAACTTTTCCGACAATTTATACTATGAAACCCGGCATTCCTGCAAGGGGTAGGATAATATTTCGTTGTCATCACCTGTTTTTTTCAGATCTTGACACCATATGAAATTTATGGATATGTGTTTACATTCTTGGAAGGAATAAATCTCTGGGTTTATTGGATAACGAAAGATGATGAACACATCAGGTAACAAAATTGTTGCAGTAGGAATGAGCGGCGGCATCGATTCAACAATAGCTGCATACGTGTTGAAGGAGAAGGGCTTTACCGTAGTTGGCCTAACGATGAAAATTTGGGATGATTCAATCCGGTGTGAGACGAGCAGGAGCGGGTGCTATGGGCCAAATGAAGCCTCAGATATAGCCGACGCCAAACAAGCTGCCGATATGCTCGGGATCAAACATGTAGTCCTGGATCTGCGTGAAGAATACCAGCAAACAGTCATTGACTATTTTCGAAGAGAATATGCCAATGGGAGGACACCCAACCCATGCGTTATGTGTAACTCGCGGATAAAGTTCGGCACGCTCCTTGACAGGGCCCAGTCAAGCGGGATCACATTCGAATTCTTCGCTACAGGGCACTACGCACGTGTCACGTACGATGAGAGACTGATGAGGTATCTTCTCATGCGGGGAGTTGACGAGGCAAAAGACCAGTCATATTTCCTCCACCGGCTTACGCAGGAGCAGCTGCAGAAGATCGTTTTCCCTCTGGGCGCTTATCGGAAGGATGAAGTGAAGATGATGGCCCTGGACTCAGGGTTTGGATACTATATGGATAAGCCCGAAAGTCAGGATTTTATAGAATGGGATAATTACGGGACGCTCTTGGAGAAACCTGCTCGGCCAGGGAATATACGAGACCTTGATGGCAACATCATCGGCACACATAGAGGGATAGAGTTCTATACAGTGGGGCAACGCAGGATGCTCAACCTGGCAGGCATGAAAGAGCCCTTTTATGTGATTCGTATTGAAACCGAAAGGAATGAGATTATTGCCGGCCCCAAAAGATATCTCATGAGCAGTTCTCTTGTGGCCACTGATCTGCACTGGATAGTACCCCTGGAGGAATATTCCTCAGTTCAGCTTCGGGCGAAGATCCGCTCTACTGCTGCCCCAGCAGAGTGTATTGTGTCCCCCTTGGCAGAAAACAAGGCACGGGTGCAATTTGCAGTGCCGCAGGAATCGATCACCCCGGGGCAGTCCGTCGTCTTCTACGCTGACGACGTTGTGCTCGGCGGCGGAGTCATTGAAAGATAGCTTTTATGAATGGTATGGCCACTGTTGAAAACATTCCCTCCCAAATAAAACAGCTTCTCAGCTGACAATTTTGATGAAGCGAGTGGCATATCGACGACCTTCAAGCAGGAGTTTTGAGGAAAATACGAATAGAGGGTTGTTCTGCATTACGATTCAATAAGATACGTTGTTCATGAAACTAACAAATCAAGGCGGAATCAAATTTCCATTTATCCCAAATTTGTCATGAGGATTTTTCTACAGATAATATAACAGGCCAGTGAAAGAGGTTTGTTCTCTCCCGGAGACCCATGAACCAGCTTCTTCTTTTCATGGCAAGGGCAAGCTTGAGGATTCTCCGGTTGCCATGCTGTGTCATATACGATCCGATACCAAAGAGTCTGTATCTGAGCGTTTTTAAGCGATGGTCTGTCTTTGTTTTCAAGACAGCCTGCCTGAAGAGGCTCATGAGATTATACGCCATAATCACCCAGTTAAGGACAGCCTCAGTAGCAAAGAAATCATGGACATTGAAGCTGTCCGCTCTGAAGTCGTCTTTCAGCTCTTTAATGCAACAAGGGTGAAATTCTATAGTGCGTTAACAGACTTTTTTAGCAGACTTTATGTCACGATGAGGACTTTGGCTCCACGGATTTTGCTCGTTTTAAGCTCAACGAGGGCCTTATTTGCTTCTTCAAGCCTGAATACCTCCACTTCCGGCTTGATGGGTATCTCTGCTGCCAGTGCAAGAAATTCACGTACATCCTGTCGTGCAACGTTAGCGACGCTTTTAATCTCTTTCTCATGCCAGAGATGGATGGGGTAGTCAAGGTTGAGCAACTGTTCTTTATCTATGTCTTCTTTTCGGATGGCATTGATAACGAGCCTGCCACCAGGTGCGAGATGCTTCATTGCTTCTACGATCGGTCTCCAGACCGGGGTGGTATCGATGGCGCAGGTAAGCTTCTCTGGCGGTTCTTCCCCGATGTCTCCCGCCCATGTTGCACCGAGCTCACGGGCAAAAGCCCTCTCACCCTCGCTTCGCGCAAAAGCAAATATCTTCGAATTGGGATATGAATGGCGGGCCATTTGAATAACGAGATGAGCAGATGCACCGAATCCGACGAGGCCAAGGGTATCTCCGTCTTTCATGTTTGTGAGCCTCAGCGATCGATAGCCGATAGTGCCAGCGCAGAGGAGTGGCGCTGCCTCGAGGTCAGAGAAAATATCCGGGATTGGAAAGGCATAATCTTCTGAAATAGTCGTATATTCAGCATACCCACCATGGGCGTCTCGACCTGACGCTTCGAATTTATCGCACAGATTATCGTTGCCTTCACGACAATATCGACATGTTCCGCATGCCGAGTGAATCCAGGCAATGCCTACCCGATCACCAACCTTAAATCTGTTTACTTTCTGCCCTGTCTCTTCCACATTACCTACTACCTGATGTCCGAGGACGACAGGGAAGAAGGGAGGGGGAGTTCTTCCCTCGATCTCGTCCAGTTCCGTGTGACACACACCACACGCTGAGACCCTCACAAGCAGCTCTTTGCCTCCGGGGACCGGCTTTGGAATCTCCATTAATTCAAGTGGCGAGTCATTTTCTCGGAGGTTGATGATTCTGTTGAGTACCATTGCTTTCATGGATTATCCTCCAATAAATGTTACGTCAGGCAGTAGGTTATGGGCGATGGACTGTAGGCTGAACATTGGATTACCAGCCGTAATCCTGTTTTTCCCGTAATTCATCACCTCTTGCCTGATTTTGTATCCGTTCTTTGAATAAATCTTTGTATTGCTCCAAAATACTCATCGAACCCTGTAAACATGATGTCGTTATGGTCAGCGCCGGGTATAACAATAAGCTCTTTATCTGTGGCTCCGATATTGGCGTAAAGATCTTCTGCCTCCCTGAGGGGCACGAGCATATCGTATTCGCCGTGGATGATAAGGGTAGGGGAGGTAATTTTTCGGACCAGAGAGATGCATTCTTCATAAACGGTAAACAGGTCAGTTGCGCCTGAAGGCAGGCCAAGGTGGAAAATAAGCTGCGTAATACTCAGAAACCCGCTCTCAATAATGAGCCCCTTAATTTTATCAGGATAGTGATACGCAAGTTCCAATGCAGAGATGCTCCCCAGAGACCTTCCCATGAGCCAAACGGTATCTCCATGGGTAAAACGCGCAATGTCTTCTGATATACCCCTGAAAAGAATAGGGGCATCGTGGACAAGATGATCAAGGGCCGGACTACCAGTGCTTGCGCCGTATCCACGGTAATCCGCAACAACGAGATTGAGTTCACGTTTCGTATAGAAAGGGGCTATAGTATCATAGTCGCTTACCACTTCGCCGTTTCCGTGGAAGAAAACAATCCAGGGCCACGCATCACTGCCCTTGTAAAAGCGACAGGTGATCTCCACATCCTCATCGACCGGGATTACCTTATCAAATGCATTCAAAGGCGGTTTGTTATGAGTGCTGCGGGGATAGAAAATGTAATTTAAAGCTGGTGAATTGTCGATCTCACTGTAATCGGGCATGGGCGCCTCCATAGTGTGCTATGAAGACATATTACAGAAAAACACCGGCGGATTCAAGGCTAAGAACTGTTAAGAAAGTTGTTGTAATGCTCTGGCCAGTTCTTGCGTGTGGTTTTTAAGATTAGCCGTAATAATCTTATAATCAGAGGTTTGAGACTCATTGAACTGGGAATGTATAATCTGCTCGATTTCATCCTGGTTGAGCGTTTTTGCAGAGGTAATAAAATCATCAACCATGAGGGGCCTGCACTGGCCCTGGGCTTCCTTGACTTTCATGGCTTGGATGAAACCTTCAATCGCAGCCGGTATAAAGTCGCTTCCTGCCCAGGTTGTATCACCCATCCCTTCATATTTATCGAGTCGTATTTTTGTGGTTAATTCAAAGAAAAAGTTAAGAAGACCCCATAAGGGATTCATGGCCTCACAACTGTCGGAAGGCGTGAATGCTTCGTAGCCTCTTGCTGTTATGAGCCGTACATCTACATTCCCAGAGTCTGTTTTTACAATAAAATCACCAGCACCATGGTGCCAGGGAGTTATGCGTTCGCTGGATTCCACATCATAGTAGAGTGTGAGAATCCTGGATGTCTCCCTGATTATTGCGTAGGCTTCCTCATCTGTAGCACGCCGATTGCCCTTTTCAGTATCCCATATAACAATCGCATCCTTTCCTTCGTCATCCTTTGAAAAATGCCATTCGTGATAGCCTTCAAACCACTCTCCCAGTGTCAAAACCACGGTGTCAACGATGTCATCCTTTTCTATATCTTGAGAATGAATGCTCATCACGCGGGGGAGGTAAGGGAGTCCTGTCCTTGTGTTGATATATGAAATAAGGTTGTATTCCATTTGAAGATTTTCCCGGGCTATAGGCATAATCGCAGCGTTTATGGCAAACTTTGCCTTTTGAGTCCCAGAAAAGGTTTCAACACTGACAATCTGATAGAGGGTACCGTATTTTTCGTAACGTACGATAATGGTATCTATGTCCCGAAGCGTCACATTCCGTCCCCAGGATTGGGATAGAGCTGAAACAAGAACTGGTCCTGCAGAGGAAAGGACAAAATTGCTGACTATATGGAAAAAGTCTGCAAGGGTCATGAATGCATGGTACTTGAGAGGCTCAACAATGAAAGGTCGTGCAAGGGTTTCTGAATCGATTGGAACATCACCACCAGGCGACGAAAAATAAAAAGAAATATTCATTGTAGTGCAATCCTTTTATAATTTAATCAACATCTCTGAAATATGACCCACGCACATTTCTCGACGGTATTGGTTCTGCTATACGCTCTATACTGATAGCTGTAGGTTTAAATTGTTATCCTCCTGCCAGAAAGACCAGCACTGACATCGAATCTCCATCTTTGAGAGGAGTTGAAAGTTCATGAGGATACGCGGTCTTGCCATTTACGTAAATCTCTACATAGCCTTTGAGCTGACCAGGCTTTTGAAATAATTTCTTCTCAGCGACAGGAAAGCGCTTTATGATTTCCTTAAACGCTTCTCCCGTATCCTTTACGTCGAGATCCAATTCAGTCTCAACGCCATTTACAAAGGGGTGAAGGATAACTTGAACACCCATGGAAACCTCCAATCGTTCCATACAGGATTATTTTATTGGTAACGGTTCAGATAAAAGCATAGGATGAATAATGATTTTTGGCCTATACCCTCTTACCTATACCCTTTAGCTTTTTGAAGTATAACCATAAAAAGGGGTACAGACAAGGGCCTACCTGACCATTCCCTGCACCCCTTTTAGGTATCCTAAACTCAATCGTTTAGAAGGTAAATGAGAGGGTTACATCCCTTCGTACTGCATTGTTGCACCGAGCTTCTTTGCTTCGGAAATCTTCAGAGCTGCATCTCTCTTTTTGTTCAGGCTCTCCTTAGAGGGTGTTATGAAATCAACTGCCTTCATATCGCAGAACCTGACACACTGTGGATCTCCACTGCACAGATCGCATTTGAACACCTTCTTCTCCGCAGGGTTGAAGTTCATAGCGCCAAACGGACAAACCGCAATGCAAGATCGGCAACCGATGCAGATATCGTGGTCAACGTGGACTCTTGCCTCTGCTTCATCTCGATAGATTGCCTTCACCGGGCACACGTTCAAGCAAGGCGCGTCCACGCACTGCCGGCATGTCATAGGGATATACAGACCTTCCCATTCCCACTTCTCAACTTTAATACGGGCCTTTGATGGGTTGGATACACCGTCGTGGAAGACAGAGCATACCAACTCGCATCTTCTGCATCCCGTGCACTTTTCATGATTTATCACTATTGCTTTTGCTTCCATTCATATCCTCCTTATATGCCTGTCGCCTTAGATGCGAGAAGGTTCTTTATCAAGGTTTTCAAGTCCATATTTCTTCAAAGATTCGGCCGTTGGTACGCCGTTCTCATCCAATCCTTTATACTTGTAGAACAGTGCTCTCATCTCAAGGAATTTGTTCTTGTCGATATATTTTCCGATGACATCAGGCGCTCCTCGCTTGCACGGTTCGGTGAAGTACCGTTCAGCAAGTATCTCGCCTTTGTACGGGTCGTCCTTCTTCATGCCTTCTCTGATATTGAAGAGTCTTTCAACCATGTTACCCCTCTCGGCTATATCCCAAATGTCTTTTGGCGATAGCTCGAGGCCGGTGTTGTAATACAGAACCTTTGACCAGTCTTCGAAGTTCGGTAGAGTAGCTCCGAGGAATGTCGTATGGTACTTGCAGGTACCGAGCATATCAACGGCCATATAGCAGTTCTCATGCCACACAACCTGCCATGGTTTCCCGACGTACTCTGTATGATCTGAGCTCAGCGGACCATCATACGGCACTGGGCTGCTATAAATAGCCCTCATAACAGGCACAGGCAGGTGATAGAGGTCGATAGCCGGACGGCTTCTCAGGTGATCTGAACCCCTCGAAGCAAGGGCAAGGTTAAGAGCGAGTGCCGGGGTTGCTCTCTCATCCGAATGGAGATTCTGCATCCCCTTCATGTGGATAAGATATTTAAATGAGTCTTTGCCAATTTTCTCGGAAGCCCTGATGCCTCCCTCGGCCAGGATATCACCGAGTTTCGTGTCTCTTTTGCAGATATGGTGTACCATTGCGATTACTGCATCGTCATTGCCGAACCGCAGATCGATTCCATCCGTATCCTTCAGGGTGAGTATGCCTTTTTCAAAAAGCTCCATGGCCCAGGAGATTGTGCTGCCGATCTCCAGGTTATCTACTCCGTATTGATCTACAAGGTGATTCCCTATGAGAAGTGTGTCGAGGTGTGTACATCCTGGCTCGCCACAGAAAGCTCCCTGGGAAGTATACTCAGGGCCTTCATCATAATTACCGACCACACCCCATTTTCTTGCAAGTGGCGTATCCGGGATTTTATATTTGGCGCGGCAGTGAACCTGGCAGCCAAAGCATCCGGTCATGTTATATTCGCTGCCGATACTCTTCTTTGACCATTCATCGATGTTTTCAGGCTCAATCTCGTCGCAGTATGTGAGCTGGTTATACTGGAAGTTGTTTGTCCGAATGCCACCCCAGGAGTTGGTTGCTCCCCAGATAAAGGGGGTTCCAAGGGTACCCATAGTCTGGTTCACTTTTGCGCTGGTAATCTGTTCAATATACCTCTTGTCGAATTCCAAGGCTTCCATGGGATGGGCGATCTTAATATCCATAGTTCCCCGGGCTGCGACCATTTTCAAGTTTTTTGAACCCATTGTGCATCCGCCGCCGCCTCTCCCATTTGAGTTCTTGATACCTGACATAACGTTCGCGTACCGAACAAGATTCTCGCCTGCAGGACCACACACGGCGCACTTAACATCGGGGTCGCCCAACTCTTCTCTTACTGCCCACTGTGCCTCAGTTACCGACTTGCCCCACAGATTTTTGGCATCCCTGATTTCAACTTCACCGTCATGGACAAAGATATATACGGGTTTTGCAGCCTTGCCCTTGACTACGATATGGTCGAATCCTGCCCATCTGAGCTCTGGCGCGAAGAATCCTCCAAAGTTACCACTTCCGAGAAGTCCCGTAAGAGGGTTCTTGGTCATAACGTCTGTTCGGGCGCCTGCTGATGCACACATGCCGCCGAGAATACCGGCGCTGAAAATGACAACATTATCAGGGCTCAATGGATCGCAACCTGGCTTACAATGTTTGTACAGAAGATATGCGGCAAGCCCTCTACCACCGAGGAACTGCTTCCTCACTTCGAGGGGAATTGGCCTGATATCGATCTTGCCGGTGGTAAGATCTACTATTGCTACTTTTCGGTCTAAAGACATATTACTTTCCCTCCTTCTTCTGCTCTGTTAGCTTGGCCCACTGTTCATGGGCAAGCTTTTCGCTTGTTTCCCAAACCGGTCCTTTTACGCGGGGAAAACCGGGCTTTATCCAGAAAATACGCCACTCAGATCCGCATCGTGGGCATTTTGCTTTCATCTGCCCTGGTGCCGGTGTAATTCTGGCTTCACAGCTCGGGTTCATGCATCGAACCTGGCCATAGGTCCTTGTACTTCTGAGACTTTCCGCTGTTGATTTGTCATCTGGCATTGCTATCCTCCTTTTTGTTGAAAGATCGTTTATTAAATAAGACAGACGTGCCGTCGAAATTCCCTGTCGTATACGATGACTTATTCCGTCCTAGAAAAAGTATTTTTGCAATCGAATCACNTTTTTCAGGCCGCATCACGCGCCTTGTAAGCCTTATACGATTGATTAANCACCGATAAAGGATGCATAATTTTCGCACCTGTACCTGCCTGAACCTGAAGGCCACATCCTCCACAATCTGTTACTACGACATCGATATTGGCTGCTTTAACCTCATTCCACACCTTGCTCGCAATCTCCTGGGAGCGTTCAAAATTTTGTTTTTTCATTCCATAGGATCCTCCCATGCCACAGCAGTTCAGGTTTACGCCCACAACTTCTACTCCAGGGATCATCTTCATGAGATCGACTGCGGGTGTCAGGTTTTGAACCCTCAGATGGCAGGGGTTATGATAGTATACCCGCAGGCGCAGTTCGCCAAAATTGGTATTGAGTTTGCCCTGGCTATGTAAACGAAGGAGATATTCGCAGGCGTCATAGACATTTTTCGACACGTATCGGGCTTCTTCGCTGTCGAAAAACGGGAGACCTTCTCTGCGCAACATCATATTGCAGCTTGGACAGGTACTGAGTATATCGTATCCGGGGGAAGCGGCTTTCGAAAGGGCCTTAACATTAAAATCGAAATTTCTCTTAGCCCCGGCTAAGTTGCTATTGGCCATCTGAGGCATTCCGCAGCATTTTGTATCCGGGACTATAATTTCAAAGCCATTCTTCTCCATGACCTGTACAAAAGATTTGCCAATATCAGGTCCATAGTAATCGGCAAAACAACCCGTGAAATACACAACTTTATTCGTCACGTCGTCCTCCCTTCAGCCAGTGTCTGAAAGTTTTCCGATTAAAGGCAGGTAGATGAGAGTCACGGTGTACCCCTGTGAAGAGTTGCATGAGCTGTTTCACCGGTTTTTGGTTTGTCATCCACGTAGAAAGCGGGGCAAACAGGGTACCCATTTTCGCAAGCAGCTCAGGGTCGTCAAGCATCCGCTTTTTCCAGCTCCTTTTGTGATGGGCATAATGTTCAACCTGCGATTTCCAGAGCAGGGTTGGTATCTCAATATCGACGGGGCACTCTACTTCGCAGCGTCCGCAGTGCAGACATACCTCTACGGAAGGAAGCCATCCCTGGAGAAATCCAAGAAGATAATTTTTTGGGCTATAGACCATTCCTCGTTCATGAATGGCGTGTTGTCCTACGGGGCATTGACGAGCACATGCCCTGCAGTCGATACACAGAAATAAATCTTTGTAACCATTCCTCAAAAGTTCAGACCTGCCGTTATCGAGGATCACAACATGGATTTCTCTTTCTGCGTTCCCGGGAAGGAGTGGTAAAGCGTCAAAATCATATTTTTCGATAGTATTCGGGATAAGATCCAACAGGATGCTCTCAAGACCAAATATTCCCATGCTCCTCGTATGAAAAAGGGCATCCTGTTTTGTTTTGACAACTTTTTCCAAACTGACAATAAAAACGATTTTTTTTGCCTGGGCAAGATCCTTGGAAATGTTTGACATATGCTGAAGAAAGAAGACTGATCCATCATCAGCTGATATGGCGTTTACACCAAGGATAGCAATATAATCCCGGGTTTCTGATGAACCGAGAGAGTTTATTTCCTTTTTGGAATCAAAGGACTCAACGAGGTTTCTTCCATGCATGCCGGGGAGAGACCAGTAGTCTTCGACCTTTTTTTGGAATTTACCTTCTTCAAAATTTTTGAATTCTGTAAAATATCTGACATATGTTTTAAGGCCTGCAGCGCGTAGCTCTTCCCGCAGTTCGTTTACCACCACATTTGATTTATTGATTGAGGCCAGGATTGTTTCCCCAGCGACCGAACGAATATACTGGGCAGCATCGTTCGCATTTTTTGCTTTTGTTGTTTTTATTGCACTATATTGTGCGAGGGTTTTGTCAAGTTCTTCAAGGAGTGCGGTGTAATTATCTCGCGTATATCTTCTTATTTCCTTTAGATGCTCTCTTACCTCGTCAATGTTTAAACGATGTTCTTTCCGGACAAAGATGCTTGCAGCCCTGTGTTTGCTTTGCTCGGCCGATGGTTCAACTACATTAATTTTAGGAATGAGGCCCACAGTATGTCCTTTAAAGCATCAGTATTTAAAATCTACGTGTTCCGAGAGAGAAGAAAAAACAGTGAACATAACCAGAAAAAATGTATTATTACGTTTCAATGGTTCGTTTCGATGAAGGTCTAAAAAAAGGTTTCTATTCATACTAAATTGTTCAGTACTGTAAACCGAGGAAAGTTTACATCGAATATATATTAATTGTCAAGCATATTTTTATTGACAGAAAAAATAATTTATGATAAAAATGTTCTCTATAGTGAACAATGTATAATGCACCAATTATAAAAAAGGCAATTGAAATTCTTCGTCTTCTCATTAAAGAATATCAACCCTTAGGGGTCACCGAGATCGCGAAAGGTCTTTCGATAAGCAAAAGTACTGCCTATGGAATTTTGCAAAGCCTTCAAGAAGAAGGATTGGTAAGCAAAGATAGCGTTACAAAAAAATATTCTATTGGCAAAGAGATGATGAGGCTTTCAAAAATGGTATTTAAAGGGCAGGATATTGCGACCATAACTCGTCCCTTTCTTGAGAGGCTTGCAGAGCTCGTGAATGAAACAGTTTTCCTTGGAGTTAGAGAGTATAACTCTGTAAAAATTATTGATGTAATAGAGGCGAAAAAGGATTTCAAAATATCATCGCCTATTGGTACAAAGCTGCCAATTACCGCCGGAGCAATAGGTAAGATATTTCTTTCTACCATGAGCAATGATGAAGTAGTTGAGTTTCTTAAGGATAAGGGATTACCTCAGTATACTGAAAATAGCATCACTGACATAGATCTTTTTATGAAGGAAATTGAGAAAACACGAGAATTAGGGTATAGCCTTGACCTTGGAGAATATTTGAAAGGGATTATGGCAGCCGCAAGTTTGATCTATCAGGATAACAGTCCTGTTGGTGCCATATGGTTTGTTGGTTTTTCTCATTCTATGGTGAATGAAAAACTGGAATATATCATTAAACATTTAAAAAACACTGCGCAACAAATAAGCACACGACTTTCTTTCAGCCCCCTTTGAGAAAAGAATCAGGAAGGACTGGATTATAGGATTAAGGGGCAGGGATTAGAGAGATAACGAAAACGTCGTGGGACGCTGAACGGGAATCGACAAAACGAATGGGCAGGCTGGCAGAGGCTATCACGCTACCATATGACGCAAGCCCCAGGAATATTCTACGTATATCCAAGTTCTTTTGAGATTGATCTCGAGGCATCGAGGAGCTGACTGATAGTGCTTTCAAGTGTTCCCTCTTTTATTTGAAAAACAGGTTGCGTTGCCCCGAGGGCAGCAACGACGGTGCCCGAGAAATCTCTTATGGGAACACCGATTCCAAGGAGTCCTTCAACGATTTCGTCCTGCTCCATGTAGTACCCATTTTGCCGTGCTTCATCGAGTTTCTTTATTATGAGACGCGTGTTGGTAATTGTTTTCGGGGTGATCTTGGTAGGCGGATACAACCTCAAAAGACGATGTATTTCCGTCTTGTCCATATAGGCAAGAAGGGTCATACCCAGCATGCCAAAGTATGGTGGTCTTTTAAGTCCTATATGGGATGTTACACGAATAATACTATCCATTTCCCGTTTGTCGATATACAGAAGCTGATCGTCCTTCATGACACCGAGGAGGATCGTCGCCTTGAGACTGTTGGAAAGGGCATCCATATAAGGCGCTGCCGCTTTCCTGACTGAAAGCGATGAATACACGAGGCCTCCAAGCTCAAGAAACCGGAGTCCCAGGCTATATTTTTCTTGAGCCGGGTCATACTTAAAAAAGCCGGCATTTTCAAAAGTCTTAAGTATTCGGAAAACGGTTGTTTTTGGAAGACCGGTTTTTTTTCTTATTTCTGACAGCGTAAAGGATTCGTCTCCGTATGAAAATATATCAAAAATCTTGACGCTCTTCTCGAGAACTCGAACAGAATATTTTTTTTGATCGTCGTGCATGGGTCCAAATAATTAAAGGCACAAGAAATCGGTTATGTCAAGAACAGGATTGATGTCAGATGGCACGTTTGTTCACCGAAGCGTATGGCCCCTTGTCACAGGATTAACCACGAGTTTATCGAAGGTTGAAAGGCCGTTCCGGAGTCATAACCAGAACGGCCCGTACCAAAGAGGAGGGATGGGGGCTGCCTCCCCGTAGTTTGGTCTACTTAAAAGGTGTATACCGATGTAAACACCGAAGCAAAACCTTGCCCACTCACGCCCCAGTATCGGCTGTGGGCGTTATAAACTTGAGTATATAGAGAAAGGTCAGAATAATTTCGGCGTTTTTCCGTATCGCATTGTTGTCTTTTGCAAGTGCTTTTAACCGTTCAGCGCTTTTTTCAATATTCAGTATTTCATTTCTGATCTCGTCCATTAGTGTTTACCTCTCATATCTTTGAATCGTTTTGCTTTCAAATCATAGCGAGGCAGGGTGCCCGGAGGTTCAACAACGACTTTGCAAGACAGGTTTGTTTTTATTTTGTGCCTCTCACCCAGTCTTTTTGCAACTTCTTCAACCTCATCCCTGCTCAGTTTTGGATCTGCCTCCATCCTGAGGGTAATTTTGTCCATAATATCTTCACGGGTAACAACGAGTTCATACTCCACTATCTCAGGGAATTCAGATCTGATAAGCTGTTCAACGGTCTTTGGGGAGAAAAGCACGCCACGAATCTTGCTTATATCGTCAACCCTGCCGACAATCTCCATGAGTTTCTGTGAAGTTCTGCCACATTCACAGGTGGAAGGCCCCTTAACAGCAACATCATTTGTGTTGAAACGGATAACAGGAAAAGACCTTCTCCCGAGAGGGGTAATGACTATAACACCAAGCTCGCCTTCAGCAACCTCTTTTGACAGCGTGTCTTTGTCAAGCAATTCTACAAGAAAGAAAGGCTCAACAATGTGAAGTCCTTGCTGGGCTTCGCACATTCCCGCAAAGCCGCATGTTTCGGTGCTGCCTATATGATCATACATCTTGCAGTTATACGTTGCTTCAATTCTCTTTCGCGTTGCCTCGGGAAGCGGTTCGCCAGCACCAAGTGCACGTTCGATGCCGAGGGTCTTTGGATCAATACCCATTGACATCGCTTCCTGAGCAATATTGAGAAGGTATGTTGGTGTCCCGCACATAGCGTTTGCCTTAAGCTCAAGAATCTTATTGACCCTTCCTTTTGTGTCGAGAGCACCGCCGGGTACTACTTCGCACCCGATTTTCTCTGCAGCGTAATGTGCTTCCCAGAATGCTACATAAACATTGTAACCAAAGGGAAGAAAAACTCTGTGTCGCGGTCTGAAACCAGCCATATAGAGAATATGACACCAGGATTCAATCCTCCATTGCCAGCTTTCATAGGATTCGGGAACATAGACAGGTTTGCCGGTGGTCCCGCTGGTCTGTCTGAAGCTTGAAACATTTGCAATGTCAATACCGAGGAGGCCGCCGTACGGAAAAGGCTCTACATCTTCTTGCCATTTACGAAGCTCCTCTTTGTATGTAAAAGGAATCTTCTTAATATCAGCGAATGTTTTGATATCTTCGGTGTTTATTCCTTTTAACTTGTCTTTGTAAAGCTCCGAATTGGCTTTTGCAAAAGCCAGCAAATTTTTGAAGTATGAAAACTCGATATTCTGGAGCTTCTCCTGAGGTAACGTTTCTGTGTACGCATTCCAGAATTCACCCATGAATATAACCCCTCCTTATATTTCGTAATGTGAAACAATGTTTCTAATTTCGAAATCATAAGAAAAAGTAAATGGTTTGTCAAGTAAAATTACAAGACCGACCATGAAATTTTATGAGGTGATTTTGTGCAGACAGTCGCTCGGCACCATCTCTCATATCGTGAAACTTTCCATTACCGGGGCTGAGATCTGTCCTGCCAAAAACAGGATACCCATCCTGCTGCTGGTTACCCTGAATCGTGCCAGCGGGAATGAACGATTAACGGACGAAGAAGTCTCAACAAATTAGACCCGAAGGTCTACGAATGAGATTATATGATCTTCATTTTTTTTTGCCGCATGACGCAGGTGATCCCGAAAATCTGGGTGGGCAATATCGATCAGAGCCAGGGCCCTTTGCCGGACAGATTTACCTCGAAGCTTGGCAACTCCATATTCAGTTACTATATGATCAACATGGGTCCTGGTTGTCGTTACGCTTGCTCCTGAAGTCAATGTAGGAACGATCTTGGAAATAGTACCATTTTTAGCAGTTGAGTATGCGACGATGAAGCCTTGACCGCCCGGAGCCATAGTGACACCTCGAGCGAAATCAGCCTGTCCTCCGCTTCCTCCAAAAACTTTTGGACCAACGCCCTCTGAAGCACATTGCCCAAATAGATCAACTTCGAGGGTAGCATTGATGCTGACCATTTTGTGATTCTGAGCGATCACATTTACGTTGTTGGTGTAGTCCACGGGATGCAATTCAATCAGTCGGTTATTGTTAAGCCAATCGAAGAGCCTCCTCGTACCTTCAACGATGGTGGCCACAACCTTTCCCTTGTGAATGGTTTTTTTGCTTCCGTTTACAGCCCCACTGTCAACCATGTCGATCAGATAGTCACTGATGAGTTCAGTATGTATGCCCAAGTCTTTCTTGTGCTCCAGGAACTTACATACCGCAGCAGGCACGCCACCTATGCCTATTTGAAGAGTTGACCCGTTTTCAATGCGATCCGCTATGTACGCCCCAATTTTCCTATCAATGTCAGTGATAACGGGCGGTGGCAACTCTGCTATTGATTCATGAGACTCAAGAATGTAATCCACTTTTGAAATGTGAATGGAGTTGTGTCCGAAGGTCCTCGGCATGTTGGGATTTTCCTCAACAATGATTGTCTTGGCACGTTCCACGGCTGCGGGGGTATAGTCGCAGCCCAGGCCATACGTAAAATAACCATGTTCATCCATCGGGGAAACGGTGACTGCCAGGATATCAACTTGTTCGCTTTGCCTAATTATAGATGGTATATCTCCGAAATTCGTCGGTACATAGGTTGCGTGTCCTTCATTTACAAGATCCCTTACTTTATCGGTGAGAAAAAGGCTTTCAATGAAAAGATGGGGGGCATAGGATGGATCCATATGCGGCTGCTTATGCCGTGACAAGAATTGACGGATAACAACCCCTTCCAGTTCGTCTTTTCTGTCCGCAATAGCTTTCCAGATCACGATGGGCTCATTAGAAGCAGGCGGGGCCCAGATAACATCACCTGATTTCACTGCCTTGGCTGCAACCTCGGGAGTAACCTTTTTTTGACGGTACATTTTTTCGAACTTTGACATGTCATACTCCTCTGCTTTGATAAGTATTTAGTGTTTTACCTGGTGAACAGGATTTGTGCATTATTAATTATCCACCGACTAATTATTGCGAAATTGGGGAATAATCCGAATACTATCCTTCAAGGCGTTTCTTGATATCTTCCCGCAATGCTTTTTTGTCAACCTTGCCTACCTTTGTTGCCGGCAGTGCTTCAATGAACTCAATCCGTTCGGGGAGCTGCTGCACCGATGCGCCGTTTGCCTTGAGGAAGGCTATAATTTCTTCAAACGTTGGTTTTGCTCCGGGGCGCAGGACGACATACGCACAAATTCTTTCGCCAAGGACCTGGTCCGGCATGCCAACAACCGCCGCTTCCTGAATCTGAGGGTGGGCACTTAATCGATGCTCGATCTCAAGAGCGCTGATCTTCTCTCCGCCTCTGTTAATTATGTCTTTAATTCTCCCAGTAATTGTTATATTGCCAAATTGATCTTTTCGTGCCTTATCACCGGTTTTAAAAAAACCATCATCCGTGAATATCTCTTTGTTTTCATCCTGGGACTTGAAATACCCCGTAAATATACCGGGTCCTTTTGAAACGAGTTCTCCCTCCACGCCGGGAGGCACCTCGTTTCCTTTTTCATCTATGATCTTTATGGTGTCATAGGGGCAGACCGGACGACCTACGCTATTACAAATTATATCAATGCTGTCTCCGGGCCTGGTTGCTGTGTTGGTGCCTTCTGATGAGCCGAAGCCATTTATGACTATGCATTTGAGTTTCTCATAGGCCCCCCGCAGCAGCTCGGGCGTGCTTGGCGCTCCGCCGACTGATATCTTTTTGAGGGAAGTCAGATCATACTTTTCAAGGCCTTCCATATCGATGATTCTCGCAATGAGGGCAGGGACTGACGGGATAGCAGTAACCTTTTCTCTTTGTATCCATTCGCAAATGTCCTCAGGTTGCGTTGAGTCAAGAAGAACAAGTTTTGAAAAATTAAAAAACGCTGCACCAATACCCCAGTGCATAGCCATGCTGTGACCGACAGGGGTTACCACCATGAGGGTATCGTTGCTTGTTATTTCCCATACCCGGGAATGATATTCAATATTGCAAATATAACAGTTATGGGTTCGTACGCTTGCTTTCGGGAGGCCGGTTGTACCCCCGGTTGGCATGATATGGGATACCTCATCAGGATCAGGTCTTCTTTCCTCAAGAGATCTCAGGTCTTCAGGAGTCAACTCTCCTTCTTCAATCAATTCATCAAAAGTAGGATACATTCCTTTCTTGTCCGGTCTCACCTGAATGATGTTTTGAATTTGTGGGTTTTCTTTCAGAACGTCGTGAATAATCTGTTCATAATCGATCTTTCCATACTGTTTTGGTACCATCCATGCTACAGGTTTTGTTAGCGAGCACAGATGGTTGATTTCTGACTGATTATGTCTGGGGATGAGAAGGAGCGTCAAGGCGCCAATTTTTTGCATAGCAAAAAAGGAAACAACATATTCATACCAGTTCGGAAACTGGAGAAGGACCCAGTCTTTTGGTTTAATGCCACGCTTCATGAGGCTTATCGCCAAGCGATCCACCTTCTCTCGAAGCTCCTTGTAGGTCCACCTGCCTGTTCCGTCTACCAGGCCAATTTTATCAGGGTAGATGTCAGTGGCTTTGTCAAACAGATCTCCCCAGGTCATGCCGAGCCACCAGCGTCTTACGTTGTACTTTTCGCGATCTTCCTGAGCGTATTCTGTGAAGCCTTCAATAGCCATAAACGCCTCCAGATATCCTGTATTTTTTTACCACAAACATAAGATGATAAAGAATGAACACATATTTATCCAGTAAGCTCTTCACTTCACTAATAGTCACAGGAGCGAGTATTTTTTATGAAAACGGTAAAATAAAAAAATCACCCGAAGTCTATCTGTATTATGTTGAAAGGGAAAAGAAATAATTTCAGCTAATGAAAACATTGTTCGTATGATGATATAATTCCATAGTGTGCTTTGTCAAGACAATTTTATTAATATATTTTCTTCTTGACAAACATACCCACGTCCTGTTAATTCTATGAAAAGGCATTTCACACAGTGAATTCTTTTGAAAAAGAAAGAAAAAAAGCTTTTTATAACCGATCTTTAGAACGGGCTTTACGAATCATCAATGTATTAAGCAGGGAAAGGCCGAGCCTTTCCCTGGGGCAGCTTTCCGAAGCCCTTGACCTTTCGAGAGCAACCGTGTTGAGGCTTTGTTCAACGTTGATTGATTATGGGTATCTCAGACAGGATCAGGTGTCGAAACATTACTCTCTCGGGATGAGATTTTTAGAGCTTGCAAAAAGCGTTTCTGATTCCTTCTCACTCAGAAAAATTGCTTCCCCTTATCTGAACATTCTTCAAGTAATGCTTGGTAAGACAATATTCATGGCGGTCCTTGATAACGATGAAGTGCTTTATATAGACAAGATCGATGACCCAAGAAACCCGATAAGCTTTACCTCAAGTATTGGTACGCGCCGGCCACCTTACTGGGGTATGCTCGGATTTGTTCTCATGGCATATCTTCCGGATAAAGAAGTTAAGAGGATTCTAAAGAAACAGCCTCTGACAGCATTTACGTCGAAATCAATTACAAAGAAATCTGATTTTTTAAGACAACTCGATAAGGTTCGGTTACAAGGCTATGTTGTTGAAAAAGAGATGACATTTGATGGGATTAGCGGGGTTGGTGCTCCAATATTCGATCGCACCGGAAAGGTTATCGCTGCCGTTGGGGTTGGCTTCATATCGTCATCGGTGAAGGAAAAGGAGCTGAACATAATTATTAAAGAAACACGAAAGACAGCCGGAGCTATTTCCAGAGAAATGGGATACATCGGAGAAGGAAGATAGCAACGGTGGATACATATTTTTTGTGCATAGGATAGATACTGTCTCAAGGATCATACGTTTAAAATTATTGAACGTTTTGATAGTGTGAAAAATTAGAGTACACATTGCTTGACAGGAGGTTTCTTTGTTGTTTATTTTTTCTACCCAAAATTAGAAACAATCGTTCACCATGTGCAACGATTACCGATTTTCGGAGATAAATCAATCAAAGTCTTGATCTAAGACATACCGACATGGAGGTACAATGGAAAGCAAGTTTGATGTATTCTTGAAATTTGTGAACAAAATTCTCAACGTAATTGGAGGAACCGCGCTGACTATAATGATGCTTCTGACTGTATCAGATGTTATCATGCGTTCTCTTGGGCATCCGATCCTTGGGGCATATGAGCTGGTTGCTCTGCTGCTTGCAGTTGTTATTGGTTTCACTATCCCAAAGGTTTCGATGGACAAGGGACATGTAATCATGGAGTTTCTCCTGGAGAAGCTTTCGCCAACAGGCAGAGCCGTCATGATTACTTTTACGAGACTTCTCTGTATAGGGCTCTTTGCCATTATTGGGTATAACCTTTTCCTGATTGCAAAAGAATTCAGTTTATCAGGAGAGGTCTCGTCTACGCTCAAAATTCCTTTTTTCCCTGTAGCCTATAGTATCGGTGTTGTTTGTTTTATCGAATGTCTCGTATTTGTGTCAGATATCGTGATGGTCTGGAGGGGTCAACATGAGTGAGGTAACTGTTGGAATAGTTTTTCTTGTTATTTTGCTGCTCCTTTTTGGAACGGGTATAGAGCTGGGCTTTGGCATGGCCCTGGTCGGAATGGTTGGTTTTGCTTATTTGAATGGCTGGGCTGCTGCTATGCAGCTTGTGGGGCGGGATATATACGATGTCATAACGAACTACGGATACACGGTCTTCCCGCTTTTTATATTAATGGGACAGATTGGGTTTAATGCAGGAATAGCTGTAAGGCTGTATGATGCGGCACACAAATTTATTGGTCATATACCTGGTGGCCTTGCCATGGCAACCGTGTGCGGCGCAACAGGATTCAAGGCGATCTGCGGTTCTTCTGCTGCTACGTCAGCGACATTTGCCAGCGTTGCTATTCCCGAGATGGACCGTTTTGGTTATGATAAAAAGCTTTCAACCGGTATCGTTGCCACAGTGGGAACGCTTGGATGTATCATACCGCCAAGTGTTGTCCTCATCATATTTGGCGTTATTACCGAACAGTCCATTGGAAAGCTTTTTATGGCAGGAATAATCCCCGGTTTGCTGATCGCCTTGTTTTTCTTAGGCATTATCTATGGCTGGGCTAGGGTTAGCCCGAAGATTGCTCCAAAGTCGGATCGGTTTCCCTGGAGTGAGAGGGTACGATCATTGCCGGAAATATTCTGGGTACTCATGGTTTTTTGCGTTGTGGTCGGTGGAATTATGACTGGGTTTTTCACGCCTACCGAAGCGGGGGCTGTCGGTACTTTTGCGATCCTCGTTTT
>JGI11944J13513_1000810_pt1 | contig 27922 bp, 23 predicted proteins | sample TerdegcoTASludge_FD_13513 | JGI IMG/M metagenome (IMG submission 13513) | reverse complement strand
CCAATATCTATTTCTAAATAGATACTCCTGCCCGGTAGTGGGTAATCTTTCAACTCCTGGTACTGCTGGCTAAAAACATTTCTGCAACCCACTGCCAGCAAACATTGCCACTTGTTGTTTGCGTAAATTGCACGAACCGGGTCAACATCAACCTCGGCGTCAAAAACAGCAAAACCGGCAAGCGAGTCACTGTTGTTTGCATCGGTGTAACGTTTAGACTTCGAACTGCCACTTAAGCTCAACTTGGCTACAGACACCTCGCCATTTACCAGATATGCCACCCATACCCCACCATTTACTGAAAGTCTGGGTCGATAGGGCAACTCCTTTCCTCCGCTTGTACAGACCTGATATGTTGCTCTCAGATTGAAGCCAAACCACCGAAAGTTAAAACTCGCATCCGTCTCAGCACCTTTGACCGATGCTGATGCGATATTTACCGGCTGATATTTGAAACTGGTGTCCGGCATCCATTGAATCAAATTGGTAAATCGCGTTTCGTACACCCCGAAGCGCACCCGTCCTTTACCTGTTATCTCAAACCCTAAACCACCGTCAATCCCGGTACCAAACTCGGGCGCCAGACCTGCATTACCTGCGGTCCAGCCATCATCGGGCCACCACAACTCGTTAAAAGTTGGCGCACGGAAAGAGCGGTTTGCCCCGAGGTACAAACTTATCGGATGAAATCGGGTTAGGATTAACGAAACCTTCGGACTCACCGTACCATAACTCCGGCTCACATCCTCGCCCCCGGTTAACTGTCCTTTACTTATTAAAAGGTCGTAGCGCAACGCCGGATTCAGTTCCAATCCGCCACCCGAAATTCCGGCTTCAAGGTAGAAAGCGGTTGTTGTCCGATTTGGTGTTCCCACCCTTGTGCTCTTTCCCTGCTCAAAAACATACTCAACACCAAGGTTACCCGTTAACCATCTGACCGGTGCCAACCACTGATTGACATTAACCCCGGTTTGGTGAATCTGGTGGGTATCATTAGCGGTAAAGTAACCCGACGGGTTAAAGTAGTTCTGCCAGTTACGCTGATGAGAAAAACGGCAACTGAGCCGGGCGTTATCCGTTTCCTGCAGGTCATACCCGACAATCGTCATCAACCTTGAATCCCTGAGCCGCGCACTGTCCGAAGGAAATGAGACTGGACCAGGTGAACCTCGCTCTGCCTTACCCAGCAACCCGGAAAGCGAAAAAAAGTGGCGGTTCCAGAACCGTGTTTGGGTTTTAACCAGCAAATCACCCCGGCTGATGTCACAGTTCAAACGGGTGCGCACGGAATCAAGATTGTCCCGGTATCGCCACCGATTATCTGCCTGCAAAAATCCGCCCGCAAAGAGAAAATCAACCATCCCTGGCAGAGAAACTACAACATTACCATTACGCCGACCCAGCGAACCCAGTCCCAGCCCCGCTCTTACGCGGCGCGTTTTCGGCTCCGGGGTTTTGATGTTCACCACCCCGCCAATTGGATTCGCTCCGTACAGAGCCGAAGCCCCGCCTTGCATCACCTCAACCTCCTGCGCAACTACCTGGGAAATCAAACTGATATCAGCAAGGTTGTTAAGACTTGAGTTCAACTTTACCCCATCGAGCATCACCACGGTCTGTTCACCACTTGCCCCGCGTAACATCACCGTTGTCAGATTACCGTAGTCGTTCACCTGTACTCCGGGTGCAACGCTGATTATTCCGCCCGCATCGTTAAACCCCTTACTCCTTGTTGGCTCATTTAAAATCACCGATACCGGCTGAGCAACCGCACCCCGAACTCCAACCCGGGATGAAGTACTCGTCACCCCGGCAATCGGAATCGCCCTGGGTAAAAGGTAAAACACCGCCGCTTTATCACGGCTGATATCCTTCCACACCCTCGTTTCGTACCCCACCCTCGATATCACGACGGTAAATTTATCATCCTGCTCACCGATGCCAATCTGAAAAATCCCCAGTGAATCGGTAAGCACCTTTAACCCTGGGGGAGAAACCTCAACTTCGGCAAACGGCACCGGTGCTCGGGTTGTTGCGTCGCATACCTGTCCTTGGAACACCCCGGACGGGGTGAGAAAAGAAACTAATAACAGCAGAACCATTGCGGCACTCCTTTCCGTGCAAAGAGTTTACCGACCTTGACAGCGACCAGGTCTCCTGACTTGCGGCACCGTCCATCGCCTTCCCGGCATTGCCAGTGGCGTTGATGGACAAAACACGCCGCTCACAGTGGGCGCGACCGTCGCCGATTTACACGGCGTTCCCTGTGTCTCTGGTTGCTCACCAGAAACAACCGGCTTGCGACTTACGCTTCCGGTCTGCCGCTGTCCCTTTGATAAATTACCGCCCCGCTCTTTTGAGTCAAGAAAAACCAATTTGACTTAGCAACTCCCCCGGCTAACATATCAAAGTGTTTAAATCAGGCGGAGAATGAAAAAATTGTTTTGTCTTTTGGTTATCACCCTTCTTGCCAGCCCCATCCAGGCACGATGGATTTTTCTTACCGGTAACCAGNAAGAGAAGTCACCCCGTTTTGAGGTATTGAGTTCCTCACATCAAAGGACGGTTGTTGAATTCAACCTTACCGGCTTATATGTCAATGACACAACCGTCCAGCACATCCAACCGGTTGCCGATGCCCAGGTCTGTGTCATCCCCTTACAGGATACCGTAAAGACGGTTATTACCCACTGAACAGCGCGCCTATGGACCGGCAAGACAAAAAAGAGCCCATCCTGATCCGGCAGATGACCGAAGCGGACCTTGACCAGGTGATGGCGATTGAAACCCGGACCTTTCCCAACCCCTGGCGCCGTTCCTTCTTCGCCTCAGACATATTTCGACCGGATGCGCTCTGTATTGTCGCCGAAGCCGGCACTGGCGTTGTCGGCTACCTCATCGCCTGGGGCCGCCAAGAGCTCCACATCGCCAACATCGCGGTTGCTGCTGCTTTCCGGCGCCAAAAAATCGGCACCCGTCTGATGGAAACCGCACTTCAATTCGCCCGGCATCAAGGTGCCGACTCGGTCTACCTTGAGGTCCGTATCTCCAACACCGGCGCCCAGCAGTTCTACCGCCGATTTGGCTTTGTCCCAACCTACATCCGCCGGGGCTACTACGAAAACGGCGAAGACGCCATCGTTATGGAACTTGAAGTTGGGTAAAGAAAAAACCGGGTTGCTTAACTACTGGTAGCGGTCAAAACAGACAATCTCGGCAAGCGGCTTTCGCTCCTGGGGCTTGGGCTCCTGTGCCGGATAACCCAATGGTGTCAGCGCCACCGGCTTCACCCCATCGGGAATTCCCAGCACCTTACGCACCTCCTCTTCCTTAAATGCGCCAATCCAGCAGGTGCCTAAACCTTCCGCCGTTGCCGCGAGGATGATATGCTCCAGCGCGATGGCGACATCAACCACCGCCGCTGACCAGTAACCACCCATCTTTTTCCACGCCAGCTCCTCAATGGCGCAGCCGCAGATGACCACCGGTGCCTGAGCGATGAACGCCTGATTCCGGCACGCCGGCACCAGCGCCTGACGCACCGCTGCGTCCTTCACCACGATAAACTTCCAGGGCTGATAGTTCTTTGCTGATGGTGCCCTTCTTCCTGCCTCAAGGATGCGGTTCAAAACCTCATCCGGCACCGGGTCGCTCTTGTACGCCCGCACGCTAAAACGCCGATTCACCACCTCATAAAATTCCATCTTACCCCCTTTAAAAAACCAGCGCCCGACGCGATTCGAACGCGTGGCCTGCAGATCCGGAGTCTGCCGCTCTATCCATCTGAGCTACGGGCGCAACCGAGTTAATTTAACCCGGTCCGCAACAAAGTCAAGTTTTAACCCTTGCACTCCAGAATTGCCTTGCCCTTAAACACCGGCTAATATTAACCAGTGCTTGGCACCATCGTCAATGTCGCGACCGTGATTGTCGGCAGCCTCATCGGCATCTTCCTCCACACCCGGCTGCCAAAACGCCTCACCCAAGCCGCATTCAACGCCATTGGCATCTTCACCCTGTTCCTCGGCATCTCAATGGCACTCAAAACCCACCACATCCTCATTCTCGTCTTTTCCATCCTGCCCGGTGCCATCGTCGGCGAACTGCTCAAAATCGACCAGGTCTTCAACCAGGCGGTTGAAAAACTGAAAACCCGCTTTACCGTAAAAGCCGACCGCTTCACCGAAGGGCTCATCTCCGCCTTCCTCCTCTTCTGTATGGGCTCAATGACCATCCTCGGCGCGGTTGAAGAGGGCTTGGGCAGACCGCCAACCTTGTATCTGACCAAGTCGCTCCTTGACGGTGTCGCTGCGGTCGCGCTCAGTGCTGCGCTGGGCATTGGCGTCCTCTTCTCGGTCCTGCCCCTCTTTATTTACCAGGCGGGCTTAACAGTCATCGTCCGNCTTCTCGGGCAGACCCTGAACCCAATCCTGACCGATGAACTCACCGCGGTTGGCGGGCTCATCCTTATCGCCTTGGGTNTCAACCTCCTGGAAATCAAGCCGATAAAAATCGTCAACCTCCTTCCCGCTCTTGCCATCGCCCCACTCCTCGCCTTCATCTTCATCCACTAACCAGCCCTGCTCCAGATTTCACCTGCTATTGTGGACCAAACCCTCCATTTAACAACACCCATTTGGCTGGTGAACCTTATCACCAACACCCTCCCCATTACCATCCCCGGAACGGCTCTATGGTAAGCCCGGCACCCGGGGGATAAAATCTCCTAACAGACGAAAAAATAGTCACTTATAGATATAAGACCCAAAATGACCGTTAATTTCTCGCATTTTTGGGCTCTAAATGAAAAAACGGGCAAACTCGTCAGCGCTTAACTGGGACTGGCAACAACCCGCCCTGCGCCTGCCGGGTTCACGGACATTTACTGAATCCGCACGAGACGCAAACCAGACACCCCTCCTGAAACTCCACCCTGCCCCCACAGTCCGGACAGGCACCTTCATTATTCTTCTCTACCTCCACAACCTCACCCAGCTCCTGCTCCAGCGCCTTGGCGATGGCATCAGCACAACTGGTAATCTTCTCATTTTTTGACCAGGCGGGTGACTGGCACGATATCCCCTTCAACTGTTTGACAATCTGCCTGGGGTCAACCCCGCTGCGCAGTATGAGCGACACCAGCCGACCAATCGCCTCAGCCTGCGCCTGCGCGCACACACCGGCTTTACCGATGTTGGTAAACACCTCAAACAGCCGACCGCTCTCATCCCGGTTAATCGTCACATAGAGATTGCCACAGCCGGTTGCCATCTTGCGCGTCACCCCGGTTAACAAATGGGCACGCCCCCGCGGTTTAACCGCCGCCGTTGGACTTTTCACCGATAAAACCTGGGCTGCCCTTGACCCGTCCCGATAGACCGTCACCCCTTTACAACCGAGTTCATAGGCTAAAAGAAATACCCGGCGCACATCATCTTCGCACGCGCTGTTTGCCAGATTCACCGTCTTGCTCACCGCATTGTGCACATAGCGCTGGAACGCCGCCTGCATCCGGATATGCTCCTCTGGCGTCAACTCCAGTGCGGTCAAAAACCGCGGTTTCAAATCGTCCGGCACATCGGGAATGTTGGTAACTTTCCCTTCGGCAAGCAAAGCCTGTTCCACCGCCTGGTTCCAGATGCCCCGCTTTTTAAGTTCTGCCTGTAAATAAGGATTGACCTCTTTCAATCGCGTGCCATCCAGAATGTTGCGCTCAAAGGCAAGGGCAAAGTAGGGCTCAATCCCGCTACTGCAACCGGCGATGATGCTCAAACTGCCGGTCGGTGCAATGGTGGTAATCGTCGCATTGCGTAACTCCTCATCCGGATAATAAACACTTTTCTCAAAGTTCGGGAATACACCCCTTGACTTTGCCAGATGATGGGACGCCTTTTTGCCCTGTTCGAAAATAAACTTCATCACCGCTTCCGCTAACTGGAGCGCCTCCGGGGCGTTGTAGGGAATACCCAGTTGCGCCAGCATATCAGCCCAGCCCATCACTCCCAGCCCAATCTTCCGATTACGCCGCGTCTTTTCGGCAATCACCGGGAGCGGATAGCGGTTGGCGTCAATCACATTGTCAAGGAAGTGCACCGCCTTGTGTACCACCTGACCGAGCAGTTCCCAGTCCACCGCACCGTCTTTAACCATGCGCGCCAAATTGATGGAACCGAGATTGCACGACTCATAGGGCAAGAGCGGCTGTTCACCACAGGGGTTGGTCGCCTCAATTTCGCCTTCCGCGGGCACCGGATTCGCCGCATTCACCCGGTCAAGAAAAACTATCCCCGGTTCGCCGTTCTTCCACGCCTGATGGACGATGAGATTAAACACCTCCTGTGCCCGCAACCGCTGTACCACTTCCCGGGAACGGGGATTGATGAGCGCGTAATCTCGGTCCTCTATCACCGCCCGCATAAACTCCTCGGTCACACCGACCGAGATGTTAAAGTTCGTGAATCGGTTCGGGTCGTCCTTACAGGTGATAAACTCCTGAATGTCCGGATGGTCAACCCGCAAAAGCCCCATATTCGCGCCCCGGCGCCTGCCACCCTGTTTTACCGCTTCGGTTGCCGCATCAAACACGCTCATAAAAGAGAGCGGACCGGAACTGACCCCTTTGGTTGAGCCAACAACATCCCCTTTGGGCCTGAGCCGCGAGAAACTGAAACCGGTACCACCGCCCGACTTGTGAATCAGCGCCGCAAACTTCACCGCATCAAAAATCTCCTCCATTGAATCTCCCACCGGCAGAACAAAACAGGCGCTCAACTGACCCAGTTCGGTTCCCGCGTTCATCAAAGTAGGTGAATTGGGCAGAAACAGCAGGGTGCTCATCAACTGGTAAAACTCCTCTGTCAGCCTATCAACCGCAGACGCGGGCGCACCGTATTGGGCATCAACCTCCGCAATCGTCTTTGCCACCCGTAAGAACATCGCCTCCGGGGTCTCAACAATATTACCCTGCTCATCCCGGCGCAGATAGCGCCGCCGCAGGACCTCAAGCGCATTAGCGGATAAAGACACCCTGTCCATACTCCATATTAGTTTAACTTGTGGTATTCAGGTGTCAAACCCTTTTCCCCTTACATCGCTTCGGTTGGTTGCCGGCACAACATTCCCCCCCCCGAACTTTTTCTGGTATAATTATTGAGGAGGCTAAAGATGATTAACGACCCGAAGGTGTTGAGCCTTTTAGAACTCCTCGCGGAGAATAAAATCCCGGCTCTGGAACCGGTGTTTGCCCCGCGTCCGGGAGGCTGGGTAAGTTATCCGGTGGTGGAAAACCATTTGGGCGTTGATGCCGAATACGCCCAGCGGCTCCTTGAAGACCTGCACCGTGTGGGATATCTTGAGCGCCATTTTGCCGAACGGCTTATCTTCTGCCCGGTCTGCAACTCAAACAACCTCAAGTGGACGGTCTTCTGCCCAAAATGTGGTTCGCCCAATCTGAATCGCGTGCGCCTTTTAAGACACCGTACCTGTAACTGGACCGGACCGGAAAAGGATTTCCAGCGTCTCAACGAGCGGGTCTGTCCCAAGTGCCGCGCCGAACTTTTCCTCATCGGCAGCGACTATGACGACCTCGGCAGCCGCTATCAGTGTGAAGACTGCCGGGAGATAACCCGGACCCCGGTGGAAAAGTGGCACTGCCCGAACTGTAACCGCACCTTCCCGAAAGACGGCGTGCGGGAACTGATTCTCTACCGGTTTGTACTCGACCCGGCACAAATCTCAAAACTCCGGCTTGAGCGCATCCCCCGCGCCAAGGTGCTCGAAATCCTGAAACGGGAAGGCTACGATGTTCAGGAAGCGGCGCGCCTGGTCGGCAGGTCCGGTGCCGAGCACATCATCGACATCCTCGCCACCAAGCAAACCGGACCGCTTGAACACCGAATCATCGTTGGGTTTGCCTCAGCCGAACGGGCGGTTGACTCAGAAGAGGTCATCAAACTGTACGCCAAGGCATACGATGTCAATGCCCAGGACATCATCCTCATCGCTGTCCCGCGCCTGTCCGAAGATGCCCAGCAGTTTGCCCAGCACTACCATATCCGGGTGTATAACGCCGAAGCGCTCGACCGGCTGCTTGCGGGCGCCGAGCACATCGTCTGATGGCTGCCGCTTTGCGCCGGTCGTTTGTCTGGACCGCCATCGCCGCGCTTTTCGCTGACCAGTTGACAAAAATCGTTGTCTACGGCATTACCGGCGGGGTTGAAGGTGGCGCACCGATTCGTCTTCTGGGCGACATCCTGAAAATCTCGTACACGACCAACACCCGGGGCGTTTTTGGGATTCCATTTGGTCCCCGGTTTCTCTACTTCATCCTCCCCGGTATTGGCGTCATTCTCGTTTTGATTTTTGCCCTGCAAACAAAAAGTAACTGGCTGGGCGCTGCCTATGGACTGATTCTGGGCGGCGCGCTCGGCAACCTTATTGACCGGTTCCGGCTCGGCTTTGTCATCGACTTTATCGATTTTGAACTGCGTCCCTTACATCTCCGCTGGTTTACTTTCAATCTGGCGGATGCGTTCGTTGTTATCGGGGTAATTATGATTTTTCTTGCCGAAATCGCTGGCAGTATAAAAAGCCGGCGCCAGAAGCGCAACTACGTAGAAGCGCAAAAGGAGGTAAAGGAGCATGAAACGGCGCGTTTATCTGGACAACAACTCAACAACACCGATTGACCCGCGAGTTCGCGCGGCAATCGAGCCCTATCTGAATGAAGTTTTTGGCAATCCCTCTAATTTGCACTGCTTTGGCCGTGATGCCGCAGAAGGAATCGCCCGGGCACGGGAACAGGTTGCCGATTTCTTAAACGCCCGTCCCGAAGAAATCTTCTTCACCAGCGGCGGTACCGAAGCAAACAACTGGGCAGTCAAAGGGGTGGCGGTTGCCCAGATGCTTGAGCGTGGCCGGCACATTGTTACCAGCCCGATTGAACACGCCTCAATCCTTGGTAGTGTCCAGTATCTGTCCGAGCAGGGCTGGCAGGTAACCTATCTGCCGGTTGACTCCTACGGTGTTGTTGACCCGGCAGCGGTGCAGAAAGCGCTCACAAAACAGACCGCCCTGGTCAGCGTTATGCTCGCTAACAACGAGATTGGCACAATTGAGCCCATCAAGGAGATTGCCGCCGTCTGTAAAAACGCCGGGGTGTTATTCCATACCGATGCGGTCGCTGCCGCCGGTAAGATGAAAATCGATGTCCGGGAACTGGGTGTTGACCTCTTGACCATCTCGGGCCACAAGATTCACGCGCCCAAAGGTGTCGGTGTCCTCTTCATCCGGGAAGGCGTTAAGATTCACCCCCTGATCCACGGTGGCCACCATGAAAAGGGGCGGCGCGCCGGTACCGAAAACATTATCGGCATCGTGGCAATGGGTACGGCATGTACCATCTTGAAGAACGAGTGGCAAAGCCACGCGGCAAAGATGCTATTACTGCGCCGGCGCCTTGAAGAAGAAATCCTTTCCCGGGTGCCGGATGTCCGGCTCAATGGCCATCCGGAAAACCGGCTGGTCAACACCAGCCACTTCAGCGTCGCCTATGTTGAAGGTGAAGCCCTCCTGATGAACTTGGACCTTGAAGGGATTGCGGTTGCCTCGGGCTCGGCCTGCTCTTCTGGCGAACCCGAACCATCGCCCACGGTCAAGGCGATCAACATCCCACCCCTTTTCCGCAATTCGGTTGTCCGATTCTCTTTGGGCAAGGAAACAACCGAGGAAGATATCGACTACACCGTTGCGGTGTTTGAGCGGGTGGTCAAAAGGCTACGGGACATTTCGCCCCTTAAAGGTAGTTCCTAAACATCCAGTACCACCGTTGCAACCCAGCCGGTGGCATCCTGCTCCAGCCGGTAATTATGGTAGGTCGGGGTCTTTATCTCTATCTTTAAACCGTGCCTGTCCGGCTGATAAACCTCGCCGGTCAGTTGTGCCTTGATTTCAAACGACGCCGGGTTGAGATGTTCAATCACCACCCTGCTGGGCACAAAACCCCGGGTGGAAAACCGATAGAGCAACTCGCGGAGCCAGTCAAGAAAAAGTTCTTCCAGGTCAGTTGATTTCAACTCCACCGCTTCGTTTAATCTGGGCTCAACCTGTTTTATATCTACCATTATATCAAACAGCATAAACGCCGCATTGCAAAAAAGTTCAGGCAGGTCTTTACCGTAGACCGCCACCATCAGGTCCGCGGTGTGTTCAAGGAGACGGTATCTCATAACCGTGCCCAATCGCCCGCTAGTGTGGGCGCCGAAATTCTGCTCATCCGCGCTTCGGCGTTATCTAAATTCACTGAAACAGCGCGGCGATTTCCCGCACGATGTTTTCGGATTTAAACCCTTTGATGTCAATCGCCTCGCTCCGGCAGTTTGCCGCACAGGCACCACAGCCCTTGCACAGCGCCGGATTGACCACCGCGGCAAATTTACCGGTACGCTCGTTGACCAGTTTTACCTCAATCGCCCGATAGGCACAGAGCGTTTCGCACATATGGCACGCCGCGCACCGTGCCGGATTGACAACCGCCTGATAGGGCTCGCCCTCAATAAACTCCCGGGCAAGAACCGTTGCCGCCCGGCCCGCTGCCGCCTGTGCCGAAGCAATCGCCTCGTCGATAAACTTGGGATAGTGACACAAACCACACAAAAATACTCCATCGGTGGCAAAGTCCACGGGCCTGAGTTTCGCATGGGCTTCAAGGAAAAACCCGTCCTGGTGTAAGGGCACCTTGAGCATCTTTGCCAGTTCGCTGGCATCGGGCTGGGGCACCACACCCGAAGAGAGCACCAAAAGGTCGGGCACAATCTCAATCCCGGTACCCAGTACTGGTTCAAACACCTGAACCGTCAGCCTGCCATCTTTGGTCTCGACCACCGGCGGGCGCTCTTTTTCAAACCGAATGAAGTTCACACCCAGTTCGCGCGCCTTGCGGTAGTACTTCTCTTTCAAACCATAGGTTCTGATGTCCCGATAGAGAATAAACAGATCGGTCGCGGGATTCAGTTCCTTCAAGGCAATGGCATTTTTAATCGCCTGGGTACAGCAGATACGCGAACAGTAAGGACGTTCATCATCCCGGGAACCAACGCACTGAATCATCACCACGGTATTGGCACCTGACCATTTAGCCACCGCGCCCATTTCAATCATTTGTTCCAGTTCCTTTTGGGTCTTCACCTGATCTGACTTACCGTAGAGATACTCTGCTGGCTCCCGGTACCTTGCGCCTGTTGCCAGAATCACCACACCGTGCTTCACCTTAATCAAATCACCCTCGTGCTCCAGGGTCGTTTCGTAGGAACCGACAAACCCATCAATTTTCTTCACGGTCGCGCCGGTGTAAACCTTGATTCGGGGATGGGAGTTCACAGTCGCCACCATCTGCTCGAGCCTTTTCTTTACATCTTCACCTTCAATTGTCCGGCTGATGGTTCGGGCATTACCGCCCAGTTCTTTTTCCCTTTCCACCAGATAAACATCAAACCCGGCATCGGCAAGCGCCCGTGCCGCACTCATCCCCGCAATCCCGCCCCCTAAAACTAAACCGGCTCTGGTCACCGGCAACTTGACCGGCTCTAATGGCTCCTGGCGCCGCACCCGCGCCACCGCCATTTTCACCAGGTCCTTTGCCTTCAAGGTTGCCTTATCCGGCTCTTCCATATGCACCCAGGAACACTGGTCCCGAATGTTCGCCATCGCAAACAGATGAGGATTCAGACCGGCTTCGGCAACGGTCGCCTGAAACAGCGGTTCGTGGGTGCGGGGTGAACAGGAGGCGACCACCACCCGATTCAGTCGGTGCTCTTTGATACGCAGTTTAATCTTCTCCAGGGTGTCCGCCGAACAGGAGTAAAGGTTCTCTTCGGCATACACCACACCGGGCAAACTCCGGGCAAACTCCACAACCTCCGGAACCCGCACAATACCGCCGATGTTAATACCACAGTGACACACAAAAACACCAATCCGCGGTGTCACAACTTCACCCGGCGCAACCTGTTCACCGGCAACCGCTTCTTTACCTTTACCGCCGCCTATCCCCTTGATCAATTTCAATGCCCTTGCCGCTGCTGCCGAAGCGGAAACCACCGTCTCAGGGATGTCCTTCGGTGCCTGGCCACTGCCTGAGATAAATATCCCTTCCCGAACGGTGACCGGGTCCCAGAGGGTTACATCGGGATAAGAAAACTCATTCATCGGCACCTGTAACCGTTCGTTCAATACCCGGACCTGGTCCGGGGGCACAAATCCGCACGAAAGTACCACCATATCAAACCGCTCTGAACGCTGCCCGTTATCGTCGGCATAGCGCACCACGATGTCTTTTGTCTCCGGTTCCTCGCGCAACTCGGCAATCCTTGCCCGCACAAACCGAACCCCGTACTGGGCTTGTGCCCGTTCAATATAGCGGTCAAAATCCTTGCCAAACGCCCTCATATCCATATAGAAAACTGTCGGCTCAATCTGCCGGGCGTGCTCTTTGGCAATCACCGCCTCCTTGGTCGCATACATACAGCAAACCGAAGAACAGTAACCCTTTCCAACCGTCTCGTCCCGGGAACCAAAGCACTGAATCCAGGCAATCCTGTTCGGCTCCTTACCGTCACCCGGTCGCTTGATGTGGCCGCCAAATGGCCCTGATGCCGACAGAATCCGCTCAAACTCCAGACTGGTTACAACATTCCGGAACCGTCCATACCCGTACTCAGGCCTGATTCGGGGCGGAACAATCTCACTTCCCGGCGCCACCACAATTGCCCCAACCCCAACCGTTATCTCTTCATCCTTCTGGTTGTAATCAATCGCGCCCGCCGTGCACACCCGGGCACAGGTACCGCATCGGTCCTTGGTAAACTTTAAACAGTGCGTACGGTCAATCACCGGCGCGTTTGGTACCGCCTGGGCATAAAGCCGGTAAATCGCCCGGCGCTGGGACAAGCCGCCTTCAAACTCATTGGGCAGTTTCACCGGACACTTCTCTAAACAGAGACCGCAACCGGTGCATTTGTTGAGGTCAACCGAACGGGCATAGCGCACCAGTTGCACCTGAAAATTTCCCGGCTCGCCCTGAATCTGTTTTAACTCCGTGAGGGTCAAAAGTTCAATGTTCGGATGCCGGGCGCAGTTGACCAGTTTGGGGGAAAGGATACACATCGAGCAGTCATTGGTGGGGAAGGTCTTGTCCAGCATCGCCATATAACCGCCAATCGCCGGCGCCCGTTCTACTAAATAGACCCGGCACCCGGTATCGGCTAAATCGAGCGCTGCCTGTACCCCGCCAATTCCTCCACCGATTACTAACGCCGCATTAACCGGCTTTGGACCCTGCTGCTCTTCTGCGCTATTTACCTTCTGTTCTCTTTCCATCCTCACCGCTCCAGTTCCTTCAACGATTCCGGATAGGTATAACCATCCTCTTCCGCCAGTTCCCGTAGCGCCTGCATCACCCGGTTGATCTTTACCCCTTGCGGACACCGGCTTTCACATCGGTAATGGGTGGCGCAGATGTCTTTAAACTCGTCAAGAAACGCTTCATCCCGCAACCCGAGATTTACCTTCCGGATAAACCGCCGCGGGTCTTTTTTCTCGTCGATGAGCGCCTCCGGACACACCGCGGTGCAACTGCCGCAGATAAAACAGGCGGCAACTTCCGGGACGAGCGCCCGCACCGCATTGCGAAACTTTTGTCCTTCCTTCGTAATCGCGCGGGCATTCGTTTCCGCCAACCTCTCGCCCGCTTTCCGTTCGGTACCCCTTTTCTTCTCCTCCTCTGCCATCCGTACCACCGCATCACACACCGCACCGATATTCACCTTCTGGGGACAGCGATTGAGACAGGTTGAATGATAAGAGCAAATCCAGATAAACTCCGAACGGTAAACCTCCTCTTTCATCCCCAAAATCGCCATCCGAATCAACCGCCGGGGGTTGTACTTCTCGTCCAGCCGCCGTACCGGACAGGAGGCGGTACAGGAACCGCAGGCAAAGCAGTGCATAAAACTTTTATCGCCCAGTTTCGCCGCAATTCGGTCCCGAAATCGACTGTCAAGTTCGGTGAGAATTATCTCGGGCATCTTCATTCTCCAATCGTCCGGAACTCATCCTCGCGGAAGGTCACCAGCGGCAAAGGCTCATCAAGCGACCGACCCGACAGATAGTCAAACTCCTTCTGGGCGTTGCGCGAAACCTTCTTGAACAGAACACTCAAACCAATCTTCACCGGGCAGGAGTCTTCGCAAATCCCGCACTGAACACAGGAAGTCATCATATGATTCATCCTCGTGATGTGGAAAAGCAGTGTTCCCTGCGGCAGCCGCATCCCGCCCTTGTGCCGGGTGATTCGCACCACCTCGTCCAGTTCCCGCTCCAGCGCCTCGGACTCAAAAAAGCACTCCCGGCAGTAGCACACCGGACACACCTTCATACAGTTGTGACAGTTCAAACAGGCAGCAAAGTACTTGACTAAATTTTCTGGACCCAGCGCCTTCGCATCAAGTTCTTTAATCCGCTCTTCCGCCCGGCTTTGTCTCTGGGCTCGGAAATCTTTTAGAAACAGTTGTCTTGACTCCGGCACCGGCACCGGTTCAACATTCATCGTTTTATAAAGTTCTGCCCCCTTCTCGCTTCTACTTTCGACCCACAACGCCTCACCCGGATTCATCCCTAAAAACCCGATGTGCAGGTCACAGACCAGGGGTGTTGGATATTCGCACATTGCGCAGGCGGTCCGGAACCGCTCATCGTTCAGATACCGCGCCTGGTCCTGCAAAAACCGATTGACAAAATCAACCACAGCGCCATCCAGCAGTTCAGAAAAATCGGCGGTCCGATAAGTTCCCGGACAGTCAACACCGATTAAAACCAGCCCATCAAGAACCACCTGTTGCAACTTCACCAGTTCAACAACCGCCCGCGCCTCACAGGGTCGTAAAAAAACCCCGACCTTCACTCCGGGCGCCGGACTGAACCTCATTTCGTCCACCACCGAGGCGGTGTTCACGCCCATTGCCGGCAGAAATGGTACCCCGCTCTGCCGCACCATTTGCGGGTCGGTAAAAAGGACCGGTGCCGCAACACCCTTGATAGAATAGGCGGGCATCATAATGCCACTCAAAATCCCCTGTTCCAGCCATTGGGCACAAACCTCCTTTATCGTCGCCACCGGACCCCCACTCGCAACCGGCAATCTGCCCTTTTGCTCTTCTACGCTTCTCATCTTCGGCTCATTCTCCATTCACACCTCCCAGAGCGTCTTAAACGGGCTTGGACCCTTCTGGCGTAACTTCTCAGTAAACTCGGTTATCGTCTCCGCAAACCTTTTTCCCTCCGCCGCTGAAATCCAGCGTAACAGCACCCGTTCCTGGTCCAGACCCAGTGAGCGCATAATCGAGTTGAACAACACCATACGGCGTCGGGTCTTGTAATTACCCGACACATAATGACAGTCACCGGGATGGCAACCACCGATAAACACGCCGTCAGCACCTTCCATCAGCGCCCGGACAATGTAAACCGAATCAACCGCGGCTGAGCACATCACCCGAATCGGTCTCATATTAGGTGGATATTGAATCCGCGATGTCCCGGCAAGGTCCGCACCAGCATAGGTACACCAGTTACACAGAAAACCGACAATTTTGGGTTCAAATTGATTCACAACGCCTCCTCTACCATTGACAGTAACTGTCGGGACTCAAACCCCTGCAACTCAATTGCATTTGACGGGCAGGCAGCGGCACAGGCACCGCACCCCTGACATAAGACCGGTGTTACCTCGCTCTTCTTCGTCACGGGGTTCACCCGCACCGCCTCATACTGACAGATTCGTTCGCAGACGCCACAGCCCACACACCAGCGCTCGCGCACTCGTGCCACGACCGCCTGGGTTGTTATTTCACTCTGACTTATCACCGCACAGGCTCGTGCCGCAGCCGCCAGCGCCTGCGCGATGGTTTCACTCATAAACCGCGGCGCGTGACACATACCTGCCATAAAAATCCCCGCCGTGTTAAAGTCCACGGGCCGCAACTTCATATGCGCCTCAAGGAAAAAGCCGTCCTCATTCAAAGGCACTTTCAGCAGTTGTGCCAGTTTCTGGTTATCGGGCGCCGGTACCACACCGGTGGAAAGTACCAGCAAATCTGCCATCACGCCCACCCGTGCCTGCAACACCGGGTCAAATGCCGCAATGTGAAATTTGCCATCCTTCGGCTCAACCAAGAGCGCCCGGTTCTCATCGTTCGGGTCAAACCGGATAAACATTACCCCTGCCTCCCGTGCCTCCCGGTAAAGCCTTTCCCGGAACCCGTAGGTTCTGATGTCCCGATAGAAGATGTAAACCTGGTTGCTCGGGTTCATCCGCTTGAGTTGCAGTGCGTTTTTAATTGCCTCGGTACAACAAACGCGCGAACACCAGGGATGCTCCTTGTCTCTGGAACCGACACACTGAATCATCGCAATCACCTGCCCTTGGTCTTTGCCAACCTTGCCGGTCTCGATTGCATCCTCCAGTTCGAGTTGCGTCAGCACCTGCTCACTCCTGCCGTAGAAGTACTCCTGTGGCTTGTACTCTAAGGCACCGCACGCCATTACAAAAACGCCGTGCACCAGTTCCCGCTCACCGGATTCGGTCTTTATCCTGGTCCGGTAGTTCCCCAGATAACCGGAAACACCTTCAATCTCCGCTCCGGTCAACACCTCAATCTTCGGATTCTCGCGCAAGCGGCGTTCGATACGCGAAATCAGTTCTGATGTTTCCCGCCCCTGTTCATCAAACCTCAACCTTCGGACGGTTCCCCCCAGGTAATTTTCCTTCTCCACAAGATAGACCTCAAACCCCTGTTCGGCAATCGCCAGTGCTGAAGTCATGCCGGCGAGTCCGCCGCCAATCACCAGCGCCTTCTGGACAATTGCCTGTTTTCCTGCCCGCAACGGTTTCAATCGTCGGGCATTTGCCACCGCCATCCGCACCAGTTCTTTGGACTTCTCAGTCGCCTTTTCGGGAATTTGCATATGGACCCATGAGCACTGGTCCCGGATGTTTGCCATTGTAAACAGATTGGGGTTCAAACCCGCCTCACGTAATGTCTCCTGGAAGAGCGGTTCGTGCGTGCGCGGTGTGCACGACGCCACCACCACCCGGTTCAATTTGTTCTCGACAATCGCCTTGCGAATCCGTTCCTGGGTGTCCTGGGAACAGGTGAATAAATTCTCCTCGGCGTAAACCACCCCGGGCAAGGAACGGGCATACTCCACAACCTCCGGCACCCTCACAACCCCACCGATGTTAATCCCGCAGTTACACACAAACACACCAACCCTGGGTTCTTCAAGGGAAACATCCCGCTCCGGCGGATACTCTTTTCTGGTCACGAGACTTCCCCGGGCAGGGGCAAGTAGCGCCTCAACTGCGCCCGCACAGCCGGTTGCCTCGGTAACCGTTTCCGGAATGTCCTTGGGCTCAACACAAACACCGCAGGCATAAATTCCGGGGCGCGATGTCACCACGGGATAGTCTGGGTCAGTTTTAACAAAACCCTGCTCATCGGTTTTCACCCCGAGACGCTGATACATCTCAACTGTCGCCGGGTCGGCAACAAGCCCACTTGACAGAACCACCATATTGTAGACCTCTTGCTGAAGAACGCCGTTTTCATCTTCAAAAGAGATGACCAAATCCTGCCCGTTAGGCGCTTGCTCAATCCGTGCGACCCTTGACCGGCGATAAACAACTCCGTACTCCTTTTCCGCCCGTTCATAGTACCGTTCAAAACCCTTTCCGAAACAGCGCATGTCCATATAATAGATGTGGCAGTCCAGATTACCGCCGCAATGCTCCTTCGCAATCACCGCCTCTTTCGTCGCAAACATACAGCACACCGAAGAGCAGTAGTAATGTTCCTCATTTCGGGAACCAACGCACTGTATCCAGGCGATTTTATGGGGATGGCTCTTGTCGCCGGGCCGTAACACCTGTCCTTCATAGGGACCGGTTGCGGAAAGAATCCGCTCAAACTCCAGACTGGTCACAACATTGGGATACCGTCGATAGCCGTACTCCCACTCTTTAACCGGCTTGTGCTCCTTGAACCCACCNGCAAGAACTACCGCCCCCACCTTTAACTCAATCTCCCTTTCCCTGTCTTGATGTTCCAGCGCCTTGGCTTCGCACGCCGCCACGCACTGCAAACAGTCGCAACACACCCCACAATCAAGACACCTTTCCGCCTCCTGCACCGCGGTCTCCTCGTCAAAACCAAGATTGATCTCATACCACGGATTGTTGCCATTGCCCTGCTGCTTCTTTGCTCCATCTGCCTTCGGCTCGTTCTTGCGCGGTGCTTTCTCAATTAGCCCCCAGCGCGCCGCTGCCGACTCCTCCAGTTTCGCCGGCTCTAACTTCGGTTCTGCCCGCCCCTCGGTTAAACTCTCACCTTTAAGATACCGATCGATAGAAATTGCCGCTTCGTGCCCGGCCTGAACCGCTTCAATCACCGATGCCGGCCCCGAAACCATATCGCCACCCGCAAAAACACCCCGCAATCCCTGAACCGCAAGCGAAACCGGGTCAACCTTCCAAATACCACCCGGACCCCGCTCAATTTTATCGAACCCCTCTGCTGCCACCGCCTGGCCAATCGCCACAATCACCGTATCAGCCGGCACAAACCCGGTGTTGTCCTGGTTAAATTCGGGATTAAACCGGTGCTCATCGTCAAACACCCGCACGCATTCCACAATCTCCAGACCCCTCACAACACCGTTCTCACCGCGAATCGCCTTTGGTCCCCAGCCCGGCATCAACTTGATACCATCTGCCAGCGCCTCTTCAATCTCCCAGGGATGTGCGGGCATCTCCTCCCGCTTTTCCAGACACACCATTACCACTTCTTCAGCACCCAGCCGCTTCGCACACATCGCACAGTCCACCGCCACATTGCCGCCGCCAATAACCACAACGCGCCGCCCGACCGGCACCGCACTGGAGCCGCTCTTCGCCGTTTCTTCTGCCATCCTGTTTACCGCGCTCAGAAACTCGACCGCCGGCAAAACGGGTTTTAAGTCCATTCCTGGTATCGTCAGCGTCCGGCTCTTATGACAACCGAGTGCCACAAACACCGCTTGATAACCATCGTTAAGCAACCGCTCGAGCTCGGCGGTTGAATTGACCGGACTGTTTAACTTTAACTCCACGCCCGCATCAAGAATCAGTTGAATCTCTTTGTCCAACACCTCTCTTGGTAACCGGTATGCGGGAATCCCCCAGCGCATCATTCCACCAGGCTTATCGCTCTTTTCAAAAACCGTTACCTGATAGCCCTTCAAAACAAGGTCCAGGGCGCAGGTCAACCCTGCCGGTCCGGCACCAACAACCGCCACCTTCTGCCCTTCCGCTCCCTTTGACTCCTGTTCCCCGGTTCTCTGATACGGTACCAGTTCACTCTTCTCAACCCAGTCATACAAAAACCGTTTTATCGCCCTGATTGCAACCGCTTCATCAACTTCTTTGCGGTTGCACGCCTCTTCGCAGGGATGATGACACACCCGGCCGCAAATACCAACAAACGGCAGCCGTTCCCGCACCAGAAGATAAGCTTCGCGGAATTTTCGCGCCCTGGTCAACGCCACATAGCCCTGAGCGTTCACTCCTGCCGGACAGGCAAGCCGGCACGGCGCCCGGTTGGTGTTTTTCTCAATCGCCACCGCGTTGGGAATCGCCTGGGCAAAAAGTTTGTAAACCGCACCCCGTGCCGATAACCCCTGATTGTATTGGTCCGGCACCCGCACCGGACAAACCTTAACGCACTCCATACAACCGGTGCACTTTTCAAGATTGACAAATCGGGGCTGCTGCTTCAGCCGCACCGTAAATGAGCCCGGCTCACCCTCCAAATCGGTTATCTCACAACCGGTTAAAATCTCAATGTTCGGATGCCTTCCGGTGCCCACCAACTTCGGTGCAAGGATACACATCGAGCAGTCGTTTGTCGGAAAGGTCTTATCGAGCATAGCCATCACACCACCGATTGCCGGCGCCCGGTCAATCAGGTAAACCTTAAACCCGGAATCTGCTAACTCCAGCGCCGACTGAATCCCGGCAATTCCGGCACCAACCACCAGTGCCGCACCAACCCGCTCAATACCCTTCTGCTCTTCGGTATTTCTGCCCTTCTGCCCTATCTCCATACATCCACCATCCTTCCCAGCGCCTCTTTCGTCCAGTTCTTTAAATTAATCGCTCCGGAAGGACAGGAAACCGCGCAGGCACCACAACCTTCGCACATCGCCGTCTGAACAACCGCTTTCCCGCGTTGCGGGTCAACCTTAACCGCTTCATAGGCACAGGTACGCTGACAGTTACCGCACCCGACGCAAACCTCCTCATCAACCTCCGCCACCACCGGTTCGTGGAAAAGCTCGGTTGTTCCAAACATCGACAATACCTTTGCCGCCGCTGCGGATGCCTGCGCCACCGTCTCCGGAATGTCCTTTGGTCCCTGACCGCAACCCGCAAGGAAAAATCCCGCGGTAAGGGTCTCAACCGGCTTCAATTTGGGATGCGCCTCGGTCTGAAAACCATTGGAATCCAGCGCCACTTTCAACTTGCGTGCCAGCGCCACACCCGCCGGATTGGGCACCACGGCGGTTGCCAATACAACCATATCCGCCTCAATCTCAATCTTCTTACCGGCGAGCGTGTCTGCTGCCCAGACAACCACCTTATCACCTTGCCGGAAAATTTTTGAAACCTTACCGCGCAGGTACTTGACGCCTTCGTCGGTTGCCCGCCGGTAAAACTCTTCAAAACCCTTACCCGGGGTCCGAACATCGATATAACAGACAATCGCCTCACCGTCATGCACCCGGTGTTTGTATAAAAGGGCATGCTTCGCGGTGTACATACAGCAAATCTTTGAACAGTAAGGCACGCCCTGGGTTGAGTCGCGGGAACCGGCACACTGCACAAAAACCACCCTCTTGGGCACTTTACCATCCGAGGGCCTCCTTACTTCACCCCCGAAAGGCCCGGACGCAGAAAGAATCCGCTCAAAAGCCAGACCATCAATCACATCCGGCACCGCACCACCACCGTAATAACCCAGCCGGCTTAGGTCAAACAACTCATACCCGGTCGCAAGAACAATTGCGCCCACCTCCTCCTCAATAAACCGCTCCTGGTCATCGTAACGAATCGCATCTGCCGGACACACCTTCGCACACACCCCGCACTTCTTCCCCTGCAACTGCCGGCAACTGTCCGCATCAATCACCACCTTATTCGGGACCGCCTGAGGAAATAGCCGGTAAATCGCCCGGCGTCGCGTCAGATTGCGGTCAAAAACGGCATCAACCCGCACCGGACATTTCTCAAGGCAAATCCCGCAACCGGTACACTTTTCAATGTCCACATAGCGCGGCTTCTGTCGAATTTTCACCCGAAAGTTACCAACAAATCCGGTGATATCAACCACCTCAGAATAGGTCAACAACTTAATCTTTGGGTGCCGGCCTGCCTCTACCGTTCGCGGGGTGAGAATACACTGCGAACAGTCCAGCGTCGGAAAAGTTTCTGACAACTGTGCCATATGACCGCCAATTGAAGGCTCTTTCTCAACCAGCACAACTTCGTAACCCGCATTCGCCACATCCAGCGCCGCCTGGATTCCGGCGATGCCCGCACCAACAACTAAACAGCGCTTCACCATCGGCACCCGGACCCGCTCCAGCGGCTGATTGTGCCGCACCTTTTCAACGATTGTCGCGATAATACCCTCGGCTTTACTCGTTGCCGCATCCCGGTCTGCGGTAACCCAGGAGCATTGCTCCCGAATGTTGGCAATTTCGCACAGATACCGGTTCAGCCCTGCCTCCTCACACGCCTTACGAAATGTCGCTTCGTGCAAACTCGGCGAACAGCAGGCAACAACCACCCCTTCCAGTTGCTCCGCCTTAATTGTGTCCTGTATCAGTTTCTGGCCCGGGTCCGAGCAACAGTACACATAGTCCACACAACTCACCACACCGTCGATATTCTTGACCCGTTCTTTCAACTCCGGCACCTTCACCACACCGGCAATGTTAATCCCGCAGTGACAGATAAAAACTCCAACCCGTTTCATAACTTCACAACAACCCTTTCTCTTTTAAGAAACCCACCGGGTCCAATTTGTTGTCCTCAAAACCCAACTCCTCCTGCGGCAAACCCAGCGCCAGACCCAAAAGCTGAGTGAAGTACAAAACCGGCACATTCTGCGCTTCCGCCCTTCCCCGCTTCTGCGCTATCTCAAGATTGTACTGACACAGGGGACAGGTTGTCACAATCAACTCGGCACCCCAATTCCGGGCGTTGTCTACCACCCGCATTGAACAGTCCTGTGCAACCTCACGCCGATTCACCACGAGATAACCGCCACAGCACTCGGTCTTAAACTCAAACCGCACCGGTTCCCCTCCTAAAGTGGCAACCAGTTCATCCATCACCATCGGATTCTCCGGGTCATCGAAACTTAAAACCTCCCTGGGCCGCACCATCAAACAGCCGTAATAAGAGGCAACATTCAAACCCTGCAGCGGCTTCACCACCCGGCTCCGAATCGCCTCCCAGCCGATATCCTGCTTCAAAACCTCAAGGTAATGCACCACCTTCACATCCCGTTCCATCTTCTCGTCCACAAACTCCATAATCCGCTGCCGTTCCAGTTCGTTCCCGGGTGCATTGAGCCGTGCCCGCGCCCGTTTCAAAACATTGTAGCAGGCGGCACAGAGCGTAACCAACTTATCTCCCAACTGACTTGCTTTCGCCAGCACCCGCACTGGCCCAACCTGTCCTGCCAGGTCATCACTGCCGGTATTAAAAATCGCCCCGCAACAGTTCCAGGATGGTAACTCGTCGAGCGTTACCCCGAGCCGTTCTGCGGTCCTCCTGCCGCAAAGGTCAAGGTTCTTCGCCTTAGAGTACAAAGTACAACCGGGATAATACAACAGTCTCATACCGAAAACTTTCGGAAACTGGCGATAAACGCCTGCTGGGGTACATCCTCAAGGTCGGCGGGCACAACAACATCCGGGTCAACAACGCTCCGTTTTGTCCGTAAAACCAGCAACCGGCATGCCTCGGCGATTCGCGCATAATCTACCCCCCTTGGACACCGTGTCCCGCAAACAAGACAGGACGCACAAAGCCAGATTCCCTCGCTTCCCAGCAACTCCTCAACCCGTCCCAACTGCAAAAGCCGAATCGCCTTACTGGGCGGTGGCTCCATCGCAGTCCCGATCGGACAGCCGGCACTACAGCATCCGCACTGATAACAGTCGGCAATGCGCTGCCCGGACAAAATCTCTATCTCGCGCACCATCTCCTCTGGTGTTCTATTCATACCTCACCCCATCCATTATTGCAACCCATTTCTGCCTCACGCCCTTTTGCGCTCATCTTAGTAATCCTCCGGGAGCCGCAGCAACTCCTCATAACAAAAGACCGGTCCATCTTTACATACGTACTTCGGTCCAATGTTACAGTGCCCGCACTTACCGATGCCGCACTTCATCCGATTCTCGAGCGACAGAAAAACCTGCTCGGGCTTAAAACCCATCTCCTTCAAAACCGGATGGGTAAAACGCAGCATAATTGGCGGTCCGCACACCAGCGCCACCGCCTTATCGGCTTCAATCTTAACCCCTTTTAAAATCTCGGGCACCAGGCCCTCCTGCACCGCATCTTTACCTTCTCCCTGATTTGCGCCCTCGAAGCCAAACAACTCACCCCCGCACACCCGGTCCGCACACAAAACAAGCTCCAGTTCCGGGTTTGTCTTCCACGCCCTCAACTCCTCTTTGTAAAGCAACTCGCCCGGGGTGCGGGCACCATAAACTACAACCAGTCTGCCGTAGTTGGGACGATTTTCTTTTTTAAGAATGTGCACAATCACCGCGCGCAGCGTTGTAAAAGAAAAACCACCCGACACGATTAAAACATCCCGACCCTGCATCAGCGTCCAGGGATAGGCGGAACCAAAAGGTCCGCGCAACCCGATAATCGCGCCCTCCTCCATTTCATGGAGGGCGGTGGTAAATGCGCCCACCCGCTTCACGGTAAACTTCAACAACTCCTCATCGGGCGCACTCGCAATCCCGAACGGTGCCTCACCAACACCGGCAATAGAAAGAAAGGCAAACTGCCCAGGCAAAAACTGCCATCTTTCCCTTTCCCCTTGATTGACAAACCGCAAATCAAAACTCTTCAAATCCCGGGCCTCATTCTCCACTGTTACCCGCTCAATCCGCACCGGTAAAGGCTGATAAGGATTACCGCCCATCCTGTGCCGCCTCCTTTAAAATCTCCGCCACCGCCACACGGATATCAATCCCGGCCGGACAAACCCGCACACACCGCCCGCATCCCACGCACGACACTTCACCCAGCATATCCACCGTATACTTAAACTTATCCATAACTCGATTTCGGTACCGGGCAGCAGGATTCAACCGGGGATTGTGTCCGGAAGCGTGCTGGGAATACAGGGTGAACTGACACGAATCCCAAATCCGACTGCGCCGTTTCCTTCCCCGTACCGTCTCGTCGAAAACATCAAAACAGTGACAGGTGGGGCAGAGAAATGTACAGGCACCGCAGTTCACGCACTCCAGTGTTAACCGTTCCCAGATTGGAGAGGCAAACCCATTGTCCAGTGCCGCCTTCAAACGGTTAAGGTCAATCTTCAGCGCCAGTGTTGCTTCCGCATTCGCTTTTAACTTCTCCGCCTCTGCATCCTGTTGGGCGGTCGCCTCAGGAAATCCGGTTAAAAGTTCCTCGCCCTTACTGGTCACCGCCTCACCTAAAAAACCGCCGGCAACCTCACGCAACAGAACATCCAGCCCTTTGTTCTCGTGCGGACCGCCCCCAACCGCGGTGCAGAAGCAACTGTCCGCAGGACTGTTGCAGGCAACCCCGATCAGAGTTACCTTTTCCCGCCTCTGCCGCACCCGCGGGTCTTCAGGACCGTTGCCAACAAAAAACCGCTCAAGAAACGCCATCGCCCTGCCATCACACGGTCTCAACCCGAAAACCACCAACTCAGGTATCTCGCCCGTCTCAACCGCTTCCTCGCCCTCAAACTCAAACAGCGTCTCGCTCCGGGGGAACACAAAAATCTTTGCCGGCTCACGGGTATTGACCTCTTCACCCTGCAAAATGGCTTGCTCTCTGCTCAATACAACCTCATCCACCGAACTCACCCTGTCCCAACCCGAATAACCGCATCTCCTCACCGGTGCAAACAGCCTGCCCTCCTGAACAAACCGCGCCAGCAATTTCTTTAAATCCTCGTTTTTCAAAAACACCTTCATCGGATAAACTCCTGGGGGTCTTCGGGCTTGAAAACCGTCAGCGCCGGCATCTCATCCGGTTTCGCACCGGCAACCAACCCGAACCGCTCCCGAACAATCTTTGCCACCTGGCGATTAAACCGCATCAGGTCAATTCCCATCGGACAGGCACGATGACACGCCCCGCACTCCACACACCGACCCGCCATATGCAACGCCCGCATAATGTGAAACACCATATTGTCCGAAACATTGTGTGTTTTACCGACCAGTGCTGGCATCGATGCATCAACAAAACAGACCGGACAGTAACAGTTCGGACACACCTGGCGGCAGGCATAACACCGAATACACCGCGCCACCTCTGCGCTCAAAATCTGCCACCGTTCATCAGGCGTCAACCGGTCAAACTCATCCTCCACCTTTTCCGGTTCAAAATGAACCTCCTCTCCTAGCATCTCATCGTAAATAACCGGATTCGGATATTGACAACTCCGGCAGGAGACCGACTTTTCCCCCTGGACGATAACACCTTCACAGCCAACGCCCAGGATGTAAACCTGTCCCCTTTCAATCTGCTTCTCCTGCAAGAGAACTACTATTGACCGGGAGTCGCAACCTCGTGCCACCACCGCCACCTTTCCCTTATCCTTGACCTTCAACAGGTAATTTGCCAGATTCTGACTGCAGGTTGCGTCAAATATCAGCCGGTCCACTTCCTCTGTTTTCGTAATAAACGCCACCTGAGAAATTCCCGGTCGCGAACTCGCCCTATAACCTAAAACTCCTACCACCTCCTGCTTCTCCAGCAACTCTTTTGCCCGCTGTCGCAGCCGCGCCACTTTATCCACCGCTCATCACTCCTTTTTAAGCTTTCTATTCGGGCCCAATTTTCTTACCCTGTCGGTCACCTCGCGCACCAGCTGGGCAAAACGCTCACCTTCGGACGCTGAAACCCAGGCAAATGTCACCCTGCCCGGTTCCAATCCGCAAAACTGAAGCAGGTCATGTAACACCGCAAACCGCCGACGGGCAACATAATTCCCGGTCAGGTAATGGCAGTCGCCCGGATGACAACCGGAAATTAGAACACCATCCGCACCCTGTTGTAACGCCTGTAAAATAAAAAACGGGTCAACCCTGCCTGAACAGGGAACCCGCAAAACCCTGACATTGGGCGGATACTGCATCCGGGAAATACCGGCAAGGTCGGCACCTGCATAAGAACACCAGTTACATAGAAAAGCTACAATCTTAGGCTCAAATCCAGATGAGTCCGCCATAGTTGAAGTAAAGATTATAATTACCCAAATTTTACCTGTCCAGTTTTGCAAACATCACCGTAAAAATAAACAATGAAGCGCGCCCCCTCCGGTCCATAACCTCGCAGTACAAATCCGTGCGCACCATTACTGCACTCTGGACCGCTAATTTTAAAGCAACAAATGAGGCACACCATAAGACCCGGCAGCAAACCGTATCAAAAACAGGTAATAATTTTACCCTTACCGTTCAGCAGGTAGGAGTAGGAGATTAAACTTCAGACTTAACCTTTTGTATTATCAATAAGATAGACAAAAAAACGGTATCCAGAATGGTCTTCATGGTATATAGATTATAGGTAAAAAGGGTGCTAAGCAGAGGGGTTCTGGAGGCTATCCCGGGAACTGTACCCGGGCTGGGGAGGGGTAAAATTTTTTCGCCCTCTTCCTGATTTTCCGTAATTAAATAAACAATGTTGCCCGTTTTTCAGTATTAGCGTATGACATTTAGACCAAAAACAGGCAGGGTGGAGACTCACCCTGCCTGATAGGTTTTGCTGGCTCGGTTAATGAACGATCAGTTTTCTCTTCTTCTGATACTGACCCGCAGTAAACCGCAAGAAGTACACGCCGGTTGATAACTTTCTGCCTCTTGCATCCCTGCCGTTGAAGACCAGACTGTATCTGCCCGGGTTCTGAAAGGAGTTCACCAGTGTTGACACCAGCCTGCCGGAAAGGTCAAACAACTCAATCCGTACCGGGCTCTTCTCTGACAACGAGTAGGATATGTGCAAAGGCATACGGGATGGATTGGGTATTGTCCGCTCCAGGCCGGTCTTTAAGCCACAAGGTAAATTAGACTCCTGCTCTTCGGCAATGCCCACCGCCAAATCAGCCTGCCAGAACCCAATCAGCGCAAGCAGATTGGTGCCGGTAAGTCTGCCAATCGCAGTTTGACCCGCAGTGACCGATGAGCGAAAGTTGCCACCGCTCATCTCACCGCCCCCAATCCCGCTCACGCTCCAGTCACAGCGATAGGGCTGGGCAAGGGCAACAGAAAAGAAGGTAAGAAACAGGAGGCAAACAGGAAAGGGACTCCTGTGAACCATCGTCTACCTCCTCTGGTTAAGTTGTGCCTCTAAAACCTTAACCCGGTGAAGAAGTTGCTGGTTCTCCTGTCTCTCTGCCTCAAGTTCCTGGTACAGCGCCTGAATTGCGGCAAATAGCACACCATCCGCATCCGCCATATTGATGCTTTTATCATTTTCACCGACGCCGAAAGCAGCGTAGAACTCCTGCGCCACCGGTCCGATGTGCTTTGTGCCGTC
>JGI11944J13513_1000809_pt1 | contig 27928 bp, 18 predicted proteins | sample TerdegcoTASludge_FD_13513 | JGI IMG/M metagenome (IMG submission 13513) | reverse complement strand
GGTGGTATGCCATCCAGCTTTATCCATAATCATAATGTTTCGGTAATCCTGGTACTCATTAGAGAAGTTCTCAATGAATAACGACATAATATCGGTATCGCAGTTGGGAGCCAGGATAGAGAAGATGTCACCACTTACCGGATTCACCGCTGAGTAAGCATATAAATATTGTCTTACAATCTGTTTCGAAACTGTAGGTCTCTGACCTTTAGGAGACCAATAGGCAACAGGAGTATTGATTCTTCCGAAGCGGGCTTCGTCTTGGAAAAATACCTGTATGGGTCTTGTATCGTTGGGTTGAAAACTTAGCAAGGCGGCTGCCAGGTATTCCGGGAGTTTTTTTTAAAGTCTTCCTGGGCTTCAGCATCTTGCTTGGGATGTTTAAGTCGAGGAACTACTCTTCTCCAGCCATGACGATGCAACAAATCATAGGGATAATCCTTGGAGACTGTCCTCCCTATCCTGGCTTCTATTTCTGCTTTGAGCGTTTTGACAACTACCAACAGACCCTTTTCAGCTTGTTTACCAATCTCGGATAGAAGCTCTTCTTCCTCTTGCCAACTGAGAAATGAAGTACGATTACCACCTCTACTATGGCTAAATATACTCTCTTCTCCAATATGATTGAAGTTATACACCCACTTATTGACTGTGTATTTGGATACTCCAATAATATCAGCTATCTCCTGGGCCGATAATCCTTTCGCTTTTGCCATATATAATGCCTGCCAGCGATTGTGCTCTTGAATATCTTTGCTGTTGCACATCCTTAACTTTAACTCATCAGCAGTCATTGTGTCGTTAACATGGACACGATTCATGTTTACCTCCAGTTTGTAAACTCTGGAGATAATATAATCATATCTTGTAATTATGCAAGCGAAATGGTATTAGTCAAACAACTTATGGGAAAAAATAGCATTTCGCTTAATAGCAAATATTAAAGTAGTGCCCGGTTGTCAGATGCATAAATCTCCCTCAGTTTCTATAAAGCAGTTGCTGATAAGAAGTTATCTGTTCAGTTGCAAAGTGGCATAAAAAGTTCTGCCGGGTTCAGGGACATAAGCGTGCACCATATAATTTTCGTTGGTAAGATTTTTGATAGTGAAAGCGGGAGTAAATTTCCAGTTGCCTTTTTGCCAGTGCAAGCTTATTCCGCCATCAACTAACGCATAAGCAGAAATGGGGTCTATTAAGTTATCGGGGGTAATCCATTGTTTTCCTGTGTGGCTATATTTTGTCCAAAAGTGAAAAATCCCCGGTTGATAATCAATTGCTAAAGAATAGAGGGTTTCAGGACGGTACATAAGTTTGGGTGCTTCTGCAAAACTGTGGCAGGTAGTATCCTTGGCTTTCGTAAAAACTACTGAAGCAGTAACTTCCAATTGTTCAAGCGGTTGGTAATTTCCCTCCAGCTCCAGATTACGAATTTCCGCTTTTCCAATATTCATCGGTTTCCAGACGGGACCATACATTTGCACTTGACGCCATTGAATCAGGTTTTTAATCGTATTTTGATGAAAGGTTGCCTTTAGAGTTGCTTGGGGAATATTACCTTTCAGCCAAATTTGGTAGCCCGTTGCTTTTTCACTTTTGAGGTTGGGATTACCCAAGGTTTGAGAATCCCCTTTCCAGTAAAGGTCATAAGGAGTTGGTAGAGCAAAAGAATTGCCGATTGTAGCTCCCGTTTCCAGATATTTTGTTCCCCAATTGCGAAGGGAAAATTCTAGGCGACCGCTAAATTCATCTTCACCATCAATGTAATCATAACGACCCGCCAAACCGTTATTCAAAATCAGCCAGGCAAATTCCTTTTGCTGATTTAGTTTTAAGCTAAAAGCTAACTGGTTTCTAACATAATCTATCTTTCCCTGGAAAGGGTTAATTAAATCCTGATAGCGATAACGGTTATACACATATTCCCCAGATAAAGATGCTTGCAAAGAGTTTTTATTATAGCTGAGAGATTGTTTTATTCCATAGTTATCATTTTTTTGCTTGTATTTTTGGGAAAAGCCCTCAATTAGTGACTGTGTATTATCATAAACCGTTTCGTCCTTCAGCAGCCAATTATTGCTTTGCCAGGTAAAATTGCCGAAATTAGTGGAAAACCGAATTTGCGGACGCAGGGATGAACCCTCTAAAAATGCCTTGTAATATAAATCGGCAAAATTAAGGGGACCGGGAAGTTCTCTCTGAAAGGTTAAATAATCGGTAGAAATGCTCATCAGCAATTTAGATATGTGAGTGGAATACGCACCCGAAAAAGAAAGCTGCTGTTTGCTGTTGTTTTTGCGTTTGTTTTCACTATCCTCAGGAATCAAATCCCCTTTGGGAATAGGAAAATCGTTATCTGCATTATAGGCATTTAGGCATAAACGATAGGAATTTTGCGAGCTGATTCCGCTTAAGGAAATTTGTTGCATTAAATAGCCATAAGAACCGATTTCCGTTTTGCTTTCCAGATTTGTTTTTAAAGCAGCACCCTGTTTGGTAGTAATCATTATTATGCCACCAATAGCAGAACCGCCTCCATAAACACTGGCGTTATTTTTTACAACTTCTATGCTTTCTATATTATCCAAATTCAAACGGGAAAAATCAAAGGGCTCACCTAAAGCATTCATCGCAATTCCATCCAGCAAAACTAAAGTGTGTCGGCTGATATTTCCCAAAATGTTTATTTCCGCTATTTCACCCTTCAGTTGAGTACCGGAACTTTGAAAAGAGGCAGTTTGCGAGATTAATTCTGAAGCACTGCTATAATGTTTATCGGGATCAATGGGCAAAGTTACAACATCCGCAGGAGAAATATTTTCTTCACTAAGATAAGCAAAAACACGGTATGTAGATAGCTGAACCGGCTCACTTTGCAATCTAATCTGTATACCTGAAGCTGTTTTCGGCAGAGCAATAACTTCCTGTATAGATAGCACCTGCTTTTTATAGCCCAAACGACTTACTTGTAAAGAGTCGGTAATTTCAATGGTAAAACTGCCGTTCTGTTTACTTAAGGTGGTTTTTTTTCCGCTAATTAGGCGAACCGCTTCCAGGGGTTTATTTTCTTCATCCGTAACAATTCCGGTTACTTTTATTCCATTTAGCATTGCAAAAAAGGCAAGCAGAATAAAGAAAACGGTAAAAAAACGGAGAAACTGCATAATAAAACACTCAAGGATAAATAATATTAGGGCGTCCGCTATGCGGATTTTGCATTATATCCAATTCTATAGTAAATAACTCTTTCAGGGTCTCTTTCTGCATTAAAAGCTCCGGTTTACCCGCAGCAAGAATTTTGCCCTCTTTCAGGAAAATTAACCTTTCGGCGTAGTTGGCTGCTAAGTTTAAGTTATGCGAAACTATTAAAACCGTCTTATTTTCTTTGCTGTGAATGGCTTTTAGCAGTTTCATTATTTCTATCTGATAATTGATATCCAATTGGGACAAACTTTCGTCCAGCAAAATAAACGGTGTCTGCTGAACTAATGCTCTGGCAATTAAAACCCTCTGTTTTTCACCTCCGCTGATTTCAGAAAGCCAGCGGTGTTTCAGTTCCAATAGCTTCAGCTCTTCCAAAACAGAATCAACGGTATCAAAATCCTCGGAACTATAGGACTGCAATAAACCCAGATAAGGATAACGACCCATTAAAACCGTTTCCTGAACTGTATGGTCAAATTCAGACCTGGTTTCTTGAGGCACAAAAGCCAGTTGTTTTGCCAACCAGGAGTGTTTTACGCTTGCTATCTCCTTGCCGAATATGGAAATAAAACCCTTTGACGGTTTCAAATAACCCATAATAGTATAAAGTAAGGTAGATTTCCCGGCTCCGTTAGGACCTAATAGAGCACAAAATTCCCCGCTTTCAATTTGCAGGGAAATATCTTGCAAAACAGGAAAATCCTGATAACCGCAGGTTACATTCTTTAAAACAATCATCGTGCTAATAATCCGTATAATGCTATTCTTCTTTGAACAGGATTTTTATTGGAAGCCAAATTGTCAACTTAACTTTCACCGTTTTCAACCGGGAAATTGACCTCCCGGTCAACTACACAGGAGGTTAACCTCCTGTTGCGTTTTATTACTTTGCGGAGAAACAGTGTCCTCCGCCTACACTTTTTTTACTTTAATAGAAACGATTGGAATATCGTTTACTCTATCTTGCGATTGCTTTCACCCGATAGAATTTTTTAGCTGCTTGGGCTGTAAACTCAAATTGCGTCTCTGCTGTGGAAGCAATTAGCTCCCAAGGACCTTCAGGTGAATCAGCAGCATAGATATCATAACCGGTAGCTCCTGAACTTTCATTCCAGGTTAGAAGACAAAGATCATCTCCAACTTGGCTAATTTGCACTTCTGGTGTATCGGGAATTAAAGGACCCACATAAAGGTTATTGATCATAAAATCGTTATCGGCATTAGAAATTGTAGAGCCGGCAAAAAAGGCAATTCTTTTATGTCCGGTTAAACCGTTTAAGGGAATGCAGACCCTTTCTCCCCAAGGGCTAATATTATTTAACACATAAGGAGAACCGCTATTATTCCATTCACGCATAATATTGGCTGTGCTCCAGGTGTAGCCGTCGGAAATTAAAACGGCAAAACGATCATCAATACCGGTTGTAGCTGGTGGAGTTCCATTCGGGGGTTGATTATATTTCAGCAATGCCAAATCAAAGTAAAGATAATCACTATCTTCATTAAACAGAAATTGAGGTGTGATCAGCCAACCGTTTACATTGCCCCAAATATTGATTCTGGCTGCCTTATCCGTCCCGGGAATATTAAGCCAGTCATCCTGTTCCCATAAAGAACTACCTCCAAGCTGGATAGGGTCAACAAGATCACCTCCTCTGCGTAACCAGTTGGAATTTGGGGGAAAAGAACCCCCGTCAAAATTCTCCGTCCAGGGATAAGTCATTATTGAAGGGTCTGGAATAGTAGTAAAACTCCAGGTAGGACAAGCTATAGCGGGTCCATAACTATTGCGGGGGATAACTCTCCAGTAGTAAGTTGTACTATATTCCAGATGCACAGGTAAATTATAGGTAGTGGAGGTAGTTACCTGATTATTTACAATGTATGTAAGCGGATCGGTTTTATACAAGGAAACAAGATAATCGTCCGGATTACCTCCGCCGCTTGTCCATTTCAGGTTTGTAGCTATCTCCACTCCCGTAGCCAAATTTGCCGGAATAGGATTCACTGCCGGATTGGGCTCTGATGTAGCAGGAGATATAAACCAGACATTAGGTCTTTGTTTTATTCTGGTGCCGGAACTGGTAGGAAAAACATTATTATCATATTTATAAGCAGCTCTGTAGTTATCAGTGGAAGTACAAGCGAATTTCGGATAGGGACTTTGAGAGGAACCGTCTCTATTTTCCCAGAGAATTTCAATTCCATTGGGTACAGGGCTCCCACCGTTATAAGTATAAGAATAGGGTGTCGTTAGCTGAATAAAAACCCAACCGGGACTTGTCCAGGAAATAGTTCCTTGATAAGCAACCGGATAAGAGGAAGGATTAATATATTGAGGTGAACTTGGATATGTACTGTCATAAAACTCGCGGATATAAATCCGTTGGTCGTTGGTAATATAATTATCAAGGGTGTTAGAAACGAGCTGAAAACCGATTTTGGTTATTTGTACGGTTCCCGTCATTCCGGCAGCCAATAATTCATCCGCCGTGAAAAAGAACCTGCTCCAGCTATAGTTATTACCTCCATAAAAAGGAACATAATACTGATTACTTGTCCCAGTGCCAATAATGTAATCTCCTGCTGTGAGAACAGACAGAGAAAACAGCAGCATAGTTAGAATTAGATACTTGTGCATTTATTTACTCCTTATTTGAGCATCGTGATTTTGCGGGTGTCTGTGGTTTTCCCGGTTTTCATTTTCACCAGATAAATTCCGCTGCTTAAAGTTTTGCCTTTATCGTCTTTACCGTCCCAAACAATACTATGGTTACCCGCAAGCAGATTATCGGAAAGCAGGGTTTTTACTTTTTGTCCCTTTAGGTTATAGATAACTATTTCCACTTTATCCGCTTTTCCCAAAGTAAAAGCAATTGTCGTTGCGGGATTAAATGGATTCGGATAGTTTGTTTGAAGTTTGCTTTGCATAATCGGCAGTTCATTTTCGTTAATGGAAGTAGGATAAACCTCAAACCAGTCCATTAAATCGGCAAACAGTTCTTCTCTTTGAGCAGGATTATTCAGCTGGGAAAAATCAAAGGAAAAGTAAAAAGTCCTAAATATAGGTGTTTGCACAGCAGTAGCACAAACCCCGTGATATAAATAGGCATGACCTTCTACAGGTCCGTCTTCAAACACAAAAGCATTCATCGCTCCTATTTCCGGATAGGGAACAAGGTCTGCATACCAATCTGGAACTTCATCATAGGCAAAAATACAATCCGGGCTATTGGCATAAACGCTGTATTCTGTACCGATAGTTCCTACAGGAGAATAAGTAGTGCACATAATTGTGCCTGATTGATAGCTGAAAACATCAGGTCCTGCTAAACCATTAGTTCCGCCTCCACCACCTGTAGAAACAGCAAAAGTTCGGAAATAACCATTTAGCAATTGCTTCATAGGATGGGAATTAGGAGTACCCGATTGGCTGAAAGCAAAGCCATCGGAGGAGAAAAACAGGTTTTTAGGATTATCTATAGTGCCGGAATTCAGAAAGTCCATCAATTTCTGTGATAAATACAAGGTAGCAGGACTTGCTGTGCCTGTGCAGGCATAAGCCAGAATAGTAGAATAGACATTCGGAATTGTATATTCGGCAAATTCTTCCCAATCATAAATGTCGTAGGCAATATTAGCATTATTGAGTTGTTCTATATAAACGGGCAGTTCGGTATTTTGATAATCCTGCTTTCCGCTGTAGGCAAGCAAGACAGAAGTATTTTCCGAAGGCAGAATTCTGAATTGAAAGACCTCTATTGGAGCTCCTGCAGGCAAAGTAGAACTATTGCCACAGACATCAGCAGCGGCAAAATAATAGCTAAAGGTATGCCCTGTAGGAAGTAATGGCAAAGCAAAATCATAGTTGCCATTACCTGTAGCCATACCTTCCAAAGCATTCCAGCCCTCACCCAAATTATAATGCAAAGTTACATTATTCAGCTCGGAAAGGTCTAATATTCTTAACGTTATCAGAGGTGACTGATTAAAAGTGTTTCCCGGAGCAGAATGTGTAATAAAAGGCGCTTGTGTGTCTTCACCGCTATAAAAACGCAGGGCTAATCCATTGAAAAGTAAATTTCCCGCTGGTTCAACTCCGATATAAGTATTATTTTGCACAATTTCCCGCAAATAACAAATTCCCATTGTAGCATCTGCACTTTGTAAGGCAACGGTAGCGCTTTTTCCATTATCGTGAGGTACATTTGCTCCTGTTTGTCCTGTTGCTGTAGAATTGTATTGCATAATGATTTCCCCGTTTTCCTGCAGAATAACTTCAAAATCCAGCAGAGTGGAAACACCGGTTCCAGCATGAAACCTCAAATTATGCCATTGAATTACGCAATAACGATTGGGCTCTTCTCCAAAGCTTTGAAAATAGATATCTCCAGTGCCTTGATCACAATGCAGGTCATCCCAGTAAACTGCTATCAAACCTGGCATTGCAGAATAACCTGGAATCGGATACATATAGTTAAACATATTGCCATCGTTCCCCCAACCGTTATCAGGATATTCTGTATACCAGGTATTAGGTGCCAATAATATTTCTCCGTTAATATCTACATAAGCGGTAGAGTAGCTAATACCATAGAAGGGAAAATTAAAGCCAAGGGGAATGGGTTCGGAAAAGTTATCGTCGCCGTTAAAGGCATTCACTCCATACATAATAGTGGAAGTGCCGGTAGCACTAATATCAATCCAATTGAAATCAGGACCGTTTTCTGCTGTGCTATCTATATAGCGATAACCAAAAGCATCGGGTCCGCCTGTATTTACTCTTAAAATAACATTGAATACACAGCTGATGGTATTATTAGTGGGATTGTTATCGCTGATGTTAATCTGAAAAGTTCCGGTATAAACACCTTCGGAACTAATACTGAGAGGGGGAAAGACAGCTTCAAAAGTTGCCTCTGGCTGTAAAACAGGATTAAAATAGGAAGAAACACTTTCTACAAGAACATTCTGGCTATTATAGACCTGGAAAAATATTTCCAGCTGGTCTTCCCACAAAATCTGTCCGTTATTTTTTACCGTAACGGTAGGGTTAAAAGCAGAGTTTACAAAAACCATATTTCCGGGCGATAAAATTGTTTGCAATGCCATATCTACAGTTGGAATCGGATGCACAATTATCTGCATAGTATCCGTAGCTGTTAAACCGGTTATATTATCCGTTAAGGTAAAAGTGATATTTTCCGTTCCGTTCCAGTTATCACTGCTGAAAGTTAGAGCTAAACCCGTAGCAGAAATACTTATATGTTCAGGAGTTTGCCAGGTAAGCTGAATATTGTTTATATCCGTAGCTACAATATAGGGAGTAAAATCTACGGTTATGGTTTCCCCCTGCCAGAAAGTAATACTCTCGGGCAGGTTTAATTCGGGAGTTACAATTACGGGCTGACCTATTTTCACATCGTCTACAATAATTCCGTAAGTAACACATTGCCATTTAAATCCGATGTAAATATTCTGTCCTGCATAAGCGGAAAGATTATAACTTGCATATTGAAAAGCAGTTCCCAAGCCCTGTAAATTCAATATTTGAGTGTTGAAATTGCTGATGGCATTGCCGGTTGTTGAAACATAAACCTGCAAGTTCTCAGTGTCAAACCAGGCACGAGTGTAAAATTTCAGTGAATCTCCATTGGCAATATGCAATTGAGGAGTAATCAGCCAATCGCAATTTTGATTGGGAAAATAGTTATCCGCAAAAGCAAAACGCGTTCCGGAATGGGCATGACTGGCATTTTCCAAATTACGCCAGGTCATTCCATCACCATCATCATAAGTAATCCAACCGGCAGGAAGGGTTGTAATACCCTCAAAATCCTCATCTATATGCCATTGCCCAAAAGCAAAAGCAGAACAGCAAATGAGGAGACATAGTAAAAATGATTTTTTCATAATAGACCTCTTTTCTTATAGAAAGTTAAGCTGGGGATTTTCAATCTGGATGAACCATTCAATATTTCCGGCAATATCTCCACCAATATCTTTATTGCTTCCCCAGTAAATACTTATAAATCCGCTGCTTTTATGTTTCAAGGCATTATCTATATTGCCGCCACGGATGTTATCATTGGTTCCTAAACAGATGAGAGCAACCTTTCTGCCATCTTTACCTCCGGTTTCAATGGCTTTGGCTAATTGCTGCTGATTGCTTTCTGCAGAAAAACCGATTATTTCATTATTGACGATTTCCACTTCCGGATGCAAAATTTCTTCGCCCAAAGCATAAGCACGGTCACCAATTATTTTTCCCTGCATTGAACCCGGCTTGGGGATAATTAAAATTTCACCACCAGGCAGGTTAATAATAGGGGACTGAAATTCACCTTTGCCAAAAGAACCGCATTCTGCCCAAATATTATTGATGGCAAAACGGAAAGCGGCAGATTTGTTTTCAATTTCCACATAATTCTTGTTAACGAACTTTCTGCATAACGCCAGGGTTTTATCGCTAAGCATCTGATAATCAATATCTAAAGCGCGCCAGAACTGAACTTCACTTTCAATTGCCTGTTCGGAAAGAGTATCATTCAAAAGAGAAGGCATCATTGCCAAACGGATATTCTTTTCCTTTATAATCTTACGACCTTTCTCCAGCATTCGGTTACGGATTTGAATTTTTTTCGGATCAGTAACTTCCACAATTCGGGATTCACCATTAAGGTTCAAATAAACATCCGCTTCTTTCAGTTTATGGTTAAAATTTTCATAATCCGCCTGAAAAGCAATTAACGAATACTGCTCCGCCCTTGCTTGCAATTGTTCTAAGTCCTGATAAATCAAAGTAGTATAAATTCCTCTTTTCCCTGCCTCCACTAATAATTTCTCCACTAAAGGCAAATTAAACTTGCCCGTGGTAATCAGCAAATGCATTCCCTTCGTCAATTTCAGCGCCTCATCAAGCAGTTTATCAGCAATATTATTCAAATTTATCCGATATTCCTGTTCTAAAATGCTGTTAATAATATTGCGGTTATCCAATATTTTTTCACTGCTTTCCAAACCAATTGCCAAATCCAAAACATAACTGCGGGCAGTAGCTCTATAATAGACCTCTTTGTTATTGATATTTGCCTCGTCTTCAACTTTTAGTAAACCTTGAGAAAGCATTTGCGTTAAATTATAGTGCATCTTTTGTTTACTGCAACCAAACAGAGTTGCCAGTTGCTGACAAGTTGCCGGTGCTTTAATCAATTCTTTTAGAATATTATATTTTAAGGGGCTACCCATTTCTTTCAGCTGGGCTTGATTCCTGATTAGCTGAAGATTTTGAATCATTTTCTCCTCCTTCCTAATATTTAATTTTACATAAAGTACACTCTCCTGTTACCCTAATATTTAGTCAAGAACTTTTTGACTATGGTCACGAAATCTAAGGAAATAATTCTGCTATAGAGTATCAAGGGAAATTGCAAATAAAATCACTTTCGTGGCAAATCGCCGTTTTTGGTGAGACCCGAGTTTCAACCTTTTTGCAAATCCACAATGTTGACATCCTTATATTGATAGATTTATCATAATAAAAAAATGGGAAACACCGGCAGCTTCCTATGTTTCGGAGAGCATTCTATGTATAGTCTGTTAGCTAAGGTCATATTCGGATTTGGGTGTCTCTATGTCAAACTTGAATATCATCAATCTTTCTTATCATATTGAGCGGAAAGGAATTGACCACATGTGCAAGGTATGTATAGTAGCAACCATAAATCAACAGTCGGATAATTGAGTAGGAGAGCAAGATGACCAAGCAAAACAAAAATTGCAAGGACCAAACAAATCTGAAACAGATTGTAAAATCTATCAGACAACTTATTCTAAAACATGACGATGAGGCGAAACAGCCAGTTAAAGAGATAGCCAAGCAATCAGGCACATTGAAACTGGGAATATTTATGAAGATGATCGAGATGGATAAAAGTGGCTTTGATAGTGAAGATAACAAGCCCGATCCCTATGCTGGTGAATACAACTACAAGAGCTGGCGGAATCAGTTCCGAGAACTCTGGTTGCAGTCAGAGAAGATTGCCGAAGAACAGATCAAAACCAGAGCTTTCGATACCTAGGAATATGATGACTACAAGGAGATGATCAATTTGATGGCAGAGCTAATCTGCCGCAAAGAATTTAAACAAACTAACTGCTAAAAAAAATACATTGACAGATTTTGAAAATCATTTTAACATACTTCATATGTTTAGTTATTGGTTATTTCTGTGGCAAAATACACGATCATTAAGGAGGAGAAAATGCGAAACACTACAGCATTGATTTTTGTTTGTCTTGTCTTTTTTGGTTGCTCTATAAATCAAGAGAATTTTAGAGACCCACCACATCCAGCTAACATTACTGTCGTGTACCCATCCATTGGTGTTGTGAGTTCTGTATCATTAGGTGAAGAATTAGTAAGATCTGCTACAGGTTATTACTCACCCGCATTAATTATTGATAATGATTTTAAGATATCAAACACGCACAGAGTATCAAAAGGAGTATATTTATATACTCATGATGATGGTAAATATAGATACTATTGCCCGTCATACTATGGTCAGTTGGCTGAGTTGAATGTATTTGGGGAAGATTTATCTAGGAACTGTCGCATACGACTATCAAAAAGTGATGGCTTGTCCGTAATAGCTAATACCAGCTTTTCCCTGCCATCTGGTGAGGTTTTCAAGTCATCAAAATGCTCGCGGAAACTAGATGAAAACCATTATTTTGAGGATGAGAACAGCTTCCAGCAAACACTTATTTATACAGGTAAAAACGACAATATCATCAAGTTTTCATATCGCGAGTTCTCATCAAACATGATAAGAGATGCATTTACTACTGAAGTATCTTATGACCTAAATGAATCGAATATTATAGCTTACAAATCATTTAAGGCAGAGATTATCCACGCGACAAATTCAAGTATTGAGTATAAAATTATCAGTGGATTTTAATTCAAATATCTAATACAAAGATAGAAAGTCTCACCGTGAGAAAGAAATAATCTGTTACATCAAAGTAACAGCTGTATAGACCTGACCTATCCCAATAAATATGGTAACCAGATTACCTTTGAATTAGACATAGGATATATATATAGGAAGCAATCGCATTGATTGATTAGGATAACCTGAGGCAATTGCTGATATTCTTTGGTTAGGGTGTGAGTGATCAGCTTATCCACATTTAGATCGGCAGGATTCTTATCACTGACGTTACTAACTCCCATAATCTGGTCTTGAGTCTCTTACTGTAGCTTGGACAGGTTGAGGATATCATTGGCAAGGTATTTTGTTTCAACTACTCCATTGGCGATCTTTATTCCGGTAACCACTCCATCCAGGATGTGATTGCCGTAGATGCAGTTGTTCTGTAATCCTCTGGCATCGAGCTTGACGATGGTGCAGGTTTTTGCTTGCTTATAGTGTATATGTGCAGACAACCTACAAACCCTACATAGAATGCTCTCCGAGATGTGGGAACGCCGTCCGTTGTTTCCATGTTTTTCTTTGCCTGGAATTGTGATCAATCTGAAGATAGATAACTGGAGTGTCACTGACCGATTAGCTAAAACGGTGATCAGATTTTCAGAAATGGTGATCAGAATCATTTGCAAAAACAGTGATCAGAATTAGCTCCCAAAATGCCAATTGCAATTTTCAGTGATCAGATTTGCATTTTTTAATGATCAAATACACCTGAACATCTGGATAGGGCAAGTCCTTGAATTAGAAGCATTCCTCATTAACAATGATGATATTTCTAATTCTGTACCTTATAGTAGTTGTTTAACCTTTTACAATACCAATCAGTACCATAATTAGTTTGTACTTTTACAAATTGCTCGTCCAAGTAATATTCCTTACCCCAGGCGAACCCTTTATAGATAACTAAACAACCGTAAGGTGTTGTTTGCCATCCAGTTATTTCAAGTGCATCGTCATTCAATTGATGTAGAGTATTGGTAAAAGCTTCTAGAGGTGGTTGTTCACTGGTGACAGTATTCCCCCTATTCATCTTCTCACCTAAATAACAGAGAAATCCCAATTCTAGAATAATAAGAAATAAGATGATTATTTGCATCGTCTTCATTGTAGGTCTCCTTTGTGACTGTAATATATCTATAGTCGCATTTAACTTAGTAATCTTTTTAATTTATCCTATTCATTTCGTATGTTAATGAACTATTATTTCATAGAATATAGATTTATTAAATTTACCATTACACTTTCTGTCAAGATATTTTCTACATCCTTCAAAACTATCTACTTTATGCGTTCTCACTTATTTTTTCAAATCGTATCACCAATTTTTCCAATCGTTGTTTTACTGACCTGCGATATCATGATTTTCTTTCAAATGGAATTTCACGATTTTTTCAAATTGATTTCGCATAACATTGTATAACTTGCGATTATTGTAGGCGCAGCTTCAATCTGATTGTTTATAGAAGCATCTATCTTTCTTATCGTATTGAGCGGATAGGACTTGACAGAATCATTTCCTCATTTTTTACGAGGGGCTTACGCCACCTTCTACATCATTGTGTCGCCCTACGGGCTTTTAATGTATCTCAACCTTCTAAACCCTCTAAGCCTTCTCAACCCTTTTTAACGAGGGGTTTACGCCACCATCGCTATCGTTGTGTCGCTCTCCGAGCTGTTAAAGAATTCTCAACCCTCTCAACCTTCTCAACCCTCTCAATTTTTCATTTTTCCTTCTTCCTCACATTGCTCTTGACAAAACCCTATCTCTTAAAATTTATTCCCAAAGTGCGTTGGGGCTATAGCTCAGTTGGTAGAGCGAATGGTTCGCAATCATTAGGCCAGGGGTTCGAATCCCCTTAGCTCCACCACAAATTTTATTTCTTACGGTAGGAGAGAGTGGTTATATTACATATATCCATTATCAATTAAGTTCTGTTTCTCTGAAGCGAAAGAATACTGTCCACTTACGAAAGAACAAATTACCCTTTATAAAGCAGTAACGGATGATTTGCCAAATAAAGAAGGAATTGAAAGAAAGGGACTTATTTTAACTGCAGAGAAATGAATCTGGAGCGTCCTCAACTCCATTCTGCAATTATTAAACGCTTGGGAAATATTACTTTCTGGCGTTCTAAAATCAATTTTAGGGACAAAATGGAGGAGATTTATACCAGAGTCGGGAAAAAAGCAGAAAACATATTAGAACAATAAGTTACATAATTTTTTGTCCTTCTTCCCTCAATTTTTATAACTCTCTTTCTTGCCTCCATTACCTTAGCATTGCTTACCCAATACTAATGCCATCCGTAATGGGTAAGCAATGAGTAAGCAATGCTATTAAGGACGAAAACGGAATTTTCTCTTTTCCAACTAATTACCCACACGCAGAAGAAAAAATAATGAGGGTGCGATTTTCCTTTCCATTTTGGGGGATTAACGATGTCTTATTTTCCCCAAATTACAAGAATATATCTGTGTTATCTGTGTAATCTGTGAGAGACAAATTTCATTAATTTCTGTAGTGAAGACATCTCCCATCTCCTCTTTTCTCTTTATTTACAAATCATTCTCGGGGTTTTCAGTGTTCCCTGTGCTCTCACTGTAAAAAAAAACCCTTTTTTAGATTGACAGATTTTCCCTTTTTACCCTATAGGAACTGATTAAAAAATAAAAGGATACCCAAACTGATGGCACGGCTTTTCGCTAAGGATTATCATAACAAATCAGATAGCTGGTATTTCAATCAGGCAATAATTGTGCTGGAGAAAGACGATTTATGGTTTTGGAAAACCCGCAATGAAGATGGCAACTATCAAATTCGTTTTTTTCCGGCTCCTTCCAAACAGGAATATTTTGCCGAATATGTAGATATTGTTTTTAATCCGGAAACGGAGCTGATTGTTTCCCATGATTGTTCACAGTGCCATACGGATGAATCCTGTCGTCATTATCTTTCCATTTTGCGTTATGCTTATCTGAATTTAAGCACCCGCATTTTTGAGGAAGAGGTAGTTGAGACCTGTGATGGTAATGCCCTCAGTGGCAATGAATTATGGCTAAATATTGCCCGCAATGCAGTTCTTTATGTGGAGGGAATTTATAATCCCGAAACCGATAAAATCCGTTTTTATCATCAAGACCTTGCTCCTATTGATCCAATTTTAATGGGTAAACTCTATTCTCAGGAAGAAATAAACGATATTCCTCAACGCCAAATTGAATATTACACTGCCAATATGGGAGCTTTTAGAGATGCCGACCTTCATTTATTCAGTTTTTTAAACAAAACCCGCTGTGCTTATAGTCACAAAAACAAGTTCTGGTCAATTTACAAAAATGACTTTGCCCAAGCTCTTTTAATTATGCAAAATTGTCATACCCGTTTTGTCATTAGAGAAACGGGTGAAGAGCTTATTTTTCAGCAACAGCCCTATCAACTTGCCTTAAGAATTGAACCCTCCGGAACAAAGAACTATTCTTTACGCGCTGTTATTATAGATGAACTCTCCGTTTGGTTTGCTGGAAATCCTACCTGGCTTTTTTTCCGGAATCGGGTGTATAAAATCAACCTGCCTTTCCGAAAAGAAATTATAGATCACATTTTTGGCAGCGGAGAGGTTTTAACTGCCAGGGATTTGATTTATTACCGCTGTCTGGTGCATCGTGAACTGCAGGAACAGGGAATTTATCTGGATTTTGAGGAAAGTATATCGCTACCGGAAATAATAGATGAAACCCCTGTTAAGCGTTTGCATATCAAGAAATTGGGTGATAAAATTCTGATTGGCGGTTCCCTGGTTTTTTCCCGAGAAAGAGAAATTCCTCTTTCCGTTTTGCGTTTTGGAAAGCCCCTTGTTTATTCTCAATATACTTCTCCTGATAAAAATGGTAGTGCCTGGTTTCATTTAACCCCGGAGCTTTTTGCCAAAACACAGGAACTGCTGAATAAACTTCCCGAACCGGAAATGAACCGTTTGGAACAATATGCCGAATTGGTTTTTAGCGGAAAAGAAAGAATTGAACAATTGCGGACTGCTATTTTTGAACTTAGTGATCAGGATTGGGATATTCAAATTGACCCGGAATTGAGGAATTACTTTGTGGCTAAAATTCCTTTGCAGGTGGAGCTTATTGCCCGTCACGAAGAAGATATTGACTGGTTTACCTATGAAGTCCGTTACCATTATCGGGATTTGAATTTTACGCACGAAGAACTGAAACGCTTTTTCCGCAGTAAAGAGGAATTTTTGCATACCTCGGATGGACGCCTTGTGTTTATCAGTAATCCGCAGGTCTTTTATGAAGTGGAAGAACTTCTTTCCCGCAGTGAACATAAAACTGATCAGGTGTATCGTTCCCGAATGATGAACCTGCCCTATTATCTTAAATTGCAGGAAGATAATCCTGCCTTTAGAATGCAGGGTGATGAATGGTTAGAAGGATTTTATGAAGCGTTACTGAAAAGGCGATTGGAAGGTCCTGAAACCTTACCTCTCTATTTGCAAACCGTTTTACGCGGTTATCAAAAAGCCGGTGTTGCTTGGATTAAAATGTTGGCACATTATCACTTAAATGGTATTCTTGCCGATGAAATGGGCTTGGGAAAAACCATTCAGGCACTTTCTGCCATTTTATCTACAACTTTGGGGCAGGTCTCACTGGTAATTTGTCCTAAGACCTTGCTTTATAATTGGGCTGCGGAAATTGACAAGTTCCATACCAATATCCCTTTTGCCATTGTGGATGGTAATAAAACAACCCGGATGGAAATCCTCTCCAATCCTAATGTCCAGCTCTTTATTATGAGCTATTCTATGGTTTTGGGAGATGTTGCTTACCTGAAAAATATGGAGTTTGAATGGATTGTTCTGGATGAAGCACAAAATATTAAAAATGTTTCCGCTCAACGCACTTCCGCCATCAAAAAACTGAAAAGCAAACACCGTTTGGCTTTAACGGGAACTCCTATTGAAAATAATCTTACCGAACTTTGGTCTATATTTGATTTCCTGAACCCCGGCTATTTAGGCACCCTGAATAAATTTAAACAGAATTATCTGCCTGCTGAAGGAGAAATAACTGCCCGACTTTCTTTATCCCGAATGGTTGCCCCTTTTATGCTGCGCAGAATAAAAAAAGATGTGCTCCTGGAACTTCCGGATAAACAGGAACAAATTTCCTGGTGCAAACTAACTACACTGCAGGAAAAACTTTACCTGCAAATTTTGGATATGGTGCATAAAAAACTCCTGCCGGAGGGAAAAGAAATGCCAAGCTATATTCATATTTTAGCTGCACTTACAAAACTAAGACAGGTCTGCAATCACCCTCATCTTGCCAATAGCGATATTTTACCGGAACTGGAAGCATCCTCCAAACTGGAACAGCTTCTGGAACTGGTTACCGAAGCGACAAATGCAGGACATAAGGTCTTGATTTTCAGTCAGTTTGTCCAAATGCTGTCCATTATTCGGAAGGTCTTGGAAGCAAATTCCTTGCCCTATTGCTATCTGGATGGCCAAACCAAGGATAGAGTTACTCCCATAAAAAGCTTTGAAACCAATCCCGAGATTAAACTCTTTTTAATCTCCTTGAAGGCAGGTGGAACGGGACTTAACTTAACTGCTGCAGATACCGTTATCCTATATGATCCCTGGTGGAATCCAATGGTGGAAAATCAGGCAATAGATAGAACTCACAGAATCGGACAAACACATAAGGTTCAAGTTTTCCGTCTGATTACCAAAGGCACTGTGGAAGAAAAAATCCTGCAACTGCAACAAAACAAACGCGAACTCTTTGAAACGGTTATTGAAGGTGGACAAAATGTGCTGAAGGCAATGACGAAAGAAGATATAAAGAAACTTTTTAGCTATTCGGAATAGGGTCAAGAGGTCAAGAGATCAATAGGTCTGGAGGAAAGTGAAAAGGGGAAAAGGGGAAACACAAGGCAAGCATCGTAAAAAACAGTGATTAAAGTGCTAATAGGAAACCGAAAAATAAATAGAGAGTGAATAGTTGTATTCTTCTTTTCCCGAGGGGCTTACGCCACCTTCTACATAATTGTATCCCCCTTTCTGGCTTTCTTACCCTCTCGCCATTTCTCTTTTTCTCTTTTCCTCTTTGTAAAAATCAAAACATTGCCTTCACGATTTCTTCCAGTTTCACCTCTCCGAAAAAGCTTTTATATTCCATATCTTTCAGCACTTTTGCTACCGTTTCAGGTTTATGTTCAATTCCGCAGAGTGCATTTTCCAGTTCGCTAATTTCGCGGTTAGTAAAAAAATCGCCGTAGATATTCACTTCTTCAATGATACCTTTATTTACCAGGAGGTAGAATTCAAGTATTCCTACTTTTGTTTTAAGGGAATGGCACAAATTATAGCGGGGTGATTTGCCAAAGTTCCATTCCCAGGTATCATATTTACTGTTCATTAGAGCTTGGATTTCCTCTTTATCTCTGAGGGAAAAAGTATAATCCTGAATATCGGGATACATAGTTCTCACTTTTGCCCTAACTAAAGTGACAAAATCCTGCAAAGAAAGAGGATAGGGAAGGTGGTCGGAAACATTGGTAACTCTTGCCTGCACGGATTTTACCGCTTTATCGTTAAACTTTTCTACTCTCGGTTTTAGAGCTGCGGTGAGGTCTGAAATATTGGAACTGAAAAGGATAGTTCCATGCTGGAGAGTTTTTCCGAAGGCATTGGTTTTAGCGTTCCCAGAAAACTTGCAGCCATTGATAGTAAGGTCGTTTCTTCCTTCTAAAATGGCTGGAATTCCCAACTCCTGAAGGACAGCCAAAATGGGTTTGGTATAGCGTTCAAAATTACGGTTAAAATCCTCACTTTCATTCATCAAAAAGGAATAATTCAAGTTTCCTGGATCGTGAAATACAGAACCACCACCTGTTAAACGACGCACAACCGGAATGTTATGTTCCCTTACCCATTCGTAATTTATTTCTGCCAAAGTGTTTTGATGTTTACCTACAATAATACTGGGGTTGTTTATATAAAGCAAAAATACATCCTCAGGAAAGTTCTTCAGGATATATTCCTCGCAGGCAATATTAAAAGGGGCATAGTTACTGGGGCTAAAAATTGAAAGCATATTCATCACCTAAAGCAGTTTTGCAGGTATTCAAATTCCCTCTGGGCAAAGAAGAAACTACCAATCCGTTTTTACCTAAACAGTATATTTCGGGTTTACTTTTTATACCTCAACTTTTTCATTTTTAGGACAAACAGAGCTGATAAACTCATCATCGCAATAATTTCCCAAAAGCTAATTACTGGATGAAACTTAATGCGCTCTTCCTTAAGGGAAAAAAGCCCTACCGGAACGCTATGAATGCCAATACCTCCACCTCCGCTGAAACCAACTTTAATTTTTACCTTTTTGCCTTTTTCTTCTGCTGGGGAAGAGCTGTCTTCATCTTCTTTTTTAGCAGTATCGGGAGAGGATTCATCAGCTCCGCCACCCATTCCATAAGTAACTCTGGCTACCGGAATTACATAAAGATCACCCAATTTTGAGGGCTGTCCGAAAGAATAACCACCACCCAAAGCATTATTTGCTATGGAGCGGATTTGTGAGAGTATTTCTTTGATATCCATAGTCAACTCCTTTTCTTATATTTCTAATTTATAAGCTTAGATTTATTTGTCAAGTACCAATTACTCTATTTGCCTATAGTGAGGTACTAAAGCAACTATTGAATCAAAGATGCCTTGAACTCGCGGTTAATTATATTTAGTTTTATTTCAATACAATCAGTTTAGCTGTTTCACACCTGTCCTTTGTTTTCAGCTTACAAAAATATAAGCCGTTGGCAACTGTTCTGTTGTTGTTGTCTAAGCCATTCCAAGTTATATTTATTTCGCCTTTTTCTGCCAAACCGTTAAACAGAGTTTGCACTTTTTGTCCTTTGATATTGTATATTTCCAGGCAGACCTCCTGTTTTTTATCCAGATTCAGCTGCAGGGTAATAGTTTCTTTAAAGGGATTGGGATAGCAACCTATTATCTTTGCTTGGGGAAGATATTCATCCTGCACAGGAATCTCAGGGATTAAATAAAATGCGGTTTTCGGCATTTTACCATTTAACTCATTATAAACAGGAGGATTATAAGGATCGGGATCATAAGCATCAGTCCAGCGTTTTAAAGCTCTCATTTCCGGAACAGTTTGCGCTAAAAAAGGATCAGTGCAGGCAAGAGCATAAGTATGTGAATGATAGACCATTACACACAAATTGCCCTGCTGATATTGATAAGGAGTAGAAAAAGGAAAATACACTTCATTACTTTCGGGTGATATAATAATATAGGAATTGAAGACAGGTGTCAATTCGCCTGCAGCAATCCAGCCCTCATTTAAGTTAGTTAAATTGGTTGCCCCTACCCAGATTTTTACCAATAGATTGTGAGAAAAAGTGGAATTCATATAATAACTAATTCCATAAATAGTTCCGCTATTACCAATTTCCTCAGCATAGTAAATTGTCTCGTAAAGGGAATATTTCCAGTAAACATCTATAGGAATTCTTTGCAATTCATCTCCTGAACCAACAATGATACCGGTATTGGGATTGGGACGTATAATGCAGGTATAATCGCCAATATTGTCCTCCGGATATTCATCTTCGGGAAGTTCTGCTATTGCAGTTAAATGTTTCCAGCCGCTGGAATCTATAGTTGCCACTAAATGATATAAATGGCTGTCTGCCGGTGCCAGGGAAATGCCATTTAAACGGCAAAGTTCAGTTAACCCACAATAAAGAACCACATCATAGCTATCAACTGTCTCGGTTCCATTGTTTTTTACCGTCACTGGAAGAGGAAAACTTTCATGCAGATTATGATAAATTCCCTCCGTATAAAACATACTATATTCTATCTTCAGAGAAAGATCATAAAGCACAGGCGGTAACGGATTAAAAATGTAAACCGTTCCAGCGGGAATAATTTCGTTTATAGTATAGTTATCCTGCGTAGTAGATACCGTAGGAGGGTTTCCGGGAGTGATACTGAAAAAATTGCCTGCTCCTGCATTGGGCATATTAATTCCGATGGAAGCAGAACAATTTAGCGGAGAGCCATTAGTGTTTCCATAGCGGAATTCAATTTTGCCGTTTTCGGAAAGCACCACTTGAAAGTTTACATAACAATTAAAATTATTATAGAGCCAGCGAGCATTGGAGTATTGCACCCAAAATTCGCGGTTGGGAGCTGTGCCAATGGTTGCGTATTGCAAACTTCCTTCCGCCAAACTAAGATCATCCCATAAAGGAGCAATTATCGGATAAATGCCATAATGTAACTGATTATTGGGGCTGTCATCATTCCAGTTGGCACCAGGATTGATAAAACCATTAGTGGATATTTTAACATCTTCATATATCTGTCCGCAATAAGGAAAGGGAAAACCAATATCTATGCCTGAACTAATGTAATTATTCATATCCGGAAAAGAAAGTTGAATCCCATTTATAGGATTGTATTCAGCAGTTGTGTAGGCAAAAGTGTAATAGCGAGAAATGCCGCTGTTTAAAAATGCACCGCTTAAAAGTAGAACGGCAAGAATCAAAACCTTATAGCGCATCATAGTTAACCTCCTTTTTTAGAAGTTAATGCACTATACATTACCCATTTTTATCTATATTTTCTTTACTAATTTCCGTCAAGCTTTTTATTTTATAATTCCTTTCCGTTTATTACCCATCCTCCCCTCTACCTCCACTCATCCTAAAGGTTGGGTTGATGATAGGAAGCAAGAGAGGAAGACCAAAGCAAAAAATAGAAAAAAAACAATATGGCAAGATGGCAAGAGAAAAACAGGTCCATAATGCGAAACCAGATACAAAAATGCAGAACTGAGATTTGCAAATTGAGAATTAAAAATTACCCTCCGGGTTAATCCTTTTAATCCGTAAAATCCGTGTTGCTAATAAATATGCGGGCTTAAATTCCCGTTTCTCTGTAAAGCTGAATTATTTCCTGTTCCAGTTCTTCCGGCACCATACCTTTAATGCTTTCACCGTTTTTTATGCGCTGTCTGATTTCAGTGGCGGAAATAGGGCAAAGTTCAATATTTAACACCGTTGCTTTCAGCTGACTAATAACTTCCGGTAGAAGGGCATAACCCGGGCGCGGTAAAACTAAAAAATGCAATTCCTTAGCCAAATAAGGATAATCATACCACAAATGCAGCTCTTTCAGATTGTCCGAACCGATTACAAAGCTGAAATCCACATCCGGATACCGTCTTTTTAGTTTTTGCATTAAATGAGCCGTATAACCGCTACCTTCCTGATCGGCATCGGAAATAGCAAATTGAGGATTGTTTTTAATTGCTTTTTCCACTAAGGCATAGCGTTTTTCAAAGGGAAGAATAATAGAGTTTTTCTTAAAATGGTGATGACCGCTTGGGACAAAAAGAACTGTTTCTGCTGCTTTTTGTTGCAGGATTTGATTGGCAATATGCAGATGACCTGAATGAACAGGATCAAAACTGCCCCCCAAAACTGCAACCTTACCCTGCACTTTTACTTTTCCAGCTTGGCGAATTTTTTCGTTAAACTTTTTGCCTCTTTGGAATCGGGATAGCGATTTTTCAGGCGTTCATAGCTCGCTTTAGCTTTGTCATAATTCTTTTGATGAAGATGCAGTTTGGCAGAATAGTAGAGTGATTGACGATCTAATTTATCATTATTGCCTAAAGATACAATTTCGTCAAAATACATCAAAGCGCTGCTATAGTCCTTCATTTTATAGTAGATATAACCGGTTAAGTATTGTTTTTCCAAAAGCTTATATTGGCATTTATGAATATAATCCACTGCCTGAACATAGCGAGGATCATTAGGATAGCGGTCTATGAAGGTCTGAAATGCTTCTATACATTTTATGGTCTCTGTTTGATCATACTGCGGAGGCAGGGATTCTTCAAACAGGCATACTCCTATCCGAAAATAGGCATCGGCAACATTTTCGTGATCAGGAAATGAATTTATAAACTGCTGATATTTGGCTCGCGCATCACTAAATTTATTCATATTGAAATAACAATCGGCAACTTTCATTGTAGCATAAGCAGTTGCAGCTGATTTGCGTTCAAAAGATATCTCTTCATAGATAACTGCAGCGCGGGAATATTTCTTTTTAGCAAAAAGCTCATCGGCATTTTTCAGCTTGGCTTCGGTTGAAAGCTGTGTTTTATTACTGCTGCAGGAAACAAGGCAAAAAACGGTAATCAGCAAAAGAAAGATGTATTTTCGCACAATATATTCCTTTTTTTTAATCAAAATTCCAGAGGAGAAATATGAGGGAACCAATAGCGGCACCTGCAACTAAGGGCTCAAACCAACGAAAATGAAAAGAGGAAGTTCCTGAAACATCCGGATTGGGACGCGGTAAATTATAGGTGGAAATTTTTAGAATCTGCTGCGTAGGAAGTTGAATCTGCCTAATTTCAAAAATGTGGACAGGATACCGTTCAGTGCGGTAGGAGAAGAAACTGCTCTTTACGGTTTCCTGCCACGCAATATTAAGATTTATCTGAACCAACAATGCTTTTTCCAATCCAAGAACTGAAAGATCGGGGACTTTTTTTTCTTCCAGGGAGGAAATATCCGTTTTGGTTTCAGATAAGTTATAACGCAAGTCCGCACCTTTTTCTAAAAGATTGGTACTCAGTTTTTGGGTTAAAACAGGATTCCACTCTCCGCAATTGATGTCTAAAAAAATGGGCTGCCCGGTCTGAATTTCAGTTGCTATTTCTGTTATGATTTGATCAAGGGTTAGGGTTTCTTGGAATGAAAGGAGTTTTGAAATGAGTAAAAGAAAGCAGACGGGCAGCAAATACTTTTTCATTCTTTAATCGGCTTGTAAAAATGCCTTATAGCCAAGATAAGTAGAATATAAATCCGCTTTGGAACACAATTCATACAGCGAATGCATTCCCATCAAACCAACTCCGCAATCTAAAACTTCCGCTCCCAAATTGGAAAGAAAATAGGCAATAGTTCCGCCGCCACCTTCATCCACTTTTCCCAGTTCGCCTGATTGCCAGAAAACTCCTGCCTGATTGAAAATGCGGATAACTTTGGCAATAAATTCGGCATTGGCATCGTTGCAACTGTATTTTCCTCCTCTTCCCGTAAATTTGGAAATACCGATGCCATAATTGAAAACAACGGCATTTTGCTTTTCGTGCACATTAGGATAATTGGGATCAATGGCAGCAGTTACATCAGCGCTTAATATCTGGCTGTTTATGAAGGTTTTACGCAAGTTAGCACTGCTGTTGTCTTCATTATTATGAGCCAGTAAATCGGAAATAAAGTCCTGAATAAAAATACTTTGAGCACCTGTATTTCCCTGACTACCAACTTCTTCTTTATCGGAAAAATAGACCACCATTGTGCGTTTGGGCTTATCAGGAAGGTTATTTATTAAAGCCATCAAGGCATTATAGGCACAAATACGATCATCCTGTCCATAACCAATTACAAAAGAATTATCAAAACCTGAATGACGCGCTTTAAAAGCTGGAACTAATTGCAGTTCCGCACTTTGAAAATCAGCTTCGGTGATGCCGTATTTTTCGTGCAGCTGTCTTAAGGCATAATTCTTGATTGCTTCTTTTTCCTCATTGCCTGGTTCTTGCATTCCCGAAAAAACAAGATTCATTTTACCGGCTTCTATTGCTTCGTCTAACTTCTTGGTATATTGTTCCTTTCCTGCCAAATGTGGCAAAAGATCGGGAATCACAAAAACCGGCTCATCTTCTTTTTCCCCAAGGCAAATATTCAAAATGGAGCCGTCTTTTTTTATAATAACTCCGTGCAAAGCCAGAGGAGTTGAAACCCACTGATATTTTTTAATTCCGCCATAATAGTGAGTCCGCATACAGCTTAAAGAGCTATTAAAATCTTCATAAAGGGGATTTTGTTTTAGGTCAACCCGGGGAGAATCAATATGGGCAGCAATCATATTAAATCCCTTGGAAATTGGTTCACTGCCAATAACAGCCATTGCCATTGTCTTATTGCGAAAAACGCTATAGACCTTGCGGCTGCCTTTTTTACCAATAGGGGAAAACTTATTGTTCTTCAATATTTCTAAGGTATAGGCAATTGTTTCGCGTTCGGTTTTGGCTTTATTCAGAAATTCAATATAGGGAATTGCATAAGCCATTGCCTTTTTTTGTTCCTCAGGAGTAGCTTCTTTCCAGAAATTTCGGGGTTCGTAGGTAAGTTTTTCTTGTTTTGTCTTTTTCATTATATCTCCAGTTATCTATTTAATTTCTATTATCTTCAGTTTTCTTTCTCCGATTGGAGCTTTAACAATGGCTATTTCACCTATTTTTTTGCTTAATAAAGCTTTTCCGATGGGAGAAACAATAGAGACCTCCTGAATGCCTTCTTCATTGTAATAATTCAGTTCTTCGGGACCGACCAAATGGTAGCAGATACATTCTTTGGTGTTAATATCTTCTGCTACACAATAAGTTCCGAAACGCACCATATCTTTGGGAAATTCACTGGTATCTATCACTTTCAAATTGGCACTGCGTCTTCTAAGATAGTCAATTTCATTATCAATGGCTCGTTGTCTTTCTCTGGCTGCTTTGTATTCTGCATTTTCACTTAAATCCCCAAATTCGCGCGCAATAGCCACAGCTTTAATAACTTCCGGTCGTTCGGCAAGCAGTTCATTTATTCTTTTTTGCAACCGTTGCATTCCGGTTTTGGTAATAAATTGGCTTAAATCCAACTTTTATTGAGCTCCTTTTTTCTTTTTCAAAGTGCGTTGAGCAGCGGTAGCGGCTTTTTTCAAACGGGCATTTCCGCTTTTTGTCCAAATCTCTACAGGGCTTTCCAGCTCCGGATAATAATCCGTTATTGAAGTGCAAAGCAATTCTACGATTTGAGGATCATGACTGAAACTGAATTCTTCCCAAATTTTTAAGTAATATTCAGAATTTAGCTTGGCAACTGTTTTTAGCATTGTAATATGATAGGGAACCGCTTCTCCCAAAGGGGATAACCACTGCCTGGAAAAAAAGGTCATAATTTGAGGAATGAGGTCTTCGCGTCTTTTCACCAGTTTTATCAATAGATTCAAGGCGGATTTTTGAAGAGCAGGATTTGAACTATTGCTGTATTGAAAAACCTTATTCAGATATTTTTCAGGATACTTGCGTAAAAGCGGTAACATAACTTTATCCAACAAAGCATTGATTTCTGCCATCGTAGCATTAGAAAGTGCTTCTTCCAAAAGAGGCAAATAAACAGAGGGCTTACGATTAAGCAGTTTGCTTAATATTTGACCAAAGGCAAGCTTACCGTAATCTCCCTTTTTATTCCATAACGCTCTGTAAAATGGAAGATAAGCATCATGCTTTTTCCCCAGTTGCTGAACAATATTGCTTGCTACATGAATGATAACTTCAGCGGGAATCTTTCCATTTACCCTTTCCGGATATGCAATAAAGATGATTTCAAAATCATAATCACCTTTCGGCAGTTTATTTTTCAGGAAATCAGCTGTATCCATATTCAGCCGTTCCTTCCAGTCAATGGTAAGCATTTATCTCTCCCGCTTTTACTTTTTCTCTTTCTTTTTTCCTTATGCCTGAAAATCCTTTTACCTGTCAATAGAAAAATATAACTGGCATAATATTAAAGAAGTTAACTCGTTCCTATCATTAAAAGACAAACCCTCCAAAACAAATCTTCCCTTTTTTATAAAACTGGCTGGGATGGAAGGAGTTGAACCCTCACATACGGATCCAGAGTCCGCTGTCCTACCATTAGACGACATCCCAATGCGTTTTATATTTTGGCTGGGCAGGAAGGATTCGAACCCTCGGATGGCAGGACCAAAACCTGCTGCCTTACCACTTGGCGACTGCCCAGCAATTTTTTTTTATAAGTGGCGGAGAGGCAGGGATTTGAACCCTGGGTGGACTTTTAATCCACACACGCTTAGCAGGCGTGCACCTTAAGCCAACTCGGTCACCTCTCCCGTTATTTTTTCTGCCTTATTTTTCTGGCGGAGGATGAGGGATTCGAACCCCCAAGGGCATAACCCGGCGGTTTTCAAGACCGCTGCCTTACCAATTAGGACTAATCCTCCCTCTATATTTTATCCTTGAAATTTTTATAAGGGGTTTCTGTCAAGCCCTTTCTTGCCAGTTCAAGGAAGTCAGAAAATTGTATCTTTACGAAAAGGGAGAAGAGTGTCTATTATTTTTTTGTCACCTTTCTGCTAAAGAGGAATTTGACAGACCACTGCTTTTAAGGCATTCCCACAAAAAGTGATGTGGACAAGTTATAACACACTGTTGTGTATATATATAGATTGTGTAAATGTCCAAGGTATTCATTTTGTAATTTAGTGAGAAAGTGGATTTTTCTTCAAATTATTTCGTAACCAAAATTGCTAATCGAGAATTTTATGCCCTTTAAAGCCCAGAATACTTTAATAGAAGCATTTTCTCGGGTGTGAGACGAACTTTGTGTCTAAATTTTAAAAATAGTTCAACTAACGCTGAATTAACCCTGTGGATAAGTCAATTATTGGACAGAAAACTATTATAATAATTTGGGAGATAAAGCTTTACAAAAATGGCGGTCTCACAATTATGGGATCATTAAACATAAGGAGACCACCATGTTATTAATACAGAATGAAACCACCGAATTCGTGAAAGAAAAA
>JGI11944J13513_1000808_pt1 | contig 27940 bp, 25 predicted proteins | sample TerdegcoTASludge_FD_13513 | JGI IMG/M metagenome (IMG submission 13513) | reverse complement strand
AGGACGATGATCTCGTTTGCGTTCCCTGCCGTTACGACCGCATCCGCTTCCTTCGCGGCATCCGCGAGGGACTGGCTTGCCCCGTCCCTGCCCGCATACTCGTCCGTGACCAGGACCGTTTTGATCCCGGCGTTTTCTGCCTTCCTGCAGTTCATGATGAGATCGGCATCTGGATTTCCGAATCCCTCTTCGGAAATGAGAAGGCCCTCCACACCCAAAGTCTGGGCCAATTTCACCGCATAGGAGGAACTCCGTTTCTTATCCGCCAGGGTGACGTTCTCGTTGGTGATGATCACCCCGACGAAGTTGTAGTCCTTCCCATGCCTTGCAGCCATTGCCTTGATGATCGGGTTGTTGAGGTGGTAGTAGGTGCTGTTTTTGTCGCAGGCGGAAACGCAGTTCCCGGAAACGATGGCTCCGTCGAACACTTCCGTGTAGTTGATCAGCGTCGGCAGAATCCTCTTCGCATCGACCCCGTAGACATAGGTGTCGTGGAGAAGTCCCTGCGACTGGAGCATGTACAGGTAAGCCACCTTCGGCAATCCGGGATATTCGGTCATCGCCTCGTTCAAGGGCTTCGCCTCGTAGGATTCGACCGTATCGGGAGTCGCTCCGACGGCGGATTTGGCAAGATATTCTGCGACCTTGAGGCCGGCAATCCGCAGGGAAGCCTCGTAATCGTGCCTTTCCAACCCTTCGACCGGATCCACGACAAGGACCAGGTTGCACGTGTGGGCAAAAGGCGTATACTCGGCCGCCGGCCCGGACATGTCGATGATCCCTTCCTGGAACCCGACCACCTTTCCGCAGGTGACGACCGCAGCTCCCTCCAGGACCAGCGTCTTCCCGTAACCGACCGTTTCCACGTCGTTAATCATGCCGGGGAAGATCCCGTTCTTTCCTTCTCGCTTGCAGCGAGGTTCGATGACGTCCTTCACGGGGATGATCCTCGTCTTCTCCCCCGGAAGGGCAAGATCGGCATCAACCTTCAGGAAATTCGGGTCCGAACGGACCAGCCCAAGGACTTCGTCCCGGCAGACGGTAAGGATTCCATCCTTTACCCCCGTCTTTTCTCCCCAGGCCAGGCCTTTGATGCACAGCTTGTGAAGTTCAAGCTTCACTTCTCATACCCCCTTCCCCATCTCGACCTTTAGGCGAGCAGCGCCTCGGTTTTCTGGCGAATCCCCTCGATCGTCACATCCCCTCCGCTTAGACGGTCTTTCAGCTCACCGCCCTTGTAAAAAAGGAACGTCGGGACACCCATGACCTTCAAGGAGATCACCAGCCGCCTGTTTTCCGCAACGTTCAATTTGCAGAAGCGCACTTTTCCTTCGAACTCCCGGGCCAGTTCCTCGACCTGCGGCAAAAGCGCCAGGCAAGGACCGCACTTGGGGCCCCACAGGTCCACCACCACCGGCAGTTCGCTTTGAAGCACCTGTGTATCGAAATTATCCTTGTCAAGTTCCACCATCCGAATTCACCTCCCCTCTACAGCTGATTTCCAAAACGATTCATTGAGGCCGCTATTGACTTTCAACCGGGAACCTGAAGCCGTATTGCCGAAGGCTTTCCTGCATCAGGTCGAAGTCGATCATCGCATAGTCCTTCTCGACGGTTTCGCGAAGTTGACCGGGTAGTGCCCAACGACCTTCATATTTTCTAAAAACCGAAATGGCGTCTTCGATCAGGGTAACGGAATCCAGGTCGACTCCAGAACCTTTCTGAGGGACAGACAGGACAAGTGTTCGAAAGGGCTGCTGGTTGGGAAGGAAGTTGCCGTAAAGTGGATGTGTCAGGAGGCGAGAACCCTGGTGAATCAAATCGCGAGCGGCAACCAGCACCTCCCAGGCGCTGGAAAGGGGAGCTCAGAGGTTGTGAAGCTTGGTTGAAATGAGGGGGTTATTCGTAAGCACGATATAAGGCACGCCTGCTCCTTCCTTCCTTTCGTTGAAGGATCGAACATGGGATCAGTCAAGCATGACCTCTTCCCTGTCGGCAGGCGCTCGCCCACTCCAGAGCCCCGTCCAGCCGCAATCCTTAAGCCTGAGAGTTTCAAGCGGCAACTTGCCCGCTTTTGCCCCTTCGGCGCCCCATTGTTAAAGGGTCTCTCTTGCGACTTTCATCCGGATTCTTACAGCTTTATTCTACATGAAAGGCTAATCGGGTCAAGAGTGCGGCTTCAAAGGCAAAAGGGATAGGCAGACGAGTATCCAACGTCTGCCTATCCCTTCGGAGTTCGTTCCTACAGGACCTGCTCTACCACTTCAGGCCCTTGACGAAAATCCAGGCGATCGCAACGGGAGCCACGATCCGGACGATCCAGATCCAGGCCGTCTCCCAGGCAAACGGTGCCTTCCCTTCGTTCGTGGATTCTTTCTTCGCCCCTTCCAGCCAGACCCAGCCTACGAAAACGGCGATGAAAATTCCGCCGAGCGGAAGCAGGACGTTAGAAGAGATGAAGTCCATCACGTCGAGGAAATCCTTGCCCGCGATCTTCGGGAAATGGCCGCCAAGGGAAAGGGCGGACGGGATCCCGAGAGCGGTGATGATGCCGCCGAGCAGCCAGGAAGCCTTCTCGCGGGTCCATCCCAGTTCGTCCTTGAAGTACGCCACGCACACCTCAAGAAGAGAAACGGAGGAAGTCAGGGCGGCGAAAAAGAGCAGGAGGAAGAACAGGAACGAGAAGATCATCCCGCCGGGCATTTTCGCAAAGACGTTCGGCAGCGTGATGAAAGTCAGCCCCGGGCCCGCAGCCGGCTCGAGGCCGAAGGCGAAGACCGCCGGGAAAATGGCAAAACCGGCAAGGAAGGCCACCATCGTGTCAAGGAAGGTAACCGTGACCGCGGCGGAAGGCAGGATTTCCTTTTTGCTCAGGTAGGAACCGTACGTGATCATGCAACCCATTCCGAGCGAAAGAGAGAAGAACCCCTGTCCGAGCGCCGCGAAAACGGCCGCCCCTGTCAGCTTGGAGAAGTCAGGCGTCAGGTAGAACTGAAGCCCCTTCCCCGCGCCAGGAAGCGTGACAGATCGAACGATCAGGATGAGGAGAATAACGAAAAGGGCGGGCATCATGACCTTGCAATATTTCTCGATGCCTTCTCCGATGCCCTTGAAGACAATCCAGATGGTCATGACCATGAAAATGACCTGGTAGAGAACGACCTGGGTCGGGTTGGAAACGAACGCCCCAAATGCATCCCCGGCTTTGCCTTCAGCAGCAATAGCCATGAGTCCGGTAACGGACTTGATCATGTAGGCGATGGTCCACCCGGCGATGACCCCGTAGAAAGAAAGGATAATGAACCCGGCAATGACTCCCATCCAGCCGACGATGGGCCACGCGCCGCCCTTCAGTTTCTTGAAGGCCCCGACCGCGTTGAGTCCTGCACTCCGGCCGATGACGAACTCTGCGAGCATGACCGACACGCCGATCGTGAAAACGATGGCAAAATAACAGAGGACGAAGGCTCCACCACCGTTCATGCCGGTTACGTAGGGGAAACGCCAGATGTTTCCCAGTCCGACCGCGGAGCCGGCAGCTGCCATGATGAAACCGAGGCGGCTACCCCACTGTTCACGATTTTCCGTTCCGTTGCCCATGATATCCCTCCTCTAGGCTGATTGACTTCATGGATCTTCATTGCGTGCTACGGAAAAAACCGCGGTGTGGTCTCTCGCTTCACCTCCCCTCAAACACCGCCGGTTGAATACAATTGCCCGCAAGATTCGAAAATACGCAATTAAGGCAATGGCATACCCATGCGGCACGAACGCTTCGTTTCAGCCTCCCGGAGCCCTCTGTAAGGATAATCGGAGCAGCGGAATTCATCAATACCCCATTTTGAACGCTGAAGTTAACTCCACTTCCGGTAGATCTCTTCCCGTCGTGAAAACCATACCGCGTTGCTCTTCCTTGCCTTTTCCACGAGGTCTTTCCGAAGCCAGGCGATTTCAGTCGCAGGCCGGTCGTCGAGCTCGAGAATCGTTTCTCCGAAGGGGTTCAAGGCGATGCTATGACCCCCGAACTGGACCAAAGGACTTCGGTCGCATCGGTTGACTCCCACGGTAAAAAGCTGGTTTTCCATCGAACGAGCGGCGTTCAGGGTTTTCCAGATGCGGATGTGTTCCGCGGGCCAGGCTCCTACTACAACGAGAAGCCGAACCCCCTTTTCAGCCAGGTAACGGCACAATTCCGGGAACTCGACGTCGAAGCAGACCAGGACCCCTGTTTTCCAACCGAAAAGATCGCAAATTCCCAGCGTTGTCCCCGCCTTGAACCCCTCCCCCTCGAAAAAAGAAGGGAAGACGTGGATCTTGTCGTACCTCAGGATGACGTTCCCCTTCGGGCCGATCACGTGGCAACGGTTCAGCAGGCCCTCCCTGCAACGCATCGCCACGCTTCCCGCGACGATCGCCATTTCGTGCCGCTTTGCCAGTCGAGTGAATTCCGAGAGGATCAGTCCTTCTTTCCGAGCGGGATCTTCCCTTTCCCGGAGAAGGAAGGTCTGGTTCCACAACTCGGGTAGAACTGCCACCTTTGCACCGTTTTTCGCAGCCCGGTCTGTCTCTTCGACAAGAGCCTCGAGATTGGCTGCCGGGCTTTTACGGGAAATCGCCGCCTGGACGAGAGCGACCGGCAAAACCTCCATCTTCTTTCCCCTTTCTCGGTTTCCGGAACCTTCCAGCGGATTATATCGTGAACCCGTCGGCATTGACAGGAACCCCCCCTCGAAGGATGATTATGTTCCTCAGTAGCCTTAGGGAGGGAAACAAAATGTGCCTTGCCGTACCGCATGTCCTTGTCGAGATCACAGGCCCCTGCACCGCCATCGGCCGGGCTGGAACCATCGAGGTGGAAATCCGGACCGACCTGCTGGAAGGGGCTCGTCCCGGAGATCGTGTGCTGGTGCATGCAGGCTTTGCGATCGAAAAGCTCCAGCCGGAAGAAGCCACAGAGATCGAGGCCCTTTGGGAAGAAATCCGGGCTCTTTCAGGGACACGGCAAAATGGGTGAACGGACCCGAGAGAGGGTACTGGCTGCGGCCGCGGCCCTCGAAAGGCTGGCCGACCGGCCGCTGAAATTCATGGAGGTTTGCGGAACCCATACGGTCTCGGTTTACAGGTCGGGGCTGAGATCCCTTTTCCCCGAGGGTCTTTCTCTGGTTTCGGGTCCCGGTTGTCCGGTCTGCGTAACGGCCCAGGAAGAAATCGATTCCCTGATTCGGCTTTCGGCAATGGAAAAGGTAATCGTTGCAACCTACGGGGACATGCTCCGCGTCCCTGGAAGCTCGACTTCGCTGGCCGAAGCGAGGTCAAGCGGCGCCTCAGTCCGTATCGTGCTCTCCGCGGCGGAAGCCCTGGCGCTCGCCATGGACACGCCGAACCGGATCGTGGTGTTTGCGGGCGTCGGGTTCGAAACGACGGCTCCCGCCACGGCAGCCGTCGTCCTGCAGGCAGCCCGGCAAAACGTGGAGAATTTTCTGGTCCTCAACCTTCACAAGACGGTGCCCGCAGTGCTGGAAACGTTGGCATCCGATCCGGAGCTGGCCCTGGACGGGTTCCTGCTGCCGGGTCACGTCAGCACGATCCTAGGGCTTTCGCCCTACCTTCCGATTCCCGAAAAATACAACCTCGCTTGTGTTGTCGCAGGATTCGAGCCCGACCAGATCATGGCCGGGATCACCCTGCTGGCTCTCCAGAAAAGGAGCGGAGTCTTTTCCGTCCAGTGCGCGTATCGGGAGGCCGTCCGCCCAACCGGAAACCCCCACGCCAGGGAGCTGCTCGAAACCGTCTTCGAAGAGTCGGATTCAAACTGGAGGGGCCTCGGTTTGCTGCCGCGATCCGGCTTGAGGTTCCGGTCTGCCTATTCGGCTTTCGACGCAAGAATCCGCCTCGGGATTTCGGATGTCCCGGCAAGAGAGCCGGCGGGGTGCCGGTGCGGAGATGTCCTTGCCGGAAGGATTTCTCCATTTGGTTGCCCGCTGTTCGCACGGGCCTGTTCCCCCGAAACCCCCGTCGGCCCCTGCATGGTGTCATCCGAGGGAAGCTGCTCCGCCGCATACCGTTACGGAAGAGGTGAACCTTCATGAAACCGATTTCCCTTTCCCAGGGAAGCGGGGGAAGGCAAAGCCAGCGCCTTGTCAGCGCCATCCTGGAGGCCACTGGAGAAACCCCTGATTTCCCGCTCGAAGATTGCGCCTTCCTCGAAAAGGGCCTCGCTATGACGATCGATGGATACACCGTGAGCCCCCTTTCCTTCCCGGGCGGGCATATCGGCAAACTTGCCGTCTGCGGTACCCTGAACGACCTTGCCTGCAGGGGAGCAAGGCCTCTTTTTCTCGCCCTGGGGGTCATCGCGGAAGAAGGGTTCGACGAAGACGAGCTTCTCGGCTACCTTGGAGATGCCGCTGGGATCTGCCGTCAAATCGGGGTCCGGATCGTTACGGGAGACACCAAGGTCGTCCCCAAAGGGCAGCTCGATCGTCTTGTCCTGACGACGGCAGGTATCGGAAAATCCTCCCTGCCGAAAACATTGGGCATTCAATCGATCCGCGCGGGAGACTCGCTTCTCCTGACCGGTCCGATTGGCCTGCATGGAGCCACGATCGCCGCCTTGAGGTACGGCTTGGAGAGCGAAGGATTGGCCTCCGATTGCGCCCCCTTGTGGGAAACGATCGAAGGCATCCTGGATTTTGACGGGCTTAGGGCCATCCGGGACTGCACCCGCGGTGGTCTCGCGACGGTGCTTTGTGAATGGGCGGAATCTTCCGGCCTTGGAATGGAGATCGAAGAAGCTGCAGTCTGCGTTCCCGCTCCTGTCGCTTCCGTATGCGACCTCCTCGGTTTCGACCCGTTCCACCTGGCTTGCGAAGGCTGCATGTTGATCGCTGTTTCGCCGGAAGAAACAGAACCCGTCCTGGATAGGCTCCGCCGATCGAAGTACGGGGAATTTGCATCCAGGATCGGCATCGTTACGGAGAAGCACCCCCGGTGGGTCACGCTGAACACACGGTTTGGAGGATCCAGGATTCTCGACATGCCTGTCGGTGAAATCTTGCCGCGAATCTGCTAATGCTCTCCAGCGCAGAGACGGAAAACAAAAAAGCGGGGCTTCGCCCCGCTTTTTTCACCTTGCCCGGATCATCAGCTTGATTGCCGTGCGTTCCATTCCGTCGATCTCGATTTCCGAAAAGGCCGGGATACAGCAGATATCGATCCCGTTCGGAGCCAAGTACCCCCTTGCAACCACGATGGCCTTCACTCCCTGGTTGACGGCACCGGCACCGATCGCCTGAATTTCGACTTCCCTCCCGGAACGGACGATTGCCGCAATAGCGCCGGCCACGGTCTTGGGATCGCTCGTTGCCCCTACCTTCAGCGTTTCGTCAGCCATGTTTCCACGTCCTTCAACGTCGATTCTCCCCGCCTCTGAATCAGTCGAGGGGGACGTCGATCCTTCGGATCTCAAAGGCCCTTCCGGTCTCATCGTCGATCTCGACGAGCACCGCGTTTAGCCGGATCTCTTCTTCGCAGACCTCGAACTTCGTGGGCATTCCGGTAAGGAAACGGGGCAGGACCCCGTCTTTTCTCATGCCGATGACCCCTCCGTGTCCGCCCGTCATTCCACAATCCGTCTGGTAGGCCGTTCCTCCGCGCAGGATGGTCTCGTCCGCGGTTTGAACATGCGTGTGGGTTCCAATCACGGCAGATACCCTCCCGTTAAGGTATAGCCCCAGAGCCTTCTTTTCCGAGGTGGCTTCCGCATGAAAATCAACCAGAATGCAGGGAGGCATGTTCTCATCCTGGAGGATCGCGTCCGCCGCCCTGAAGGGGCAGTCGATCATCGGCATGAAGACCCTCCCCTGAAGGTTGACCACTGCAAGCCGCCTGTCTCCTCGCCCCAGGATGGCAACTCCTTGTCCCGGGCATCCTGGGGGGTAATTCGCAGGCCGCAGGATACGCTTTTCGCCCGCCAGGATTTCCAGGAATTCGCGTTTGTCCCAGACGTGGTTTCCGGAAGTCATGCAATCCACCCCGAGGTCCAGGATTTCGCGAAAGACCCTTTCCGTCAGGCCAAAACCGGCAGCTGCATTTTCGCCGTTTGCAAGGACGAAATCAAAAGGCCCGTCTTCCTTCCTGAGACGCGGCAGAAGGGCCGCAACGGCCCTCCTGCCCGCACTACCGACGATGTCGCCGATAAAAAGGATCTTCATGTCGTTCCTACTTCGCGTATTCGAAGGCCCTGGATTCCCGGATGACGGTCACCTTGATCTGTCCCGGGTATTTCATTTCGTTCTCGATCTTCCTGGCGATGTCGTAGGCCAGCTTCTGGATTTCCCCGTCATCGGTTATTCCAGGGTTCACCATGATCCGCACTTCTCTACCGGCCTGCATCGCAAAGGCCTTCGTGACTCCGTTGAACGTCTTCGCGATCTGTTCGAGCTTTTCCAGCCGTTTGACATAGGCATCCAGGCTCTCCCGCCTGGCCCCAGGACGTGCCGCGCTGACCGCGTCTGCCGCAGCCACAAGAACCGCGTAGAGGGTTTGAGGTTCTTCGTCTTCGTGGTGCGATGCAATCGCGTTGACAACCTCCAGGCTTTCGCCGTGGCGCCTTGCCAGGTCGGCCCCGATCATCGCGTGAGGCCCCTCCACCGCATGATCGACGGCCTTCCCGATATCGTGCAGAAGTCCGGCCCGTCGTGCCAGCGCCTCGTCGAGCCCCAGCTCGGCTGCCATGATGCCTGCGATGTGCGCTACCTCGAGGCTATGTGCAAGGGCATTCTGGCCGTAGCTGTTCCTGAAACGCAACTGCCCGAGGATGTTGAGCAATTCAGGATGCAGGTTCTTTACACCGGCCTCCAGGAGAGCGTTCTCGCCGGCCTCCAGGATCATTTCCTCGACATCCTTCCTCGCCTTGTCGACAACTTCCTCGATTCGAGCCGGGTGAATCCGCCCATCGACGACGAGCCTTTCAAGGGAAAGGCGTGCTACCTCCCGGCGAACGGGGTCGAAACTGCTCAGCGCAACCGCCTCTGGAGTGTCATCGACGATCAGGTCAACTCCCGTTATGGTTTCGAAGGTCCGGATGTTGCGCCCTTCTCGGCCAATGATCCTGCCTTTCATTTCGTCTGAAGGGAGACTGACAACACTTACGGCGATTTCCGAAGTCTGCTCTACCGCACATCTTTGAATCGCGGTCGTGATGTATTCCCGGGCCTTTCGTTCGGATTCCCTTTTTGCCTTTTCCTCGAGCTCCTTGAGCCGGAGCCCGATGAAGTGGCCGGCTTCCTCTTCCACTTCCTTCAGGAGAATGGCCCTGGCTTCCTCCCGGGTTAAAGCTGCGACTTCTTCCAGGCGTTCGATTTGCTGCCGTTTCAGCGCTTCGATTTCATCAAGCCTTCTCTGTGCCTCTTCCTGCTTTGCCCTGAGTTCTTCTTCCTTCTTTGAGAGGGATTCCAGTTTCCGATCAAGGTTCTCGTCCTTTTGTTCGAGCCTTCGCTCTTGCCTCTGGAGTTCGGCTTTCCTTTCGCGGATTTCGCGATCCGCTTCCTGCTTCAGCCGTTGAATTTCTTCCTTGCCCTCCGCGAGAAGCTCCTTTTTCCGGGCCTCCCCTTCGGAAATCGCGTCCTTGATCAGCTTCTGGGCTTGAGTCCCGGCTCCCTGCAAAGCCCTCTCGTCCTGGTACCTTCGCAACAAATATCCAATGGCAAGGCCGAAAGCGACACCTGCCACAAGTGCAATAAACGACATGCTTCTTTCACCCCTGTTCATTTGTCAAAGTACGGCATGCTGCCTGATTGTCGTTTGTCGTTGACAGAACACCGTGAGTCCGAGCGTATTCTATCTTCTATTCCGCTCCTGGACAAGAAGAATTCAAGGCTTTCCAGGCCTCCCTGGAGGAGAATCCCCTTCTCGCCAGCCTCGCTGCGATCCGCCTGTCATCGACGCCGTTTTTCCTCCATTCGCGCACCAGCTCTTCCGCGGCCCTGGGATCCACCGACTCCTCGATGGCCTCCTTTGCAACGGGCCCGCTGATGCCCCGCCGTCGCAGTTCTTGCCGGAGCCGGGCTGGGCCCCAGCCCGAGTGCCCTTCGACAAAGAGGCGTGCGTAAAGGGGATCGTCCAGGAAGCCGGCGACCTCGAGTTCTGCAAGGATTTCCTCCGCCTCTTGCTCCTCGGCCCCTTTTTTTCCCAGCCATCGCCGTGCCTCCAGGACCGTCTTCGGCCACCTCGAAAGATGAGCGGCCAATGTCTCTCGAAGTCGTGATTTTCGGCTCATTCCCATCATCCCAGAAAGGGGATGCCGGTGAGGGCCTCACCCGGGTCCGCGCAAACCCATGAAGAAAAAGCCAGCAACCCGTCTTCAGGCCTCAACCTACCGGCTTCATCCCTGGCCCTTTCAAGCAGGATTCTATCGCGCGAAGGGTCGGCAAGCTTGAATTCAGTCACCCCGTGCTGCCGCACTCCGCACAGGGCACCGGGTCCTCTCAGGCGCAAGTCCGCTTCGGCAAGGGCAAACCCGTCTGTTGTCTGCAGGAAAACCGACAGCCGCTCTACCGTGCCTTCGCTTCGTGACGGAACGAGGAGCACGCAGGCGCCTTCCCGTTGACCGCGTCCCACGCGGCCCCGAAGCTGGTGGAGTTGGGATAGCCCGAAGCACTCCGCATTCTCCACCACGATCACCGTCGCCCCGGGGAGGTCGATCCCGACCTCAACGACCGTTGTTGAAACCAGGATCTTCGTTTCACCGTCCTCAAACCGCCTNACGGCTTCCTCTTTCTCGTNCGGTGCCATTTTTCCGTGTATCCAACCCGACGGGAGATCCGGCAGCTCTTTCTGGATGCACTGNAACCTTTCCCGGACGGGAACAGCCTTCCGCGGCACCTTTTCTTCCAGGAGGGGGCAGACCCAGAGAACCTGGCCCCCNGAGGCAACTTCCTCCCGGACCCGGCAAAAAAGGCCCTTTAGGTCCCGTTTTTCGAGGAGACAGGTTCGAACCGGCTTTCTTCCCGGGATCCTGCCGTTCAAACGGGTCAGGTCCAGCTCTCCATAAGCGGTCAAGGCGAGCGAGCGCGGTATCGGTGTGGCCGACATCACCAGGAGGTGGGGCGAATTCCCTTTTCGAACGAGTGCAGCTTTTTGTGAAACTCCGAAACGGTGCTGTTCGTCAATGATCACCAGCCCCAGGTTTTTCCATTCGGTCTTTTCCTGGAAAAGGGCCTGCGTGCCGAAGAACAGACCCGGAACGCACGCCTCGGCCGGAGAAAGGCGTTTTCCCTTCCCCCGGGAGGTTTCCTTTCCCGCCAGGAGCCAGCAACCCACTCCGACCGAGGAAAAAAGCCCCGCAGCCCTCGTGTGAAGCTGTCTCGCGAGCACTTCGGTCGGGGCCATAAAAGCCACCTGCTGCCCGGATTCGATGGCGGCCATCGCCGCTCCGAGTGCCACGGCCGTCTTGCCGCTGCCCACTTCTCCGTGGAGAAGGCGCCTCATCGGAACGGAACTCTCCAAGTCCTTCAAGATTTCTCCAAGGGCCCTTTCCTGGTCTTCCGTCAGTCGAAATGGCAATCCTCTTTCAAGGAATGATTTCGTCCGTTCTCCCGCGTGAATGACCGGTGCCTTCCTGAGGAATGCCTCCTCGAGCCGGGCCTTCCGGTGCTTCACCTGCAGCTGGAAAAGCTCCTCGAAGACGATTCTTTTCCTTGCAGCCCTCCAGGCTTCTTCATTCGGCGGGAAATGGAGGGTTTCGATCGCTTCCCGCAAGCCCACGAGCCCCTGGCGTCTTCTCAGTTCCCCGGGGAGGGTTTCCTCGAGCAAGCGGCCACCCTGTCCCCGAATCAGATCCCTCATGATCCTTCTGAGGGTCTTCTGTCTCAACCCGGCTGCGAGGGGATAGACCGGGAGGATCCCCGTTTCCGGGAAGGCTTCGTTTTCAAGGATCTCGAAGCCGGGATTGGTCATTTCCCAGCCGCCCCTTCCTTTTTCGGCCCTGCCGTAGATCGCAATTCGCGTCCCTTCAAAAAGCCGGGAAACCACGCCGGAGGCGTTGAACCATTTGACGAGGAGGGTCTCGCCGTGATCTTCGAAGACCGCGGAAAGAACGGACCGGACTCCGCCTTTCCCGTGCCTGACCCCTCTCGAGAACTCAAGGGAGGTAAGCGTCCCCACCAGAAGCGCCGGTTTTCCCTCCTCCAGCTCGTGGATGGGGACGATCCGGCGCCGATCCTCGTATCGCTTCGGGAAATACAGAAAGAGGTCCCTCAGGGTGCTCACCCCAAGCGACCTCAGGATCCTTTCACGGGTTTTCCCGACACCTTTCAGCGTCAGGATCGAAGATTCAAGTCCCGGTGTTTCCTTCACCTTTTTTCTTCCGGTTTTTGGTTGTCCGAAACGAGGCCCACGAGGGTTTCGAACTTCGAAAGCGTCCCTCTCATTTCAGCAACAAACTGCTGCCGGACCTGGCTTAGTCTGCCGATTTCCCGTTTTTGCTCCTCGATCCTCATCCTGGCTTCCTCGAGGATCGAGTCGGCTTTGGCCCGAGCCTCCTTCAGCGTTAGCTCAGCCTGCTGTGCAGCCGACTTGATCTTTTCTTCCGCGCTCTGTTGGGCGAAAAGAATCGCCTCGTTCAGCGAATGTTTCAGTTCACGGCATTCCCGGATCTGCTCTTCGGCAACTTCAAGTTTCCGTTCCAAGTCGCGGATCTTTTCCACATACCCCTGGACACTTTCGGCCACCTTGTCCAGGAATTCGTCAACCTCCTCCGGGTCATAGCCTCTCAAGGCCCTTTTGAAGGATTGCTGCTGGATGTCGATCGGGGTGAAAAGGCCGTTCATGCCTCGCTCGCCTCCTCTTCCTCCTCGGCTATCGGTTCTCCGGAAACCGGCCGCTCCTCCCAAGTTTCCAGCAGGCGGCTGTGCGGCGTCGCAAGAAATACCCCGGGAGAAACACGGATCACCTTCCCCTGGGTGGAGTAAACAGCTCCGCAGACAAAGTCGAGAAGGCCCTGTCCCGGTTCCAGGTCGACCGGGCGGAGATCCAGGATGACCATTTGGCCCATCCGGAGAGCTTCCAGAATCTCTTCCTTCCTTTCGATGGCCGTCTGCCCTCTCACGAGGATCACAGCCGGTTTCCCGATGGCAGGCTGGAAAACCCTCCGTTTCCGTTCTTCCCAATCTGTGCCGCGCAGTTCTTCCTCATCTTCGTATTCGTCGTCTTCTTCGATAAGGCCAAGAAATGCCAGGAGCTTTTCCCACAAAATACCCCCACCTCCCCTACTCCCTCGGCCCAAAAAGGGCTCGTCCGAGACGCACACAGGTGCTGCCCTGCTCGATGGCAGTCTCGAAATCATCCGACATGCCCATCGACAAGACGGGCATTTCCAATCCAAAAGCCTTCGACACCCTATCCCGCAACTCTCTCAGCCGGCAAAAGGACGCAGCGACATCCCGCGGGTCTTCGAAAAGCGGGCCTACCGTCATCAGGCCCCGGACAGAGAGACGCGGGCAACGTTGAAGCACGCCCTCCAGGAGTTCTTCGAGCCTATCCGGTGAAACCCCGTGTTTCGAGGGTTCCCCGGAGGTGTTCACTTCGACCAGGACTTCGATCTTCCGGTCGGTTTCAGAAAGGATCCGTTGAAGGTCTAGGGCAAGCTCCAGGCGATCCAGTGAATCGATCCTGGAGAACAGGTCGAGTGCCTTCCTGGCTTTGTTTCTTTGAAGGTTCCCGATCAACCTCCATTCTGCCCTGCGCTCCGTGGGCCACGCGGTAATTTTCCCCAGGGCTTCCTGAACGCGGTTTTCGCCGAAAAGCCGCAAACCGGCCTCCCACGCCTCGAGCAATTCGGCAAGCCCACGAGTCTTGGTCACCGCCAGGAGCTCGATTTCCTCGGGCTTTCTCCCGGATCGGCGCGCGGCTTCCTCGATTCTCGAGCGGATTTCCGCAAGTCGCTGATTCAGATCGGTCACCAGAGCAAAACCTTCCTTTCCGCCCCTGCTTCGGCTCGGCTCAGGACAAGATCGCCTGCCCGGAGTCCATTTGTGACGAGGAAACGGGAACCGGGAAGCGGCTGACCGAGCACGGGGAGGTATTCTAGCTTGCCCGAGACAAAAGCGAAGACTCCCAATTTCCCCTCCTTCTGCAGGATTGCGCTCTCCGGCAGCACAATCCCTTTTTTTTCTCCCTGGAAAAATTCGAATTCCCTCTCCCTTGAAACAGCGATCCAAAGGGGAAAGACGGGCAGGCTCAAGTAGGCTTTCACCTTCGGACCGAAGTCCTGCACCGCCCTTACCGTGGCCCGTTGCGGCCTCTCTCCTGCAAGCGAGAAACGGAGAATCCCGTTTCCGATCTGTCTTCTCACCGCTTCGTCCGCATCCACGTAGGCGATCGCCCTCAATTCCTGGGGCTGCGGGAGGATTTTTCCCACCGGGTCTCCCCTCCCGACTCGGCTGCCTTCCCCAATCCTCCTGAACTTTGAAACGGCTGGAAGCTGACCATCTCCAGGCCACAGGTCGGAGAAATTCCACTTTCCCTCAAGCCCGTCCAACCCAGGCAGGAAATATCCCGACTGCGGCGCCCGGATAACTGCTTTGCGATTTCCGGAAATCACTTCCGCGACGGTTTCGCCCTTTGAAACCCGAACAGGCTCCACTCCCTGCGGGTAATGCACGGCTCCGTCCAATGGGGAGGCAAGGACGGATTCGCTCCACAGGAGGACCGTCCTGGCCTTTGTCTTTTCATGGATCGAAAAAGGTTCCGCGACGGCAAATTCAGGGCGCATCGAATTGAAATTCGACCACCAGGCAAGGTATGCCGATGCGCTCCCCGCCAGGATCACCGCCAGCAGGGCCCAATATCCCCAGCGCACGTTCGGTTTCCTGCCCTGTTTTCCGTTGACCGCGGGGTTCCTGTCCATTCCCGGGCCCTCCTGCTTTAACTTTAATCGCATTTGGAAAAATCGCAACTCCTGCAGCGCGTACAACCCTCGCTGTGGATTAAGGAAGAACCGCAGCAGGGGCACATCTCGACGGTTGATTCCTCGACCTTGAAGCCCCCCGCCTTTTCCAACCCCCTGGCGATCGCATCCGGAAGGCTCAGGATGATTCCGTCTTCCTCCCACACCGGCTGGCTTCCGCCGATTCCCTTGAGCTGGCTGACGACTTCTTCGACGGGCACTCCGCTTCGAAGCGCCAGCGAGATCAGGCGGCCCAAGGCCTCCGTGTGAGCCTGCGTGTCCTTGCCTGATTTTCCCAGCGTCGCGAAGACTTCGAACGGCCTTGAGTCCATTTCGTTTACCGTGAGGTAGAGGTTGCCGAAGGCAGTCGGGATCTTGACCGTTGTTCCCCGGAGCATCGCGGGCCTGCGTCTCGGCACGGTCTTTGCTTCGGTTTTGGGGGGTTCGGCCTTCTCCTTGAGTCCTGAGTACAGGACCTGGTTTTCCTTGCAGCGGTCCCGGTAGACTGTGATCCCCTTGCACCCCGAATCGAAGGCAAGCCAAAATGCCTGGCGAATCTCCTCCAGGCCCGCTTCGTTCGGAAAATTGATCGTCTTGCTGACTGCGTTGTCGGTGTACTTNTGAAAGGCCGCCTGCGTCCTGACGTGATCTTCAAAATGAATTTCGTGGGAGGTCCGGAAGACCCTCTTGAAATCTTCCGGGAGATCAAGCCCTTTCAGCGAGCCTGACTCCCCGATCGCCTCGATCAGTCCCGGGCGCATGAGCCCCGCTTCCTCGAGCTTCCTTAAAAGGATGCCGTTTACGACGTTCAGGGTTTCCGTTTCGAAGGTTTTCCGCTGGTAGGCTAGCGCGAAAACGGGCTCGATGCCGCTCGAGCAGTCTGCCAGGATCGAAAGGGTTCCTGTCGGGGCGATCGTCGTCACCGTCGCGTTTCTCATTTTTTTCCCCAATTTCTCCCAAAGGCTGCCCTTCCAGTTGGGGAAGCAGCCCCTTTCCTCGGCCAATGCCTCGCTAGCGGCGTGCCCCTTCGACTGGATGAACGACATGACCTCCTCGGCAAGCTCCAGCGATTCACGGCTCCCGTAAGCAATCCCCTTTTCAAAGAGGACCTCAGCCCATCCCATGATCCCTAGGCCGATTTTCCGGTTCTTCCGGCTCATCTCTCCTATCGCCGGCAGGGGATAATGGTTCATCTCGATGACATCGTCGAGGAAGCGAACCGCCGTCTCGATCGTACCCGCCAGGGCCTCCCAGTCGAAATCCCCGTCACTGCCCAAAAACCGGACCAGGTTGATCGATCCCAGGTTGCAACTCTCGTAGGGAAGAAGGGGCTGTTCCCCGCAGGGATTCGTCGAATCGATCCGGCCGATGTGCGGCGTCGGGTTTTTTTCGTTGATCCGGTCGAGGAAAACCAGTCCGGGATCTCCGGTGGCCCATGCCGATTGGACCAGCAAATCGAAAATTTCCGCAGCCTTGACCGTGGAAACGGTCTTCCCGGTTCGGGGGTTTCGTAGTTCCCAATCCGAGTCTTCCTTGACCGCCCGCATGAAGGAATCCGGCACTCCCACCGAGAGGTTGAAATTCGATAGTCTTCCGCGGGCCGTCTTTGCCCGGATGAAATCGAAGATGTCCGGATGGGTGACTTCCAGGATCCCCATGTTGGCTCCCCTTCGCATCCCTCCCTGCTTCACGACTTCCGTCGCCTCGTTGAAGAGTTCCATGAAGGAAATCGGACCCGAAGCAACCCCGGATGTCGATCGAACGCGATCTCCAGCAGGCCGGATTCTCGAGAAGTTGAACCCCGTTCCGCCCCCGCTCTTGTGAACAAGGGCCGTCGCCTTCAGCGTATCGAAGATTTCTTCCATGCTGTCCCCGATCGGCAGGACGAAGCAGGCCGAGAGCTGCCCCAGTTCGGAACCCGCGTTCATCAGCGTCGGAGAGTTCGGTAGGAATTGCAGGGATGCCATGATCTCGTAAAATTCTGCAGCTCGCTTTTCCCGATCCTGGTTCCAGGCTTCCTCTGCAGCCGCGACTGAAGTGGCAACCCGCCACAGCATTTCCTCCGGGGTTTCAAGGACATTTCCTTCTTCGTCCTTGCGCAGGTACCGTTTTTCAAGGACCTTGATCGCGTTCTTGGAGAAAACCGCGTTCTTTCCGTCCGCCTTCATCGTGAGGCCCCCCTCATGGAATCATCGTCGATCCCATTATCTTCCGGAACGCCCCCTTCTACAAGGGATAAAACACAACATATAGGGGGAGTGGATTTTCTACCCCTACTCCTGTTGCCACACCAAGTCATTCGAATCCCAACAGTCTGCCGAGAGCTTCGAGGTCGGGAACCGTTTTCCAAGCCCCCGCCGCGGACAATTCCCCTTCTCCGTGATTCCCGGACGTAATTCCCACGACCCTGACACCGGCTGCGATTCCGGTCTTTACGTCGATGTCGGTGTCCCCGACAAACACGGCGCCTTCGGGACGCACGTTCAGCAGTTTCAGCCCTAGCTCCAGGGAGTCCGGAAACGGTTTCGGCCTTTCCACGGATTCAAGCCCGACGATTGCCTCGAAGTAAGAAGCCAGACCTACCGCTTCAACCGAAACCCGGGCATACCGTCGGTTCGTCACGACTCCACGCCGGATTTTCTTCCGCCCCAGCCTTTCGAGCAGCAAGATGGCTCCAGGAAACGGTTTCAGCTCGCTCCTTTCCAGGGCACTGTACCGATTCCTGTAATGCTCGAGCCATTCCGGCCTGAAATCCCCCCAAACTGTTCTCCAGGCCGCTTCGATCGGCAAACCGATGGTGGAAAGAACCTGCTCCCGGGAAACCCTCGGGAGGCCCAGGTCTTCCGCCATCCCGTTCATGCAGCGTGTAATCGCATGACTGCTGTCGATCAGGGTCATGTCAAAATCGAACAGAACCGCCTCGATCTTCTGCTTCATGCCTGGACCTCCAGCAGGAAACCTTTCAGGTAATCGCTTTCAGGGAAGTTCAGGCTCACGGGGTGATCCTGCGGCTGGTGAAATTCGGCCATGACGCGGCATTCCCTTTTGACGTCCCTTGCCGCTTCCGAAAGAACGTCCAGCAGGACTTCCCTCCCGAACGCCTGGCTGCAGGAAAAAAAAAGCACCGATCCGCCCTCCGCGGTCATCTTCAAGGACCTGACGGCCAGTTCCTTGTATCCCCTCCTGGCTCCCTCCAGCTGTTTCCTCGAAGGGGCAAAAGGCGGGGGGTCCATGATGACGAGGTCGAAGGACCTTTTCCGCTCGTCCAGTTCTTTCAGGCGGTCAAAGACATTACACTCTTCCAGGACGACATTCCCGGATTCTCGGAATCCATTCAGCTCGAGATTGTCTTTCGCTACCCCCAGGGCTTCTGCGGACTGGTCCAGGGCCAGGATTTCGCTTGCGCCCCAGTGCAAGGCATGGATGGAAAAATTCCCGGTGTAGGAAAAGGCGTCCAATACCCTTGCCCCGGGACAAAGAGGCTGAATCAGGTTCGGAGCCTTTCGGACATCGAGGTAGAGTCCCGTTTTCTGGCCTTTGAAGGGGTCGACCAGGCTTTTGATTTCACCGGCTCGTACCGGGAAGGGAATATTGGCCGGCAACTTGCCGTAAAGAAGTTTCTTTTCCCTTGGAATTCCCTCGTTTTCAAGGTATTTCGCTTCATTCCGCAGAACGAGGGCATCGACTCCCGGGTACCCGGCCAGGACCTTCGCAAGGATATCCAGGGACCGGTACATTCCGGCGCATAGTGTCTGGACAACGACAACCGGGCCGTACCTGTCGACAACCAGGCCCGGCAGCCCGTCGGCTTCGCCGTGAACCCACCGGTAAGCATCCTCCCCTTTTCCGAGGAAGGGGCGCCTTCTCTTCTCCGCTTCCTGGACCCGCTTTTCAAACAGTCTTTCCAGGTCCGGCCGTTCGGCTTTCCAGGAAAGGATCCTGACGCACAGGGAAGCTCCGGGACTGAACAACCCCCATCCCAATACGCTGCCCTTCGGCGTGGTGACCGGAATTAGTGCCCCGTTCTGCTCCTCCATGGGCAACCTGTCGAAATCTCCCCGGAAAAACCAGGGATGACGGCCAGGGATTTTTTCAAGGCCTTTCCGGCCCAGTACGGCTTGCTTCAGCGGCATCACGACCTCTTTTCTCCCCGTTCCGAGGGGAAACGAACCTGTGAAAGCGGGGCTTCTCCCCGAGCGAAACGTTCCAGGTTGTTTTTGATAAATCGGGCAACTCCTTGAAGTCCTTCGTCGGTCACTCCCCCGATGTGCGGGGTCGCCACCACGTTGCTTCGCCTCAGCAGGGGATCGTTCGGGTCCGGAGGCTCAATCCAGAAAACGTCGAGGCCGGCCCCGGCAATTTCTCCTTCGTCCAGCGCAGCCTCCAGGTCCTCCCTTACGACAAGCCCCCCTCGAGCGACGTTCACCAGGTACCCTTTCGGTCCGAGAGCCCGGAGTATCTTCCGGTCTACGATATGAGCCGTGTCTTCGTTCAGGGGAAGGGCAAGCACGAGAAAGTCGGCACCGGCCACTGCTTTTTCCAGTTCTTCGAGAGGATGCACCGTTTGAATGCCCCAGGCCCGAAATTCCGGCCGAACGGTCCTGTTCACGCCGACAATTTCCATTCCAAGACAAAGCAGCCTCTCGGTGATGCATTGGCCCAATCCTCCCAGCCCGACCACGCAGGCCTTGCGCTTCCAGAGCGCAATCCCTTTCGGGGCATGGACCCGCCCGATCTTCAGCAGGTTTTCCTGGGCTCTCGGAAAACGCCTAGCCAGCAGAAGCATCAGCAAAAGGGCGATTTCCGCGACACTTTCAGCATTTCCCGTTCCTCTCGATGGGACGTTGCAGACGGTGATCCCGCGTTTTGAACAGGCCTTCAAATCGACCCCTTCGATTCCGGTACCCCATTGCTGGACCAACTTCAGTGAAACCGCCCTCGCCAGGAACTCTTCGTCCAGGGCCCTTGGGGCAGTGACGAGGACTTCCGCCCAGGGAAGCGCTTCGTCGACCTCGTTGTCCCTGGCAACCCGGACCTCCATGCCGTCGAAGAGGGAGAGGAAACTCTCCTTGATCCGATCGAACGCACTCCCGGCAAAAAGGACTTTCATTCCCTGTTCCTCCTCTCAAGGTGTTGGGGGCGACACGAAACGTTCCAGGCACGCGAAAGCCTGGTGGTTGTGGATGCTCTCCTCGCTGAGGACGGAAACCCGGTACCACTTGATCCTATCGTCCCGATCAAGTCTAACCGATACTTCCCGAACAACGTCTTCCACGAACCTGGGGTTCAAAAATGCCATTTCCGTAAGGGCTTTCTCGTCTTCCCTCTTCACGAGCGTCAAAACGGGCGCTGATGCCGACTGTTCGGCAACGGAAACCAGATCCTCGATCCAGACGAGCCTCCTCATCCGGATTTCGATTTCGACTCGCGCCCTCTGGTTGTGGGCACCGTATTGCGAGATCTCCCTTGAACAGGGACACAACGTCTGGACCGGAACCCCGACCTTCAGGACGAAATCGAACTGTTGTGCTTTCATCGCCCAGAACTCGACGTCGGTGCGGGTATAGCTCTCGGCCCTGCTGACCGGAGCTGCCCGCCGGACAAAATAGGGGAAGGCGATCGCAACTTCGGCTTCAGGCGCGGCAAGCTGTTCCTTAAGAGCATCCACGATTTCTTCCAGGTTTCCCAGGGTCATCTTCCCCCTGCACGTTTCGAGCACCTCGATAAAGCGGCTCATGTGGGTGCCGCGAAAATCCTTGGGAAGGGAGACGGACATCCTGACCGTTCCAGTGACGTGCTGGACGTTCTCGTTCGGGTCCATCACTGCCAGGGGATAGGAAACCCCACTGACGCCAACCCGGTCGATCGGGATGTTCCGGGTGTCCCGTTCACTCTGGACGTCCCTCATTCGAGATCCTCCCGGGTCAGGATCGCCGAACAATCCTTCGTTTCCCAGACTTCGATCTCGCAAAGGCTGCATCCCATTTGCCGGATCCCCTCTTCCATTGATCTCCAAATCCATGCCGCGATGTTCTCCGCAGTCGGTTGAGGCATCAGTTCGTTCAGGTAGGCATGGTCCAGCCTGGAAAGGACCCTGTCTTCCGTCAGCCTCTTCAGCTCCGCGAAATCCAGGACCATTCCCTCCCGGTCCGGTTTCCCCTGGACCGTCAGGGAAAAAGCGTAGGTGTGACCGTGAAGCCTTTCACACTTGCCGTGGTAGGATTCGAGTTTATGGGCCGCATCAAAGGAAAAGGTCCTCCTGATTTTCATGTTCATTCCTCCGTTTTCGGGATCCTCGGCTCTTCCGCAATACTGTAGTCCAGCAGCCCCTGGGAGGCCTCTGCGTCCTGGACCGACAACCCCAGGGCCTTTTTCATCCAGGTCGCGTTCCGAACCGCATAGTCGCCGTAACAGTTATTGAACATCACAAAAAGCCTTTCTACCCTGGCAGATATTTCAAGAACCCGGTTCTTCCAGGGACGCAGTTCTTCCGGTGAATAAAGATACCGGAACTTTTCGGAAACCCCGGCTCCCCTTTTCTCCCATGCCGCAGCATTGCGGCCGTGGAACCGGATCACGCTCCCCCAGCTTGCGGTGATCGGCCATTTCGGTGGGACCGTCCAGGAAAGCGACGGCTCGTCCACTGCAACGTAGGCCATGTTCAGGTCGCGAAGGGTTCCCAGGAACCGTTCCCCGGAGCTTCCCTCGAGCCATTTCCCGTTCCTTGCTTCGACGGCGATCCGAAGGGGCCCGGATACTTCCCGTACCCGATGCAGGTACTTTTCCAGTACGCGGGAAAACTCGATTCCAGGCGGGAACTGAAATAGAAGGTACCCCATCTTCCCGGTTGCCTCAAGCGGAGCGATGCTTCTGCGGAACTTTTCCCAGATTTCAAGGAGTAGGCTCCTCGGAAAGTCGCGGAGGGTCAACCTGTCGGACTTGCCGTGCATTCTGATCTCCGACAACGCCCAGGGCGGAACGTGCCTCCGGTCAACGGTATGCAGGGTAAAAAGGCCGTAAACTTTTACATTGAAGAGAAACCCCTTTTGAGTCCTTGCGACCCACTTCCAGGCAGCGGTCTCCTCGGGAATGGCGTAATAGGTGCTGTCGACTTCCACGGTATCAAATCGCGAAGCGTAAAAGCGCAAGCGCTTTTCGGCGCTTCGGGCTTCGGCAGGGTACCATCCACTTTTCACCAGCCCGGGGTCAGTCCAGGAACAACAGCCGACACGAAGAATCCCCATTTTCCCTCCCGTGGGGCGGTGCCCCGAACCTATTATACGGAATCCTCTTCCCCAGTGTTTTCCCCNTTGTGATAGACTCCGAATGGATGAAAGGAGTGAGACCAAGAATGGAACTCAAAGGCATCTTCGCCCCGATCCCGACCCCTTTTCAAACGGGCGGGACAATTGCCTGGGACGCTCTTGACGAAAACCTTGAAAAATGGCTTTCCTCTCCCTTGCACGGACTCGTTGTCGGGGGCTCCAACGGCGAATTCCCCTTCCTCTCCTTTGCCGAGCGGGTCGACCTGACCGCACGCGTCGTGTCCCGAACCAAAGGAAGGATACCGGTTATCACCGGCGTGCACTGCCCGAGCCTTTCCGAAACACTGGAACTTTGTCGGGCCGTTTCAGACGCCGGCACCGATGCGGTCCTTGCGCTCCCACCCCATTATTACAAGGGACAAAACACGGTCGAAACCTTGAGATCCTATTTCTGGAAGCTTGCAGACAGTTCTCCCGTACCGGTCGTCCTCTACAACATGCCGGCAAACACGGGTTTCAACCTGACACCGGAGTGTGTCAGGGAAGTCTCCGCACACCCTTCGATCATCGGCATCAAAGACACGTCCGGCGACATCGTACAAATCGCGATGCTCTGCTCCGAAGCCAGGCAAGGGTTTTCCGTATTCGTCGGATCAGGGGGCTTCTTCCTCGCCGGGTTGGCCGTCGGTTGCACGGGCGGAACGCTGGCGATCTCGAACATCCTGCCGGCTGCCTGCAACCGCCTTATGAACCTTTTTCTTGCGGGTAAGATCGAGGAAGCCAGGGAGATCCAGCATCGGCTTCTTCGCCTGAATCACGCCGTCACCAAGGGATACGGTATCGCGGGGCTGAAGGCAGCCGTGGACGCCATAGGCCTTTACGGGGGGCCTTGCCGTTTGCCGCTCCTGGAGCTGGACCCGCTTGCCCGGCAAACAGTCATCCAACTTCTCACGGAAACGAAATACCTCGACAAGGAGGCATGGCGATGAAAGGGACAACGGTGCTTTTTGGAAGTCCACGGCGTGGGGGAAACAGCGAAAGCCTGGCGGAAGCCTTCCTTCGTGGAGCCGGTGAAAAAGCGGGGGAAATCTTCCGATTTCACCTGGAAGAACCCAATGCTATATCGGGCTGCATGGATTGCAGGCAATGCTGGACTGGCGGGAAACCCTGCGTGCTGGACGATTCGATGCGGGAGATCTACGAGGCTCTCAGGCGGTCCGAGTTGATCCTGTTCGTATCTCCGCTTTACTGGTACACCTGGAGTGGACAGATCAAGCTCGCGATTGACCGATTCCTTCCTTTTGTTTCCGAGAACGCGCTTTACACCCTGAAGGGGAAAAAATCCATCCTTTTCTCCACCGCGGGAGACACCGACCCGGACTGTTTCGATGGCCTCCGTTTCGCCTACCGCGCTTCCTGCGAACTGCTCGGCCTGGAAAGCCTGCTCGAACTCCTGGCGCACGGAATCTACCGCCGGGGGGACATCGATGGGACCGAATGGCTGGATCGAGCCGAACGATTCGGCAAGAGTCTATGAAAAATGGCTCCCGTTGAAGAGGGCCGCCTCGGGGGCGGCCCTCTTTTTTTCATATAGGGACAGAAGAAGCCTTCTTTGTTATTAAAACAGCCATTTTAATGGTCTATGATAGTTTCGCAGTTGCATTATTGCTTTCTTTCTGCTATTTATGTTCCATCACAGAGCAAGGGGGGAGAACACGATGATGGAACTACGACCATCTTCAACGTTCGGGGAACTTGTCTTTAACCGAAAGGCCATGCGGGAACGCCTTCCGAAAGACGTGTTTGCCCAGCTGATGGCGGCGGTCGATACCGGGGAGAAAATCGATGCAGGAGTCGCCGATATTGTGGCCTCGGCAATGAAGGAATGGGCTCTTTCCAAGGGAGCAACCCACTACACGCACTGGTTTCACCCCCGGACGGAAAAAACGGCGGAAAAGCACATGGCCTTTTTGTCCCTCGACCTGGAAGGGACGCCCCTGGAATCCTTCACGGGAAGCGAACTGATCCAGAGCGAACCGGACGCTTCCTCATTGCCTTCGGGCGGGATGCGGTCTACGTTTGAGGCCCGTGGCTACACCGCATGGGATCCTTCCAGCCCGGCGTTCGTCGTCCAGACGGAAAAAGGAGGGACGCTTTGCATCCCCTCCATCTTCATTTCCTATGACGGAACCCCCCTGGACCTGAAGACCCCCCTCCTGAAATCCCTCACCGCGATCGAAAGCCGCGCACTGCGGCTCTTGCGCCTTTTCGGAAACCGAGGGGTTCGCTGGGTGAAAGCCACCGTCGGAGCCGAACAGGAATTCTTCCTTGTCAACGAATCCAAGGCCCGTCTCCGCCCCGACATCATCTTCTGCGGCCACACGCTGTGCGGCGCGCAGCCCCCGAAGGGACAACAGATGGAGGATCACTATTTCGGGACCATCCACCCAAAGGTCCTAGCCTATATGGAAGATGTCGAAAACGAGCTTGCCCGCCTCGGGATCGCAATCAAGACGCGCCATAACGAAGTCGCCCCCTGCCAGTTCGAGTTTGCGCCGGAGTTTTCCGAAGCGAACCTTGCGAATGACCAGAACCAGCTGATGATGGCAGTCATGAAGCGTTTTGCCCGTCGCCATGACCTTCGGCTGATGCTGCATGAAAAGCCCTTCGCGGGACTCAACGGCAGCGGGAAGCACACGAACTTTTCGTTAATGGACAGCGAGGGCAGAAACCTCCTGTCTCCGTCGGGCACCCAGAAACGAAGCATCCAGTTTTTGACCTTCCTGGGCGCCTTCCTTTTGGGGCTGTCGCGGTACGGAAGCCTGCTTCGGGCTTCCATCGCCTCGCCTGGAAACATGTACCGCCTGGGTGGCAACGAGGCACCGCCGGCCATCATGAGCGTCTACCTTGGGGAAGTCCTGAACCGAATCCTAGACCGGATCGAGGAAGGACTCCCAGAGTCCATTCCGTCAAAAGGGTCCATNGACCTGGGCCTCAACCGGCTGCCGGAAATCAAGGCGGACAACACGGATCGGAACCGGACCGCCCCGATCGCCTTTACCGGCAACAANTTCGAGTTCAGGGGAACCGGGGCTTCACAGTCCCTNGCANGTCCGGTGACCATGCTGATGGCNGCCTGGGCATGGGGCCTTGAGCAAATGACGNTCCTGATCGAAAACCGCCTGGGGGATGGAGTCGAAGTTTCGGAAGCTGCCCTGGAGGCAATCCGTTTTGCGGCGAAAGAAAGCCGAAATGTCCGCTTCGACGGCAACTGCTACTCTGAAGAATGGGCCCGGGAAGCGGTCAAACGAGGATTGCCCGTGGCCTATTCCACTCCTGAGGCTCTTTCCTACTACCTCGTTCCGGAAAACCGCGAGCTCCTTTCAAGCCTGAAAATCATGTCCTACCGGGAAGTTTCGGCTTTTTACGAGATCCAGGTCGAGCGGTACCTGAAATCGCGCGAAATCGAGCTCGGAGTCTTGGAATCCATGGTCAGGGAAGGGATTCTCCCCGCAATCACCCGCCAGCTCGAGCTCGACCTGAAAACCTACAGGGGTGTCATCGAAACGCTTTCCGAAGAAATGCCCCATTTCAGGGAAAAAATCGCCGACCTGGCCAGGATACGGGAAAAACTTGTCGCAGCCTGCGATCGTGCGCAAGCCTTACGCTCGAAACTCGCCTCCCTGAGCCTCGAGGAAGGGGTGGAAGCCGTAACCAATGAAGGGCTGGCGCTGATGGGCGAAATCAGGAGCCTCTGCGATACGGCCGAAAACACTGTCGGAAACGACTTCTGGCCCTTCCCCCGTTACCGCGAACTCCTTTTGATCTTCTAGCCCGGCTTCTCCTGGACGCCGTAACCCCGGTTCATTTCCCGGGGTTACGGCGCTGAAGAAAGGGCCTCGACGGGCTGGACCGAGTAGGATCCAGGCTTCAGGTACGAGGTGAACAGCTCGAGTTTTTCCCTGCTCCCAAGGCGCCCGTACCAACCGATCAGCACGTTCAGTTCCCTTGTCTGCGGCTGCCTGAAGAAATAGTTTTCGAGCCTTGCGAGTCCTTCTGCGAGGGCTTCCCCGTCCCGTCTAGCCACCGCCACGGCAAGATAGTGTTCCGCGTAGGCACGGTCAGCAAGATCCCTGAACAGCAGGCTTCCAGCCGCCCGGTCGATCAGCGATTTCTGCACCTGGGCGTCCCGGGTCTGCAAAGCCATAGCGAGAGCATGGTCCGCCACAACACCTTTTCCCAGCAGCACGAGCCCGGCCAGGGCGATCACGGCGACCGTTATTCCGAAACCTTTCCAGATCAACGGGCGCCGGATTTCGGCCCAGGCAAAATCCCTTGGAAGGAACTCCCGGCCCAGGAACGAAAACGCCAGGCTCATCCAAAGAGCGTCCTCGATCCTGTGAAACGGCCTTTCCCCCCAAAGGGCGACCGTCCAGATCAGCGTCAGCATCCCCACGGACCATAGCCCTTCCAGCGAGACCTCCTTCTTTGACCTTATCGCCTTCAGCACCCGTAGGGCACACCAGGAAAGGATGGCCAAAAGGAAAATCCCGCCGATGATTCCCGTTTCACAGAACCATTGCAGCATTTCGCTGTGAGCCCACATCGTGTATTGCCATTTCAGTTTCGAATCGGGGTAGCGCCGGAAAAGTTCACGCTGGGCATCCAGGTAGTTCCATTTGAAATGCCCCAATCCAACACCCCCAAGGGGGTGTTCCTTCAGCATCGTGAGGGCCGTCGCGTAGATGCTCAGCCGCCCGGAATCGGCCTCCGACAGTTCGCCTTTTTCGCCGATCGCGCCTTTCGCGAGGCTCTCGGCCTTTTCCACGAAAGCCTGCGTGCGCCCTGTGTTGAACTGATAGGCGGCACCCATGGCCAGCGCGATGACAAGCAAACCGGGGATCATCGACCGGACGAAGTCTTTTCCCCTCAGCCTTCCCCCGGCTAGCAGGAACACCGTGATCCCGACCAAAAGTGCCAGGAGGCTTTGGCGGCTCGTCGTCGAAAAAACTCCCCAGGAGTTGACCGCCAGGACCGACAGGTTCATGCCGACGAAAATTGCCGAGGAATTCTGCCGGTGCCCTTTTGCCCTCTCCTCCAGCAGCATCAGGTGCAGTGCAAGTCCGGAAAGGACCGCCATCGCCACCCAAATGCCGAGCATGTTCTGCTGGCCGGTGTTCCCCACGTAATTGCCCGGCACGGGCAGGATGAAGAAAGGAAGCCGAACCGACCGTACCTGCAGCTCCGCAAAAAGGACGTTCAGGGCCGCGTTCATTCCCGCTCCGAAAAGGACCAGCATCATCATGTCCCTCCGCCGGAACATGTTTGAACAGAGAATGGCGGTGAAGAAAAGACTGGCAAAGAACAGCCACTCCCGGACGAAAGTGGGTACGGAGGTCACCCTTACCCAGAGAGGCTGCGCAGTGACGTAAAGAAGGAGGAAGAGCCAGAGCCATCCGAGGGGATCGACCCTGAACTCCCCCCTGTCCTTCGGGGCGGCTACGATCGATAGCCCCGCAGCAAAGGCGAGGATCGCGATCGGCGTAAAGGCGGTGACCCACTTCAAAAGGTGGAGGGACTGGGAAAAAAAGGCACCCGGGGCAAAAACCAGGTTCGGGATCACCAACGACACGGTGATCAACGGATAGAAGAGCCATTCCGGAAGGAACCCTGCCGAGAAATTCTCCTTGCTGTTTCTGCTGGGACTGGTGGGAAAGGATCCCCGGGT